>ENA-OQED01000041-OQED01000041.1-human-gut-metagenome-genome-assembly--contig:-NODE-41-length-45816-cov-1.247784_pt1 | contig 45816 bp, 47 predicted proteins | sample MGYA00242790_ERZ504625 | MGnify/ENA primary metagenome ERZ504625 (study PRJEB26092, sample SAMD00036345) | human gut metagenome | host: Homo sapiens | study: EMG produced TPA metagenomics assembly of...
ACACCCGAAGTCAATCATTTTTGATTTTTGTAGAATGTATCAAGAAACTCTGTGATGCTGCTGTTGAGAATGAAAAGCTTTTCTTCGCCGAGCTGACGCAGAGAATTTCCGCAAGCCATCCTCTGAGCGTTTAGCCACTCGGTAGATGCTTCTACTATTTCATTCGCATTTTTATTGATTTTTTTCGCATTGTTCGCATCAATTCCGGCTTTAATGGTCTTTCCAACACCAAGCCCGCCTGTTGCTGCGGCAATGCCAATAAACAGTAATGGCAACGGCATATTGCGTCCTCCTCACAATGCTATAAGATCTAAAACACTTTTAAAAATGACATCCTTTCTATCCGCCAATTCATTGACCATGGTTTCAATCGTGAGATACGGTCTGTTGGTAGTTTTGATCCACGCCAACTCCCGTTCAATATCCATGAGCGTCAGTATACTGCTTTCCATTTCAAGGAAAACCGCTTTATCAATGTTGAGCTTTCGGACAACATATTTCAGAAATCTTCTTTCGGCATCTTTATATTTTTCATCGCTGTAGGCAACCGACAAAAGATTCCATACAAGGTGTTTCGGGGAAATGGAGGCCCCCTCTGCCTTTTGAGAGGAAAGCAACGCTTCTTCTGCACCGTCTTGAAGTGCATCGTAATAATCTTCCGGGTCAATAACCTTGTCCAAAGCAGCTTGGCACTCCTGGACGATCTGCTCCTTGGAATTAGAGAAATCCGGGTCGAGTTCCAAGCCAATCAAGTCAAATTTTTCTTCTTCGCCGTGATAGATTTCTCCATCTGCCGCCATAAGGAAGTATATAACCTTGATTGCAGAGCGTGCTGAGATGCTGGTAATATTCTGCGTTGGTGCTGTCGCTTCATTAGAAGGCTTGTCCCCATCGGCTTTTTTGAAAATGCTTTTTATACGCTCCGATGTTTTTTCGCCTGCTTCCTTAATATCGGGCAGTTCAACTTCTTTTGCTTTTGCCTTAACTGTGTCTACGGCGTCATGCAGAGAACTTTTTAACCCCTTGCCAAAATCTTTTATAGCCATAACCGTCCCTCCCGGATCATAGTACAAGAGGAATATCAGACTCCATCAAGTCATCAAATTCCTTTTGATTTTTGAATTGCGGCTCTCTGCCGAGAACTCGTTGTATTACGATATTTCCTTTTATCACCAAATCGGAATCGCCGGATGCAATACCTTGATTCATAAAGTCAAAGCCGCACATAAACGCTTCTATATCTTCTGCAAGATACTGAGAAACCTTTTCTTCAAGCTGTGCCTTGAATTGCTGGAGCTGGCTTAAGAAAATAGCTGCCTTAGCTTCGGACAGGATCATCTTTTCATGGATAAGCTGAGCTTCTTTTCGTTCATTTGAGATTTCCTTGACAATGGCAACCGCAGCTCTACCAGCACCGACATAGTTAAATCTTGTAACAAAGCGTCCGGAAAACAGCACCCAGTTTCCACCGGATTCAATCGCTGCGTGTACCGCCGCATCTGCCGTGTCAGCAACGGTAAATGTCATACTGGCAACCGCAAGCATACGGTCAACTGTCCGATTGCGGAAAGGAATCACATTGTTCCAGTTGACCTTTGCAACATCATTTCCGTGTTCGGCAAGTTCAGTAGCCAGATGGGAAGCAAAGTAACCGATACGAACATAAATCTCATTGAAAGCTACCGGGATGGCTTGTTTGCCCGCCGCTTTATAAAGAGGAATTTCATGGCGGAAATCAATCTTTTGCTTTTCATAAAGCTCATTGACAAGCATCGGCAACCCGGTATTTCTCATGATCGGCAGCGAGGCAAATTCGTACAAGAGCGCAATAAACACGCCCGGAATACCCATGCCTCCACCGGCAGTATTCTTAGAGCCGCCCATGTCACTCACCAAATGCCCAAACCAATTATCTGCACATTTGGCAAGCTCAATAATTATCGGTGTTGATGCCACAAGATGAGCAAGCTTGCGGAGTGCGGCAGGAACTTCTTTTCCCTCGTCCTGTTCATATTTTTTCGTTGCAATAAACACCAGCCAATTCAATATACCGGTTATTACAGCCGGGGCAAGAATTTCAACAATATCTTTTGCCGATGTTTCAACAAGGGTGAAGTGCCACTCGCCATCCTTGTTTACAAATGTTCCGATTCTCAAGAATTGAACGATTATGGAAGAAGCAAGTCCCAGTGGGGTAGGATGATGCGCCAGATCAGCCAGGTGGTGGTTTTTCGCAGAGACACCTATTCCGGCACCTTTCCAAATATTATCCTGAGCCACCTTAAACGCTTTTTCAAGATCGCCAATGGCATCTTTCAAACGCTCACGGTCAAAGCCCCGTGCGCTGGCGTATTCTTGAATAAAATTGTTGACCTGTTGATGGGAGAGCGCAATGTCACTGTCTGTAATAATGGTTTCCCCGACAAATAGTGCATCTATCGCTCCTGCCATAATCCCGCTGAATACTGCAAATGCGTAGTCAGCCTTGTCTGCCCGATTTGTATATCTTTCCAGTTCAGAGTTTACTCTGTGCAACGCATTATTAAGTGCGTCAATGTCTGCGGTTTGCTGTGGGCCTGCCGATTCTGTGACCAATTCAGCAGCAACAACTTCCTGTTCCTGCATTTGGTTTTCTGCACTATTCTTTTTTTCAACAGTGTATGTGCCGTTAAGGATTCCTTGAAATTGCTCCGTATTTGTCCACCCATGGCTTTCATAGGCACGAGTCGCCAGTCTGGGGTGACTTTCATCCTGTGTCAGCATTTGCTCCATGAGTTTGTTGGACTTTGAATCGTTTACAAACGCCTTCAAGTCCATAGCCTGTTTCAAAAATTCTGCTCGATTGATATTTTCGTATCCGTGAAGTTTCAAAAGAACATCTATTGTTTTATCCGCTGTACCGTCACAAAGAACGGCGGCTCGGTCAGCAGATAATTCGCTGCACCGATCCCAAAACAGCAAAGCTCGTACCAAAGTGGGCGTGAGATATTTTCTGATTGCGGGTATTCTGGATAAGGGGCTGTTGTCGATGCCATCAATCAACTGACTTGCCATAGAATGATAGAGGTAATGCTGACAAGCGATATGCCCACACTCATGTGCAAGCACAGTGGCAATCAGGTCGGTAGGTATTTTCTCAACCAGTTTTGATGTAACAAAGATGTACGGACTTGTGCTGCCGCCCGTAGCGGCATTCATCTCTTTGGATTTAATGTAGTACAGTTCTGGCACATCAATCCCTAACTTTTCACATATAGGGGGGAGTAAATTATAAATTTCGGGGAATTGGTTTTCGCTCAGCCTGATTGCCGATGACAGAAAATTGATTATTGCTGCCTTCTCGTCCACATTGGCGATATATGATTCCCGCAGTTTAACGAATTTCGGGAAAATGCTAAGTGCATCAAACGCCTTTTGATCTAACTCGTGTTTATATAAATTCGGACTGAACGACATAACATCGATTCCTTTCTCTGGTTTTGTGGGGAAGATTTATTCTTTTGAATTCGGAACAAACTCAACAATATCGTCCAGTTTGCAATCGAGCGAGGTACACAGTTTTTCCAGAATATTTACTCGTACATCCTCATTCTTTCCAAGCTTAGCCATTGCATTTGTGCTGATTCCCGCAAGATTTGTTAGCTCTGTTTTGCTCATCTTTTTGTCTATCATCATTTTCCAAAGTTTATTGTAGTTGACTGCCATACACAACCTCCGTTCCGGTTTAGCTGCTACAAAGAAATGTACTGGAAATATTATATCACAACTAACTCGAAAATTCAAGAAATTCTTGCAAATTGCAAGAAACAAACAGGGAGTTTTTGATGTTCTTCACTTGGGAATTGCTATGCCGTTCTGCTTCGCCCATTCGCTCGCCGCCTGTTTCCGTTCTTCACTGTACGGCGCAGTCAGCCGAAAGCTGAATCTGCCTTTTTCAATCTCAAAGGTCAGCCCGCCTTGCTCGTCATCGTCAATCTGACGGCAGCACTCCGGGTAATTCGCCGCAAATGCAGTCAGCCGCTTTTTCAGACCAGTGTTGTGGGTCTGCACTTCGACCATACTGCCATACTCGTCAAAATAGATGGCTGTTGTCTTTTCTCTCTTGGTAAGTCCCGTTCTCATAAAACCTCCTGTTTTCTACAAATTTTTCTCAACTCTTGAATTGGAAAAGTGATACGATTTTTTGGTAGAAACACTCCAAACGATGCGGAGTATGTTCCGGCTCTCGCCATCGGCTGATTTGCTACTTTTCCAGCTCTTGACCGTGTTTTCATGCTTTTCGGTTTGTGCGGCTTTTCAGCCATTCCACAAGCTCATTTTTCATCACCAATTTACGCCCGCCGATCCGCAAAGTCGGAAAGTCCGGGCTGTTCAAAAGGTTGTATGCCCCCGCTTTGGAAATCTGCAACGCCTGCGCAAGCTGCTTTGCATCCATCACATCAGGCATGGTTTCAAATGGTTCTCTACTCATAAAAATCTCCTTTCCTGCATGAAAAAACAGCAGCCACCTTTTCAGTAACTGCTACTCATCAACTTATAACTTAAGAGTAGTGTTTTCTTCTCTGCTCATCGCAGTAGGACAGAAACTTTTCTATTTTTTCCTCGTTTCTAACGGTCATGTTACAAAGCTTTGCTAAATGCTTTTTCTTATCAAATTCTTCACGGGTATATACGCCGCAAAGCTCCACACTGGTGTTTTCTGGCCAAATATCATTGATAATTCCTGCTTTGAGGAAATCACTCATAATGTGTTGACCTTCAAAACGCTCATCCATGACCATATGAATATCATAGGAACCCATTCGATATATTCCGCCGACTTTGATACCCTTTTTGACAAGGACGATTAGCTCCTCTTGTTTGTAAGTAATTCTACCGTTAGCATTTATTCTGAACTTCTTATTGAACAAATAGGCATTACCGGGAATGAGTTCTTCGCCATCTCGTATGTTACAGCGGCGAATCAGATCAAGAATATCATCATTTGTCATTTAATGTCCTCGCTTCCAGGAAGAATTTTCCAAATATTTTCCGTATTCCGCTGTCACGAAATCCTCATAGGCATCTGCGATCTTGGCGATCCGCTTATGGACTGCGCTTGCGGTCTTGTAGCCAACCTTGTCTGCGATCTCCTGCTCGGTGTAGCCCTCCATACGCAACTTCAATATCTCACGGTCTTTCTCCGTGATGGTGCTTTCTGCAAAGGAAGCGATCTGCATTTCGGAAATGACCGAGTTCTCAAAATTACTGCGGGAATCTGCTACATCAAAAATGTCCCCATCCTCACTCTCCATCATTTCATCCAGAGAGATTGGCTTGCCGGAACGGTTGTGATGCCACTTTCGCATGAAATCGGTCTTGACGGTGCTACTTATGGATTCGTAGTCCTCCACGGTGCGGTTTTCCCAGATTGCATCAATCACGGGCTGCCATTCCTGCTCCGCAACAACCATATCGGTGACATTACCGATCAGATTGCTGAACTGCTGGTAGATCAACCACGGCACTTCTACGCCCTGCGGGATGTTGTAAAGATTTTGGAATCCAAGCCCGTTCTGCTCAAACTTCATTCTGATATAGGGAATGATACTGTACGATAAACGCCACAATGGGAAATATCCTGCGTATTGCGTCCATGCGCCGGGAATGTCACGATACTTGCCCTTACGGTCTTTCACTTGGAAAAACTGCCATGCGCTCCAAGCGTAGCAGTCCCACACAAGCAGCTTGAACATATCATCACATACGATGGGGTCATACTTGTCCGTCCGTAAAACCTCATAGGGGCAGCGGGGCAGATCATAAGCGGGTTTCCACTTTTCTGCAAGCTCTCTCGGCAGACTGTAAAACAGCGTCAGCCATGATTTGTCGCTATCCTGCGGTATTTCGATGATCTCACCGGGCAGCACCACAATGAAACCTTGCGGGCTTTTCCGCTTCTCCATAAGCGTCACCTCCAATCGTTTTGAAATAGCCCTCTACTATATATGGCATGAGAAAGGCTGAATTGTTCCAATATTTCCAAAATTTTTTGAAAAAATCTCGGAATGGAAAGGATAAGAAAGATACGAGTTAATTATACTCGAAAAATGCGAATAAATCTATTGCTTCCACCGAATTGAAAAATCAACATCTATTCGAGATTTTTTCTCAAATAGATGTTGATTTTTTCTGTTGTTTGCGTATAATATAGTTAGGAGGTGTCACTTATGCTTATTCAATTTTGCTTTAAGAATTTTAAATCATTTAGAGATGATACAATTTTGGATATGTCTGCGACCAAAATTACAGAGCATTCAGATAGAGTTATTTCCGTTGGCAATGAAAAACTGCTTTCTGTTGCTGCAATATACGGTGCAAATGCCAGTGGTAAATCAAATGTCATAGAAGCATTTCGTTTTATGGTAACTTATGTTCTGGAATCATTTTCCTATGGCGGAGATGCTGATGATAAAAAATCAAAAAAATAAAAGAATAAAAACACACGCCTTTTTTTGTTTGACTCTACCAGTAAGGATTCTGAATCAACCTTTGAGGTCTATTTTATGGATTCAGAGGAACATGGGTATAGGTCTTATAATTACGGGTTTACTTTAAATCAAGAAGGCGTTGTTGAAGAGTGGCTTAACTCTAAAGCTAAATCGGCACGAGAATACAAGCGCGTATTTTATCGTAGTCAGGAAGAAACCGATTTGTCGGGGCTGCCATCCAAAAGTCGTGACAATCTTTTAGTCGCACTTGAAAAAGAAACGCTGATAGTCTCTTTGGGGGCAAAGTTAAAAATAACGAAACTAAAAACCATTAGGGATTGGTTTTATGACAACAACTTTGCTAATTTCGGAAATCCGTATGAAAATGTATTTCTCTCATCTCTCATTCCGGAGGGATTTTCAGACAGCAAATCTGTCCAGGACAAAGTTGTGTCGTACTTTTCTTCCTTTGACGCATCTATTATCGGCTTTAATGTTGAAGTGTTAAAGAGTGATGACGAAGATCGAAAGCATATAAAAATTGACGCTATTCATCGCACAATTGATGGAGGAACGGCAACAATACCGTTAGAAGAGGAGTCTGACGGAACGCTAAAGATGTTCGCTTTATATCCCGCACTACAGGATACCCTCGAAAACGGTGGTGTATTGTTTGTGGATGAACTCAACGCCCGATTACACCCATTATTGGTTAGAAGCTTTTTGATCACATTTTTGAATCCTACAATCAATACAAAAAATGCCCAACTTGTATTTACAACTCACGATTCTTGGCAGCTATCAAATAATTTGCTCCGCCGCGATGAAATATGGTTTACCGAAAAAGACAAACAAGGCGTTTCTACGCTTTATTCCTTGGCAGATTTTATAGATGAAGACGGTGCAAAAATTCGCAAAGATGAAAGTTACGAAAAGAACTATTTACTTGGAAAATACGGTGCCATTCCTACTTTGAAATATTTTGATATGTTCAAGGAGGAGTAAAAATGTCGAAATCAGAACGCAACGGAAAGCGAAAGAAACGGAGTGCTTTTCAAACAAGAGTACCTGATCTGGGATATTACTTTATCGTTACAGATACTAATGAGACTGAAGCGAATTATTTGTATGGTCTTCGAGATTCGTTGCCACAGGAATTACAAGGTCGCATCGTCATTAAAGTATCAAAAGCAAAAACTGATGAGCTTGTTAACGCATGTAAAGAACAATCCTCTATAGAACCACAATTTGGGCAACCCTGGATTGTGTTTGACAGGGATAAGGTTGTACCCTTTGATCAAATTATTGCTGAAGCTAATCATGAAGGCATCAATGTTGGATGGTCCAATCCCTGCATAGAAATATGGTTTGATTCCTATTTTGGAAGGATACACAGTTACCAAGATTCAGTTTCATGTTGTCGAGGTTTTTCTGGCACATTTGAGAAAAGGACAGGACAGGAATACCAAAAGTCAAGTAAACAGATTTATTTCCTCCTAAATCGTTACGGAGACGAAAAAAGGGCTGTGGAAATTGCCGAGAACAGGTTTAGGCAATAATCTAACGATGGTTTATAAACCATCAGAGATGTGCCCATGTACAACGATACAACACTTAATTTGCGAGATAAAAAGTAAAATAGAAAGGAGCTTATAAATGAGTGATATTTTCAAACTACGAGTTGATGTCGGAACTTCGCATATTGAATTAGAAGGTGAGGCACGCTTGTTCACACAATTTTTTCCGAGCTGAGAGAACACGGACTTGGTAAACTTTCATCTATAAATCCAGCTAAAGATTCATTACCGGAAGAAGTTCTCCCTGAAATACAGAAGGATACCTCGCCTGACAGTGGAAAGAAGATTCCTTCTGCATCGACCCTATCTACTAATTTTCCAAATATACGTGACGTGGTAATCAAAAACTTCCCTAAAACCGAGTCTGAATGGATACTTGTATATGCTCTATATTGCTCTGAGCAGGGAGCAAAAACATTTACTGCCGAAGATATACGTCAAATGTATCATGATACCAATCGTTATACAGAAAACAGGAACAAAAACTTTGCCACGAACATAAAGAAATGTGTAAACGATAGTTTTTTCTCCTGTGTTAACGATACAGATTTCGTACTTTCTGCAACTGGTAAAGAAACGGCTTTCGGTATTTTGACCCGTTCCGTAGAAGAACAACCAACCCCAAAAAAGAAAAAGGGTGGGCAATCGTTTGCAAAGGTGTCTTACCAACTCGTAGAGTTGAATTTAGAGCAAAAAGAACGCGAGGAAATGAAGAAATACTTTGATTCTTTTGCTAAACTCAACAATATAGAAAAAGCACTAATTCTTGCAAACTGGTTAAAAATACATGCTAACATTAACGAAGTAAACGAGCATACGATATTCTCGGCATTAAAGACCGTTGGACATAGTACATCGTTCGATATTAAAAGCGCTATCAAAAACGGGAAGAATAAAAACAATTATTTTACTACAGGGGATACAACTGGGTTCTATAAAGTCCATCATATCGGTGAAGATCACATCAATGAGTTAGAGGCGGCACGAGGTTAATAGTTTATGGAAGAATTAGAACTTTTTATATTACGCATCCCGGATTTTGATCAGAAAACCGCTGCCGAACTAATCGACTTTTTCGCTTTTTTTTCTTCAGAAGGATAGTGCGCAAGGATCATTTACTGCCGCACAAATTAAAAATTGTTTCGACACCTTATCCTTACCTCCTTATTCCAATATCTCTTCGTATTTAAGCAAAAATTGTGGAAGCAAAGGCAAGTACTTGAAGCAAAAACAGGGATATGCTTTATCAAGATCTGCAAAAGAGAGAATCTCTTCAATAGTAACTGAAATAGTCAAAAAGCCTGTTTCATCTGAGCTCATAGATATAAGCATTTTTGAACACACTCCCTACTACTTAAAGCAAATAGCCGAAGAGATGATACGTTGCTATGATAGCGGTCATTATAATGCTACATTGGTTCTGATGAGAAAACTTGTCGAAACCCTTATCATTGAATGCTTTGAAAAATATGGTGTTGACGCAGACATAAAAGACGGAGCTGGAGTGTTCTATTATTTGAGCGACTTGATTCCCAAATACCTTTCAGCAACTAAATGGAATGCCAGCCGAAATATCAAAAAAAGCTTAGAGTCCGTCAAGAAATACGGTGATTTGAGTGCGCATAATAGACGCTTCTTAGCAAAGAAAAGCGACATTGATGCTTTTCAATTTGAATTGAGACAAGCACTTCAAGAAATCGTTCTAACGATCAATTATCCCGCATGAATCTGGAGAAATAGAAAATGAGTGTGTTCAAAAGAACACACTCATTTTCTATTTCCAACCCCGTCTGACAGATGCCATAATCGTAATTTCTTGAATTACTTTCTTATGAGCACCCGTGTAAACTCCTGGGGTATTTCAAAATTGGAATGTAATAAATGCTTAAGCCGACGCGCTGTTGAGCGCCTGATTCTTCTTCATCTTCGCCATGAGGTCATCAATGACCTTCTGAACCTTGTTGCCCTTGAGCTCGATTTTGTTTTCATCCTTTTTAAGCAACTCATCCGTGTAGGTTTTTGCATCTTCAGAACTGAGCGCGTCACGAATCTTGAGCTTCCACAGCGGCTCGTCGTTCTTTTGGATGAAATACATCACATGGTAGCCGTAGTCGGATTCCACAATGCCGGTATCGCCCGCTTTACGGGCCGCGTCAAAGCACCAATTTTCAAACGCCTTCACCATTTGGCCCTTATAAACGCGCTCATACAAACCGCCCGTGCTCTGGGAGCCGGTATCCTCTGTTTTCTCTGTGGCGAGCGCTGCAAAGCTCTCCTCCGTCTTGTCGCCCTTCTGCCACTCTGCAAGGGCATCCTCAGCCTTTTTCTTTGCATCAGCCTTCGCCTTTGCCTGATCCTCGGCCTCCGAATCCACCTTAAAGAGAATGTGGCGGACATCCACGGTTTCAGAAGCATCACGGTGCGCCGCCTCTACGATATAGACCACATAGCATCCGGCGTCTGTTTCGAAAACCTTCTTGTCGCCCTTCTTTGCGGAGGCAGCCCACTTGACGGCGTCATCGCTAATCTGGGAGAATTGGGTCACCGCTGTATTCTTCATCAGCGTGGCCTCGTCCTTTTTATAATCATCCTTCTGATCCTTGGAGGCATTGGCCAGTGCCTGCTCCTTAAAGGATTCCTCACCCGTCACTTTACCCAGCATCGCGTCGGCCTTGGCCTTCGTTTCCTTCTTAGCCTTTTCATCGAGCTCTTTTTTCTGCGCATCCGTCGCATCCTTCGGGTAATCCGGCGTTTCCGTGGTAAATTGGAACATGCGCGCAGTCAAAACGTTGTAGGTATTCTGATCTTTTTGATACTTTGCTTCCAACTGCTCGTCTGTATAGTTGCGGGCCAGCTCGTCGCTTTTCTGCTCAATGAGCTTGCTGGAGAGCGTTTCGAGCTCCATCGCCTCGCGCAGAATCTTTTCATTCACACCGCGGCCATAATACAGGCGCAGGTAAGCATTGAGCGAATAATCGCTGCTGGCTGCCTGCTCGCGGATGCTCTTGATAGTCTCGTCAATTTCCTTCTGCTCATCCTCGCTCAGCGTAATATTCGCTGCTTTTGCCTCTTTGCCAAGCGTGATATACTGCTGCAAAAACTCATTGGTTTTATCCCTGAGGTAATCCGACCACATATAGTCGTCGCCCTTGCCCTCGGCATCCTCACCGTTATACTTCTGCTCGCTGGGAACGGTGCTGTAATCCATCATGCCCGGAATGCCGCTGATACCATACTGCGCATATTGCTGCGCCTGGCTGGCATAGTTGGAGTAGATCTGTTGGTAGTAGTATGTATACTGCGCCTGGTTGATTTTTGTGTCTCCAACCGTCATCACAGTCGTCATCCGCTGTGGAACGCCCATAAAATTGAGGAACCAACCGATTGCAAATACCACGGCAACCGCCGCGATCACAATCGGAATCGCCTTGACGAGCTTCTGCTCCATGGCGATGCGCTTGGGCGACTTCTTTTCGCGCTTCTTGGCGATCTTCGCCTGCCGCGCCTTTCGCTCCTCGCGATATAGCTCGGCCTGCGATTTTTCATTTTTGTTTGCCATTGTGTTCATCCTTTTCTCGTGTACTATCCGGTAAGCGGCGCTTTTTAAATGCTTACCCCAAGGCGCCACTGAAACCATGATTCCAACATAACAAAGGTATTCTATCCTATTTAAACGAATTTTTCAAGCGTATTCCAAAGAAATACAGCTTTTTCACATTGTATTCACACTTCTCACAATCTTCGCACAATATTGAAAAGAGCCTATCCGATCATTTTATCCAGCGCTTTGAGATAGGAGGTGTTTCCGCCGATCAGGGAATAATTGACGAGCAATACATCCTGAATGCCATGCGTTTTGACAAACGATGATAAATCCGTTTCGATATTGCGCGGGTCAAGAACATAGATTTCCTCATAATTATCCACCAGGAAGGGCACGAGCGCATTGCCGTAGGAATCCTTGATAACCAGAATCTTTTTGCCATTTTTTTGATCCGTCACAATCTTGGAGAGCGGCGTATCTCCCTGGATAAAGGCGAGATATTTATTATCCGCCCCAATTTTTGTAGAAACGATCGTCAGATGGTGCCCATTCTTCATTGTTGCGTCATCATAATATTCACCGTCCGCCTCACGCCGCGGCAGAAAGTATTCGAGATAATCCGGGTTATTCTTCAAAACATCCGCATTGGTATAACGATACATGCTGCCAACAAAATTTTCAATTTTGCCGCTCTCCAATGCATTTAGAGGCACCGGCTCCAAGCCGGCCGCTTGGCAGAAAGCGGAATAGGCGTAATATGCGCCCCTTGCCGTCCAGTGGTGATCGGTGCGGAAATAAACGTATTCATCCAAATGCATCCCGATAGAAGAAACTGCATCTACCCCTTTCAGGTTCGCCTGCTTGAACTGCTCATATGCATAGGCAATACCTGCTTTTTGAGAGCGGTTTCCAGTGTGATAATCATCGGGGCTGTAGAATTCTGTAGCAGTCGGCGCAAGCAACGCATAAATCTTCTGGCCAGAAAGACTTCTGCGCTAATCGGTTGACAATGTCCGTATATTTGCGAATTTTTGTCTTGTCAATCCCATAGATTTCCAGTGCAGCCTTGCGATCCTTATCGATGAGGATATAGCCGTTTTCATACACTTCGTCGTCGTTCACCTTGGGCTGATAGGGGGCTTTCGTTTCCTGCTCCTGTGCCGCGCCTTTTGTAGAATCTTCCACCAGCGCCTCGCCACCGAAATCCTCCTTTCCCTCCTTTTCAATCAGCACCAGATCGCTCTTGCCCGCAGCCTGCGTAAAAATGCCGTTGAGCTTTTGGTTGACAGAGAGAAAAAATCCCGCAGCGGGAACGTGTCCGCATAATACTCCTCAAAATCTTTGGTGAAAGAGCCGTCGAATAACGCTTGAAGTGTGAAAGCCGGCCGTGTTTTCAGGTTACGGTTTTCCTTTTCAGATACGGTTTTATCCTGATCCACCAGGCTTGTAACGCCCAGCACAAACAGTGGAAGGACAAACAGCGCCACCGCCACAAGGCAAAGAATACGCTGAATGCTATGCGCTCTACGCCGCCTTTGATCGGAAGCGATATCTCTGTGCGCCCCCACATGATAGACGGTCGGGCCGTTTGGTTTTTTCTTCCTATATTTCATGCAACCTGCCTCCCTTGCTTAAAATCGGAAATAGAGGAACGGATTGTAGCTTGCCCCCACCAGCGCGGCAGTGGAGAAAAACAGCAGCGCTACATCATAAAGGATCCCGGCCGCTCCTGCAAGCGATTCCTGCACGGATCCCTTGCGGGAAAAGCGGATCAGCAGCGCCTTAACAAGCTTGGAAACTGGGATGCAGGCGATGATCGCCACAAGGAAAAACACAAGATGGTTTTTCAACAAAACCGTATCCGTTGGCAACACGCCCGCCTGCCCGCTAAAGCCGAACATGAGCTTCAGCATCTGCCCGAGGCGGGATACGTCGTCAAAATAGAAAAACACCCAGCCGACAACGATAATAAACAGCGCGTAAGCATGCCCCACCACAGCAGGCAGTTTTTCCAGGAACTTGCCGAGGAACAGCTTTTCAATTGCCAGGAAAACAAAGTAATACAGCCCCCAGAGGACGAAATTCCAGCTTGCGCCGTGCCACAACCCTGTCAGCGCCCATACGATAAACATATTGCGTAGCTGGTGCCTGCGATTGCCGCCCAGCGGAATATAGACATAATCCCGGAAGAAAGTGCTCAGGCTGATATGCCAGCGGCGCCAAAATTCCGTGATAGATTTAGAAATATAAGGATAATTAAAATTCTCAACATAAGTGAAGCCAAACATGTGACCAAGCCCAATCGCCATATCGGAGTATCCGGAAAAATCAAAATAGATCTGAAACGTATAAGCGAAGATACCCAGCCATGCGCCGAGCACAGAGGCTTTCGACAAATCCCCGCCGATCAGGCTCGTTGCAATCTGACCCGCAATATTGGCGAGCAGCACCTTCTTGCCGAGCCCCGTCACAAAGCGTGTAATGCCTTTGGAAAAGCCCGGCAAGGTCATTTCGCGGTTCTCCAGCTGTGCGGCAATATCCGTATAGCGCACGATCGGCCCGGCAATTAGCTGGGGAAAGAGCGCAACATAGAGCAACAGGTTTGCATAAGAGCGCTGCACCTGTGCCTTGCCGCGATAAACATCCACCACATAAGTGATCGCCTGGAAGGTATAAAACGAAATACCGATCGGCAGGTTAAAAATTTGGGTAGGCAGCTCCGCGCCAAAAATCTGATTGAGATTTTGATTAAAAAAGCCTAAATATTTGAACACTGCTAAAAACGAAAGCGTAATCACAACCGAACCGGCCAGCGCCCATTTTGCGAGCTTCTGCCCTCGGTATTGATCCACCAGCAAGCCGGCGCCATAGTCGATGAGTGTCGTCACGATCATCAGGATGATCCACTTCGGCTCCCCCCATGCATAAAAGAGCAGGGACATCACCAGCAGCAAATAGTTACGAGCCTTTATGCCATGCAAAATAAAATACAGCAGCAGACAGATCGGCAGGAACAGATACATAAAATTCAGGCTGGAAAAAACCAATACAATCCCCCATTTTTGATGTCAGGTGTGCCGGGTGCAACACCCCGGCAAGAACAAAAGATGCTATTTTTTTAGATGAATCGGGATGACGGAAAGTTGCAGCATTCGCCAAAAATTCACACGCAAACCTGCGCACGCAGCTTTTCCAGCGTTTTCTCGCCAATACCGGATACTTCCAGAAGCTGCTCCACCGATTGGAATGCGCCGTTTTCCGTCCGGTAAGCGATGATGGCGTCGGCCTTGACCTCGCCAATCCCGCTGAGGGTCATCAGCTCTTCCCGTGTGGCGGTATTCAAGTTGATTGGACCGGACCGCTGTTGCCCGGTGACTGCCGCCTTGGATGGTCCTGACCGCGTCTCCGGCTGTTGAGCAGCTTCTATCGTGGAAGCGGGCGGCTTTTGTTCCGTAGCGGGCGCAGCAGAGGCCTGCTCCGCCGCGGCAAATGTGCTGGATGCGGAAAAGGGTTCGATCACGGGATCAAGTGGCTGCGCGTCAAACGCATGGTATAGGATCAGTGCGGCCGCCAGCAAAAGCCCCGCTGCGATCACAGTACTTTCAGCACGGCTTAAGCGCTCCATAAACATCCTCCTCACACCCACATAAGCGCATCAAACGCTCGGCCGGCCTCTCAACAGAGCCTGCCTGCACACAACGCGCAACCCGCAAGTCAAGCCCATTCCAGCTTTCCGTCCAACGCCGCTGTGGATAAATATGCCTTATTTTCACAACGCAAAACCCGCTTTCTAGGCCTGAGATCTGGCATCTGAAATCTGATGTTAAGCATTAGTATACCTGTTTTCACCGCAAATTAACAGCTTTTTCTTGATTTTTAACCCAAGGTAAGCACTGATTTAATCAAAGCACACGCCTTGCCGGCAATTCGCGCACCCTATTTAATCAGCGCTTACCAAGATATTTGAGTTGGGGAAGAGGTATGCCCCTTCCAGCACTGAGCAAAAATCAATTCCAGTCCATAATACAAGGATTTCTAATATTGTATAAATCACCATATAATCCAATCGTAAGCATACAAAGGTCGTTAGTTTTATGCCCGCAACTGCGCCTTGCTATATCTCTATAGGCACAGCTTCCCTGCGACATATGATGCGTAAAGCAGAACAAAACTCCCATCTGCTTTCACACAGAGCATCCTATCGTCCCGGTATTTTTATGTAAGATAAATTTTTTAGAAAAGCAATCAAAAAGCTTCGATATCCTGCGAAATCTCCCACGAAATATTTTCAAAACGCGGTCAATGTATTATATTGAAATTATTCACAATTAAAAAGTGAATCAAGCCTTATTTTTGTAAATAAGGTAATAAAAAGGTACTGTGAACTAAAGATGAAAAAAATAAGACCCGAAATCAGCGAATATCGCTATGCAACGAGCAGAAGCTCACGCTTACGCTTTTTAGACAGTTGAAGTCCGGCGCACTGGGCCGGGGTAAGGTTGTTTAAGGCGGAATGAGGGCGGACGAAGTTGTAAAGAAGAGGAACATGGGATCGAAGCGAGTACACCAGTTGCTGATGATTGTGTGAGATACCTGGACATTCATCGCAGTGCGCAAGATCAGGGCAATGTTACGGAAGGAGTTCTTGCCTGATAGAACATGGTCAAAGCCATGAGGATTACATAGAAAGGATACCGCATCCGCTTGAAATCCGTCTTTCCAAACAGTTTGGACATGGATGGGGCAGTGACCATGGTTGGTTTGGGTACAAAAATGGAGTGATTGCATTTCTTGTTGTGATGAAGAAACATCGCTTTCTCACACACCGAGGAAGCCGGGGATGGACGTTCACGCGGCCTGCCGGGACTGCCGACCGGGGTATCTGATGCAAACTGATGCCAACATTTCTTACACTGGTATTTCTGATGTCCATGAACGTCTTTTCCGTAACGATAAAAGTCCGTTTTGTTGTTGCACTTCGGGCAGCTTACCTGGTATACTTTTGCCATGAGGACTCGTCTCCTTTCGGGAGTACATGTGTTTTGTGGTGAAACCATTGTACCAGAAGGGCTATCGGGTCCTCAACTTTCATTTTACTTTACAGTCCGATGTATTATAAGGAGAGGAAGAGAACATGAAAAAACATCCGAATTTTCTCGCTAGTCATTGCGATTATCTTTATGGTGGTCAGCATAGCGGCCGATATTGCGTTCTACTTTACCCACAAGCCGGATGATATCCTCGCGGATGAGATCGCCGTCTCCAACGGCAACCGAATCCTACAGGAAAAAGGCTTCGCCCTGCAAGCATGGTTCCCGGCCGAAGAATCTGATGAAAAACAGATCTCTTTTGAAAATCTGGAGCAGTTCGGCTTTGGCCCAACTTATTATCATGGCAATCTTTTTAATGCGCCGCTCCATCAAAAAGACAGTTCACTTATTTGGAGCATGGCGAAAGCCCCAAACAACGTCAATGCCCTGGATATTGCGCCAAGCGGCCGGGAATGGATGAGTGACGAGCAGCTGCAATATGTAGATAACCTGATCAGCGTCTGCTTTGGCGATGAGCAATCATATTCCACTCATCAGGCCGAAATGCTCGGCCAATGGTTTGACGATTTCAGGAGCCGCAACAACAATGTGCTGCTCCACTCCAATCAATGGGCAAGCCAATGGAGCAAAAAGGAATATGAAGAATACATGCGCATTGCAAAGCCCGATATGCTGACTTATGATTCCTATTATTTTGACGAGCTCGGAAATAATAAAGATTATCGGGTGGCGGCCGTGATCGCCGACGATATCAACCGCATCCGCATCCCCGCCATGAAGGGCTACGACGGCAGCGGTTCCTCACCGATCCCGTTTGGGCAATACCTGCTCGGCTATAAATCAGGCGAAAACCCCGCTGATGTCGGCTGGTATGAGATCACCGAATCGCAGAAAAAGCTCGTTGCAAACCTTACGGTCACGATGGGCGGAAAATGGCTGAACCTCTTCCGGGTTATCGACAGCGAGCAGTTTCTCCTGTTTGATGGGGATGGGAACCAAACCCATCACTATCAGGAATATGCGCAGATCGCCGCTGAAATTAAAGCGCTCTCGCCGCACCTTGTCAACCTGCAAACGGAAAACGTTCAGGTGCTCAGTGGCAAGCATAAGCTGGGCCTCGTGGGCGTGCCCAATCTCAAGCCCTCAACCGTCAGCAAGTTCTCCTCAGAAAACGGCTGCGGCATTAAAGCGATAGAGGCTCACAACCTTGGCACGGAAAATGATTCCCTGCCCGGCGATGTCTACATCGGCTATTTCCGCACGTTGCCTGGCGCGGACGAGATAAAAGGCAGGAACTATTTCATCGTCTGCAACGCATTGACATCGGGCAACGGTTTACATCCGGAGCAGCAGCACGGCTCAAGCAGGGAAACCGCGCAGAGTATCACGCTCACATTCGGTGAGAGTGAAAAAGAGCTATTTCTGGTCAACGGTAAAAACGGGCAGAGTGAAAAGGCTACTCTGGAAAACGGCCAGTATACCTTTGAGCTCGGCGGCGGCGAGATGCAGGTGTTTTACCTTGCATAAAATGGCTAGGCGGCTCGTCTCTTCACTATAAAACAGCCTTGCGTGCTACACGTTTTTCTCACAGTCAGATCAGAATAAAATCGTAGGGCTCCCCCCTTAAAAACTGAAGAAATTGCCAAAACCAGCATATTGCCTTGCAATGGTCTGCCTCAGGTGCTATCATAAACCAAAGGAACCCTCCTCCAGCGGCGCTCATCGCCGCCGGAGGAGGGGCTATTACGTTCCCACTACGAAAGAGGGGGTACTTGTGTATGCGTCAAAGACAGCCACACAGGCGCACGCCGCGCGTATTTGAAAATCCACTGTTTTTCTCGAACCATGCGCTTGTACGGCTGCTGGTCCCGCTCGTGATCGAGCAGCTGTTGGCTGTTACGATCGGCATGGCGGATACCGTCATGGTCACGAGCGTGGGGGAAGCCGCTGTGTCGGGAATCTCCCTGGTGGATTCCATCAATATCCTGTTTATTCAGGTGTTCTCTGCGCTTGCGTCCGGCGGCGCAATCGTCACAGCGCAATATCTTGGGCGGCAGGAACGCAAAAATGCCTGCATTGCGGCAAAGCAGCTGCTCTATGCCACCACCGCTCTTGCCGCGATCATCATGGCAGTGGCGCTGATTTTTCATCGCGCCCTGCTGCGGCTGATCTTCGGGAATATTGATCCCGCGGTCATGGAAAACGCGATCGTCTATTTTCAACTCTCCGCGGTTTCCTACCCCTTCCTGGCAGTTTATAACGCGGGGGCGGCGCTTTTCCGCTCCATGGGCAACAGCAAGGTGTCTACGCTCGTTTCCTTCTTAATGAATGTCGTCAACATCGGCGGCAACGCTGTGCTGATCTATGGCTTCCATTGGGGCGTAGCGGGTGCTGCAACCGCTTCCCTCGTCTCTCGTGCGATGGCTGCTGTGATTATGCTTGTGCTCATTTGCCATAAAAATAATCCGATCCATATCGAGAAGGTATGGAAGCCGGAGTTGCATTTTGACATGATCCGGCGAATTCTCAAAATCGGCGTGCCCAACGGCGTGGAAAATGGAATGTTTCAGATCGGCAAACTGATCGTGCAGGGGCTGGTGGCCACCTTCGGCACCTCTGCCATTGCAGCAAACGCCATTGCAAACACGATCGCATCCTTTATTAATACGCCCGGCACGGCAATCCAGCTTGGGCTCACCACAGTGGTCGGCCAGTGTGTCGGCGGGCGGGATTACGAGCAAGCGGTTTATTACACCCGCAAGCTTTTGTGGCTTACCTATGGCCTGATGGGCGTTTTAAATATTGCCGTTTTTTTAGTGGCCGGTCCGCTGGTAGGGCTTTTCCATCTCAGCGCTGCGGCGGCTGCGGACGCACGCGCGGTGCTCTACACCTTTACGGTCGCTTCTATTCTCATCTGGCCGCTCTCCTTCTCCCTACCGAATGCGCTGCGCGCCGCAGGCGATGCTCGGTTCACCATGATCGTCTCCATGGTTTCGATGTGGGTGTTCCGCATCGGCTTCAGCTATCTGCTCGGCGGTGCGGCAAAATGGGCCTGATGGGCGTTTGGGTTGCCATGTATATCGATTGGCTTGTTCGTTCCATTGTGTTTACAATCCGCTTTGCACGGGGAAAATGGAAGGAGCTCCGGGTTATCTAAAACATCCCTTTATCAGCTTGCGCCTACAAAATCAATATATGCATTGGGGCTGTTTCGCAACAGCCCCTTTTTGACTCTGGCGGCGCATATCCTCATCCATTAAAAAGATATCTCCCTCCAGCGTTTATTCAATTATTGACCCCATGGTGCACAACTGGCGTTTCTGGTGTGAGCACTTCAAACGTAAATCCCCTGCTCTCAAAATACGTTAAAATTTCAGGCAGGGCTTCTACCGTCGTTGTTTTCGCTTGTGAATCATGCATCAGCACCACAATATGCCCGTTCATATGCTTCGTTTCCGCTCGAATATTCCGCAGCAGCTTTGCAGCTGGGATTCCATTGCCGTTGGCGTCTCCGGATGAGCAGTTCCAATCAAAGTAGGTGTACCCCTTCTCCTCCACCTGCTTCGTCAGGCGGGGACATGATCCCCTTCCGATAGCGCCTGCTGACGGTATTGCTGGAGCCGCCGGGGAAACGGATCACCTTTGCCTCGACACCCGTTTCCCGTTTCACCACATCCGATATCTTTTGAAGATCTTCAAAATAGGCTGCTTCGGATTGATAAATCGTTTTATAACTGTGTGTAAAGGTATGCAGTGCAATCGCATTGCCGCTCTCCACAATCCGCTTCATATAGGCATTATATTTGGAATTGACCACAAAGAAAGTGGCCTTGGCGTTATGTTCCTTTAAAATGCGCAAAATCTCTAAGGTGTTTTGCGAAGGCCCGTCGTCAAAGGTGAGATAAACCTTATGATCATTTTGCAAGCCGGCCGGTATGCGGGAGGCTCACGCCGCGCGGCGGCTCGGACAGCGCTCCATCCGCCGTAGTGACGGCCGATGTTGTGGAGATAGGCAGCACGCTTTCTTGCTCTGTTTCACTCTCCTGTGTTGCCGTTGGCGGCTTCGCCTCCGGTGTGGCGGTGCTTTTTTCCGTTTCCCGCCGGCTAGGTGGCTGTGCGGCGGCTTTTTGCGCCTGCTTCAGGCTATACTCCGCAGAAAGCCGCTGTTCCTGCTTGACCTGCTGGTATTGGAAGGCGCCGTGCACACCCAAGCCCACCGCCAGGCAAAATAGCAGCGTAAAGGCACAGGCGGTCGCCGCCAGCCGTTTGCCCCTTCCTTCCCCTTCCATCATCTAAGAGCCCCCTTCCGATCCGTCACAGCCAATCCAATGCATTTTGTAGCACGGCCTCATCATAGCATATTCGACAGAACGAGGCAAGAACAGACCTATTACAGCGCGGTTACAGCTTGGTTACAATCAAAAAAGGAGCGCGATGCAAACAAAGCATGCACATCGCGCCCTTGGCTCTGCTATGGGAAACAGTCGTTTTACAAAATGCAGATTCTATTACACGGGATCTTCTCCCATTTTAAAGCCCTCGCCTAGGATCTCACCGGCCTCTGCCACCACAATAAAGGGGTTTTGGTCAATCCGCCGGATAATCCTGCTCAGGCGGGCGACCTCACTGCTGCGCACCGCGCAGATCAGCATATTTTTATCTTCTCCCGTGTAGCCTCCGCGCACAGGGAGGATGCTCACGCCACGATGCATCTCCCGGGTGACCGCGCCCGCAATCTCATTTGCATGGGTGGTGACGACGAAGAGCATCTTGCCGTTGCCCGTACCATACATAATATAATCGATCACCTGGCCGCTGACAAAGATGACGATCATGGCATAAAGCGCGCTTTCCATATTGCCGTAAACCAGCCATGCCATGACGACCACCACCAGGTCGCAGAACATGATGAGCCTTCCCATCGGGAGATGCGGCCATTTTTTGCGCAGCAGGCGGCTGATGATATCCACGCCGCCCGTGGTTGCGCCCCGGATGAAAATGAGCGCCATGCCCGCGCCGGAGAGCACACCGCCAAACAGGGCGGCCAGCAGGCGGTCGCCTGGTACGCCGGTAAAAACAAGGCGGTCACATCAATCGAAACAGAGAGCAAAACTGTTGCAATCATCGAATTGAGCAGGAAACGCCAGCCCAGGAACTTCCACGCAATCAGGAAAATCGGCACGTTAATCGCCATCACCATCACGCCGATTGGCGTATGGAATAGGTGGTTGAGCAGCGTTGCAATACCGCTGACGCCGCCGGGCGCAATCTGATTAGGAACGTTAAACACATTCATGGCAATCGCATAGAGCAGGCACCCTAAGATCCACATTAATGTGTCGATCATACCTTCGCGCACCGCGCTGCCGCGCTTGCGAAGCCTGCCGAATTCACGCGGCCCCGGTTTTTGGGCCTTGATCACCCCAGATTCTTCCTGTTTTCCGTTTTTATCATCCATACCGTATTGCCTCCTCTGTTTTTGATTCAAACAGCCGAATCAGCCGGTTGCGCCGCCGGCTCCATACCTTCCGCCTGCAAGAAACGGAACAGTTCCCGCAGCCGTTCCAGCCGCCCCTGCAAATAAAGGTAGCCCACCAGCGCTTCAAAGCCTGTGGCTGCATGGTAATCCTGATGAGACGCGTTTTTGGGGATATGGCCGGGGTGCGCGTTGCGCCCACGCTTATAAACAGCCAGCTCCTCCGCATCCAGCAAGGGCATCAATTTCCCGACGGCCTGCGCCTGTGCCGAAGCTTTCACCTGCCGAACTGCCAGGCTATGCAGGGCGTTGGCCGGGCGGTTTGCCGCCCGCACTAGGCTTTCCCGGACGAAGAGCTCATAAACGGCGTCACCCAAAAATGCAAGGGTCAGCGGGCTCATCTGCCGCGGGTCGCATTCGCCATCTAAAAAGGTATTCAAACAAACAGCCCCTTTCCCCGATGCCTTACGGCACGTAATCGAACTCAATATCGTAAATATTCACCGTGTCTCCCTCATGGACGCCGCGCTCCACCAGCCCGTCAATGATCCCGCTCGAGCGCAGTACGCGCTCAAAATATTGCAGGGATTCATAATCCTCCGGGTCAATCTGATTGAGGATCGGTATCAGCCAGGGGGCCTCCACAAAATACACGCCCTCATGCTCCGTGATGGTAAAACCGTTGTTTTTTTTCTGCGCCAGCGTTTCCAGCGGGATTTCCTCGCGCTCATAGCGTTTGACGGGCGGCAGCGTATGCAGGCGCGCTGCCACAGCGTCTATAAGCTCTTTTGTTCCATAGGAGATGGCGGCGGACATCGGGTAATAATCATATCCCTTCCCGCGGATATACGATGCAAACCGGGCGAGCTGATCATCCTCCGCCAAATCGCACTTATTGCCCGCCACTATTTGGGGCCGCTGCGCCAGCTCCGGATTAAAGGCGGCGAGCTCCTGGTTAATTTTTTCAAAATCTTCGATGGGGTCGCGCCCTTCACTGCCAGAAACATCGACGATGTGCACCAGCAGCCTGCATCGTTCCACATGCCGCAAAAACTCATGGCCAAGGCCCACGCCTTCGCTCGCCCCTTCGATCAGGCCAGGAATATCCGCCATCACAAAGGATTGGCCCTCGCCCATGCGAACCACGCCCAACACAGGGGTAAGCGTGGTAAAATGATAATCCGCGATAATCGGCTTTGCCTCGCTCACCACGGAAACCAACGTTGATTTTCCCACATTGGGGAAGCCGATCAGCCCCACATCTGCAAGCAGCTTAAGCTCCATGCTAAGCTCCCACTCCTCGCCGGGCGTGCCGCTTTTTGCAAAGCGCGGCGCCTGCCGGGTTGCCGTAGCAAAATGAGGGTTACCCCATCCGCCGCGCCCGCCTTTTGCCGCAACGAAAGGCTCCTCAGAGGAAAGGTCGGCCATCACCTTGCCCGTCTCCGCCTCGCGCAGCACTGTGCCGCGCGGCACACGGATGACAAGGTCCTCCCCTTTCCTGCCGTTGCGCCGGCGTGGGCCGCCATCCTGCCCATTGGGCGCTTTATACTTTTTTTTTGTAGCGAAAGTCGGAAAGCGTAACGAGATGATCGTCCACTTGAAAAATGATATCACCGCCTTTGCCGCCATCCCCGCCATCTGGCCCACCGGCCGCAACATATTTTTCACGGCGGAAGGAAACAGCGCCGTTGCCCCCGTTACCCGCTTCTATCCTGATCTTTGCAACATCTACAAACATTTTGCCCATCCATCCTGGCTGTCAGCCTTCGTATTTCTTCAGAGGAAACAGAATTCCCCTGATTCCCCTGCATATTATACCTGAAAACTACCAAATAATAAACCATTCCGCAATACTTTTCTGCAACTTCTGATCTTGGATAGGTGCACAAGAATCAAGCGCGAAAATTCAGATACTTTGTACCGTTTTTTATTCATAATAGATGACTTTTGCGGAAATTTATGTTATAATGTAACAAAATATCTGAGTGGCCGTTTTTGATCACATCCAATCAGGTATTCTTAAAAGCAGGTGATTGACTTTCATGTTTGAACAAACCATCAGCGTAGACCGGCTCGAGCAGGCGGTTAGCCTTTTCGGCAGCTTTGATGAAAACATCCGGCTGATCGAGCGGGAATACGGCGTTAGCGTTATCAGCCGCGGATCCGACCTGAAGGTAACCGGCGAAGCGGAAAACGTTTCAAAAGCCGTGCGTGCTATTGGCGGGCTCTTAACGCTCATTAACCGCGGCGAAGCGCTCAGCGAGCAAAACGTGCGGTATGTCCTCTCCCTGGTGGAGGAAGGCAGCGAGGATAAAATTCACGCCCTCACGGCGGACTGCATCTGCATCACCTCGCGCGGCAAACCCGTAAAGCCGAAAACCCTCGGGCAAAAGCGGTATATTGAGGCGATCCAACACAATACGATCGTATTAGGCGTAGGCCCCGCCGGCACGGGCAAAACCTATTTGGCCGTGGCCATGGCCGTTACCGCATTCCGCGCCAAGGAGGTCAATCGCATTATTCTCACCCGCCCGGCTGTGGAGGCGGGGGAAAAGCTCGGCTTCCTCCCCGGCGATCTTCAGCACAAGGTGGATCCATACCTGCGCCCGCTATATGACGCGCTGTTTGATATGCTCGGCGCGGAAAATTTTCAGAAATATCAGGAGCGCGGCAACATTGAGGTGGCGCCGCTGGCCTATATGCGCGGCCGCACGCTGGACGACAGCTTCATTATTCTCGATGAAGCGCAAAACACCACCAACGAGCAGATGAAGATGTTTTTAACGCGGTTGGGTTTTAACTCCAAGATTGTCGTCACTGGCGATATCACGCAGGTAGATTTGCCGGATGGGAAACGCTCCGGCCTGGTGGAGGTCATGCGGATTCTCAAGGGGATCGACGATATCGCCTGCGTCACCTTTACGGAAAAAGACGTCGTGCGCCACAGGCTGGTGCAGGACATTATTAAAGCATACGAAAGACACGAGGAGGGCAAACGCAGAAATGACAGAAAATAAAGTAAAAGTGATTATTTCCAACGCTCAAAAGGAAGTAAAAATCCCCACAGGCGTGCGCATGCTGGTGCGCCGCTGCTGCACCGCCGTATTAATTATGGAAGAGTTTAAAGGCCCGGCGGAGATCAGCGTTAAATTTGTAGACGACGATGAAATCCACAAGCTGAACAAGCAATACCGCAATGTTGACAACAGCACGGATGTGCTCTCTTTCCCGCTTGGGGAAAACGGCGTGTACGATATCAATAAAGATACGGGGGCGCAGATGCTCGGCGATATCGTCATTTCCATGCCACACGCGGTGGAGCAGGCAGAGCGCTATGGGCACTCGCTCCAACGTGAGATTGGCTTTTTAACCGTGCATTCCATGCTCCACCTGCTCGGCTATGACCACGAGGGCGGCGGGCTTGAGAGCGTACGCATGCGTGAAAAAGAGGAAACGGTGCTCACACAGCTTGGCTTGCAACGCAACGGCAGCTATTACATGGGAGAATAATTTCTGTAACGAAACATAAAGGCAGTGGCCGCAACCACGCCAAAAGCGCCGGAGGGGTGGAACAGAAGGCGCTGTATAGGGCTGCGGCTTGAAAGGGATTTATATGAAAGCCTTAGGCATGAGCTTTGTCTATGCGATCCGCGGCATTTTCTATTGCCTGCATCACGAGCGCAATATGCGCATTCACTTCGTTTGCATGGCATATATGTATTTTTTCCTGCTGGGGTTTGATTTTTTTCAGCTCTCCCGCACGCAGTTTGCCATCATCTTTTTGGCAAATGCGGCCGTCATCATGGGCGAACTGATTAACACCGCAGTGGAACGCACCGTTGACTTGCACAGCAAGGGAAAACACCCGTTGGCCAAAGCGGCAAAGGATACGGCGGCCGGCGCTGTTCTAGTGGCGGCAATTGGGGCTGTGGCGGCTGGTGTCGCCCTATTGTGGCAGCCGCCCGCTTTCCGCGCACTGTATCAATACTATGCCTCTCATCCCGGTTCCCTTGCGCTGTTCGCCGCTAGCCTTGTGTTCAGCTTCGCCTACATATTCATGGGGCCGCTGAAGCTGCTGGGGTTGGACAAAACGTCCCAAAATCCATAACGGACTTTGGGACGCGCTGCATGATGATTCATGAATCTACGCAGAAACTGAAAAAAGCGTGGTTTCGCGGTCATACAAACGCGAAATGCGAGCCACAAGTTTATGGCTCGCAAACAATTTTTTGCGGGACTGTTGCAAAATATTTTATTTTGCAACAGTCCTTTAATATGCTATACTAAAGTATCATGGTCGATAAAAATTTTCTCAATTTATGAGGGTTTATTCAATTTCCTATGATATTTACAGCCTATTCTGCGTGTTTTTCGTATGTGCAGGCAAGAATAGCGCCAACCGCGATGCTCCCTTTTTACCGTTTACTTCACTTTGCATCCATGAGGAAAGGTTGTTTGAAATGACACAAACGCGCACAGCTTTTATTTCTATCGTCGGCTGCCCAAACGTTGGGAAATCTTCGCTGTTAAACCGGATGCTTGGCCAAAAAATCGCCATTGTATCCGACAAGCCGCAAACCACCCGCACGCGGATTATGGGCGTGCTGACACAGGAGGAGACCCAGCTCGTATTCACTGATACGCCGGGTTTCCACCGCCCGCACAACAAGCTGGGCGAAAAAATGATCAAGGCAGTGGGCGACAGCATCGCGGATGTAGACGCCTGCCTGTTTGTAGTGGAGCCGCAGGGAGAACTGCGTCAGGCAGAGCAAGAGCTCATTAAGCGCTTCCAGGCGGAAAAGCTGCCCGTGATCCTCGCCATCAACAAAATCGACACCCTCGCGCGCAAGGAGCTTTTAATGGAGCGTATCCTCAAGTTCTCCGCCCTCTATGATTTCACGGCGGTCGTTCCCGTCTCCGCCCTCAAGGGAGACGGGGTTACCGACTTGCTGGCGGAGCTAAAAAAGCTCTCCACTCCCTCGATGCACTTTTTCCCGGACGATACGCTGACCGATCAGCCGGAGCGCGTAATTGCAGCGGAGATCATCCGGGAAAAGCTGTTGCGCCTGCTTAATCAAGAAATTCCACACGGCATCGCGGTAAGCGTTGAAAAAATGCGCGAGCGGGAAAACAGTGGATTGATGGATGTGGAAGCCACCATTTACTGCGAGCGTGAAAGCCACAAGGGCATTGTGATCGGCAAGAAAGGCGCGATGCTCAAAAAAAGTTTCCACCTATGCCCGCGAGGATATGGAGCGGTTCTTTAATATCCGCATTCATTTGCAGTGCTGGGTCAAGGTGAAGGAGGACTGGCGCAACCGAGAGGGACTGATCCACAACTTCGGCTTGGATTGAGGCCTATGATAAGTTGAAAGGTTGTGTTTTTATGCGCAGCGAAAAGGAAATGATCGATCTGATCTTAGATACAGCCCGTAAGGATGAACGGATCCGGGCCGTTTATATGAATGGCTCCCGAACAAACCCTAATGCGCCGAAGGATCTTTTTCAGGATTATGATATTGTGTATGTCGTGCGGGAAACGCTTCCCTTTATCAAGGATACAACATGGATTGACCGCTTTGGCGAAAGGCTCTATATGCAGCTGCCGGAGCAGACCGGCCTGCTGCTGGGCTATGAGGCGGATTTGGCAAACTGCTACGGCTGGCTGATGCAGTTTACGGACGGCAACCGGATTGATCTGCATGTGCAGAGCATTCCCTATGCCCAGCAGGCCATCCGCACGGACCGCCTGTGCAAAATCCTGCTGGATAAGGACGGCCTGCTGCCCGCCATGCCGGCGCCGACGGATGCGGATTTTTGGGTAAAAAAGCCCGACAGCGCGCACTTTCTCGCCGTTTGCAACGAATTTTGGTGGTGCCTAAACAACGTCGCCAAAGGGCTCTGGCGGGAGGAAATCCCCTACGTGCAGGAGATGCTCCACGCTGTGGAACGCCCGCAGCTGGTGCAGATGCTTGCCTGGAAGATTGGATTGGAACATGATTTTTCCGTCAGCATCGGCAAGGCTGGGAAGTATCTTCGCCGCTTTCTAACACAGGCGGATTGGAACGCATTTTTATCCACCTACGCCTCCGGGGCGCTTGCAGAGATGTGGGCTGCAACGGTTAGCATGTGCCGCTTATTCGACCGCACAGCGCGCGAAGTGGCTCAAAAGCTGCATTATCCCTACGATGAGCAGGAGGCCGAAAATAGCTTCCAATACCTTCTTCATGTGCAGAGGCTTCCAAAGGGTGTATCTGCCATTGATGATTTGCAAAAAATAGAAATCAAAAATTCCCTCTGATATTCTACTCCATGTGTGAGACAGTAAGTAATGCCGCCTGAACACGGGGCGCATTACTTACAAAACGCACAGATAGGGAGAGAATGGTTATGGATTTTAATCAACAAGCGTGGGCGCAATTTGCTGCAACCGGCCGGGTGGAAGACTACCTGCGCTTTCGGATGCAGGCGGAAAGCCAAAATAAGCCCGCGCAGGAGGCATCACCTCATGCGCCTGAATACGGACGGCATGGTCATTCGAGAACAGAATATCGGTGAAGCAGACCGCAGGGTTATTTTGCTTACCCGCGATTATGGCATCGTGCATGCCTTTGCACGCGGCGCGCGGCGGATTAAGAGCAACGCCCTGACGGCTACCCAGCTTTTGAGCTACTCCCGTTTCTCCATTTTTCAGGGGAGGGATAGCTACATAATTGATGAGGCTGAGCCAATTGAGGTTTTTTTTGCTCTGCGTGGAAACATGGAGGCGCTCTCCCTCGCCCTTTATTTTGCCCAGCTTATGGCGGAGCTGGCCCCGGAGCTGGACGACGCGGAGCCCTATCTGCGGCTGATTCTAAACACGCTGCACCTGCTCTCTTCCGGCAAACGCCCGCAATTGCAGCTGAAGGCAATCTTTGAAATGCGCCTGCTTTCCATCGCGGGCTACATGCCAAACCTAGTCGCGTGTGAAACCTGCGGTGCATTCGAATCCGACCCGATGTTTTTTGACGCCGTGCATGGTAGGCTCTACTGTGCAAACTGCCGTCCAAAAGGGATGCATGACACGCTCCCGATCGGCATTGTCACCGCTATGCGTCACATTGTGTTTTCTGATTTCGACAAGGTTTTCACTTTACACTACCAGACGATAGCATTCGAACGCTGGCCAATATTTCCGAGCGCTATCTCCTTGCACAGACGCAGCGCGGATTTCAGACGTTGGATTTTTATCATCAGGTATCCTCCTAATCAAACCAAACGATTCCGCTTCTCCTTCACTCTGTGAAGGAAATTAACTTTACATATTAAACAGGAGAGTTCATAATGAAAGCAATAGAAAACCGCCATTACCGCTCTCTGGAGCTGGACAAAATATTAGAAATGCTCGCTTCTCACGCTACCTGTGCGGATGCGAAGAGCCTCGCGCTTTCGCTTACACCTCAAACAGATTTATACTTGGCTCAGGCCCTGCTGAAACAAACCGAGGATGCGCACATGCTCCTTGCCCGGTTCGGCGGCCCAGCCTTCGGCGGGCTGCACAATGTGAACAATGCTTTGCAGCGTGCAGCCGCGGGTGGAATGCTCACCATGCGCGAACTGCTTGAGATTGCCGAGGTGCTGCGCGTAATCCGCTCCCTCTCAGAGTGGCGCTCCCGCAGCGAAGGGGTGGAAACCTGCCTCGACAATTTCTTTCACGCTCTTATGCCAAATAAATTCCTGGAAGAACGCATTTTAAACGCGATCCTGTCAGAAGATGAGATGGCCAACGGCGCCTCCCCTACCCTACAGGATATCCGGCGTAAAATCCGCGCCGCAAGCTCGCGCGTGCGCGACCGGCTCGATCAGATGATCCGCTCCCCACGCTATCAAAAATTTTTGCAGGAGCCCATTGTCACCCAGCGCAACGGGCGGTTTGTCGTTCCGGTTAAAAATGAAAATCGCGGCGAGGTTCCGGGCCTCGTGCACGATACCTCCTCCAGCGGCGCCACTGTTTTTATTGAGCCGATGGGCGTGGTGGAGGCCAATAATGAAATCAAAGTGCTCCAAAGCAAGGAGCGCGATGAGATTGACCGCATCCTCACGGAGCTGTCCGCCGAAGCGGGCTCCTTTGCAGATTCCATCAAGGCAAGCTATGAATGCGCGGTGGAGCTCAACCTTATTTTTGCCAAGGCGCAGCTTGCCTATGAAATGAAAGCCGCTCCGCCGCTTTTAAATGACGAAGGCGTTATTGAGCTTCGGCGTGCACGGCACCCATTGATCGCAAAAGAGAAGGTCGTCCCCACGGATATCCGCCTGGGTGAAACCTTTGATACGCTGGTGATTACCGGCCCCAATACGGGCGGCAAGACCGTATCCATCAAAACCGTGGGCCTGCTCACGCTGATGGCGATGTGCGGTCTGATGATCCCGGTCGCGGATCAAAGCCGTATTTCCATCTTCACACATGTGCTCGCGGATATTGGGGATGAGCAGAGCATTGAGCAATCCCTCTCCACTTTCTCCGCGCATATGACCAACATCATCAGCATTCTGCACCAGGCGGATGCACACAGCCTTGTGCTGATTGACGAGCTGGGCGCGGGCACCGATCCGGTCGAAGGCGCTGCGCTCGCCATGGCGATTCTGGAGCAGCTCCATCAACAGGGCGCAAAAATTGCCGCCACCACCCATTATGCGGAGTTGAAGGCCTATGCTCTGCAAACGCCGCGTGTGGAAAACGGCTGCTGTGAATTTGACGTTGCCACCCTGCGGCCAACCTACCGGCTGCTCATCGGCGTGCCCGGGCGATCAAACGCCTTTGCGATCTCCGAACGGCTGGGGATGGGAAGCGAGGTCGTCGACCGGGCGCGGGAGCTTGTCTCCGCAGAAAACACTCGCTTTGAGGATGTGGTAGAAAGCTTGGAAAAAAGCCATCAGGCGCTTGAGCAGGAGCGGGAAGATGCCCGCGCGCAACGCGCCGAGGCGGAAACAATCCGGCAAAAGGCGGAGGAGCAGCTCAAAAGTGTTGACAAACTGCGCGAGCGAGAAATGGAGCAAGCACGCACGCAGGCCATGCGCATTGTGGAGCAGGCGCGGCGGGAATCACAGGCCTTCCTGATGGAGCTGGAAAAGCTCAAAAAGGAGAAAGAAAAAAATCAAAACCTTGCTGACCTTGCCCGGCGCGCCAAGTCGCAAATGAAGCAGCATGCGAACGCTATGGCAGAGGTGACGAACCCTGTCGTCGCCCCGGTGATCGACGATGCGGACTATGTGCTTCCCCGCCCTCTGCAAGTTGGCGATGCGGTATTGATCGCCGACCTCGACAAGCAGGCGACCGTGCTCACTCTGCCGGATAAAAACGGCAATGTGGAGGTGCAGGCAGGGCCCCTAAAAACGCGCGTCAAGCTGCAAAGCCTCCGCCTGCTCAACGCAAAGCAGCGCAAAAATCAATCCAAGAGCCGAACAGTCCGCCGCTCAGACAGCATCGCCCAAACGAGCGTTAAAACGAGCTGCGATCTGCGCGGCAAAACGGTGGAGGAAGCGTTGCTTGATCTCGATCAGTTCCTGGACGACTGCGTGATGACCGGATTAAACGAATGCACAATCATCCACGGTAAAGGAACGGGCGCCCTGCGCGGGGCGGTGCAGAAGCACCTGCGCGCACATCCCATGGTAAAGGGCTACCGGCTCGGCACCTATGGCGAAGGGGAAGACGGCGTAACGATGGTAACGTTGAAATAATGCTATAAAAAGCGCTGCTTGCAAAAAATGTAAGCAGCGTTTCTTTTTTATAACTGTTTATTTTACAAATAATTACCACAACGCTGCAATAGCTCAGGAGGGCTTACCCAAACGGTAGGCGCTTTACTCCGGCGGCGTATTGCGCGCTGCTAACCCCCTTGAAAAGGGGTGATGCGCATGCAATTTGTTACATATGAGAATCTCTTCAGCTTCTCACTTGTCATCATCAGCATGATCGGGCTGTTTTTCACGGCCCTGAGCATAAAAAAGAAGTAGCCGCCCCACCCCGCAAAAGTGGACAGCTACATCTTTAACCGATAAACTTCAGGGGGCGAACCGTCTATGCGGTAATGCCTCCGTCTATTTTTAATATAGTGCAAAAGGGCTTTTCTGTCAATCCCTGTGCAGAAAAGCTTTTTTTCATCTTGGTTGCAATCATATCCTCCCCGCCTCTTTAAGCAAGCGGTAGAGGGTGGGATGCAGCAAAAATTCCTCCATGAGGGATTCCGTCTCCTCGAGCACGCCCGCCGGGGCCCTCTGCGATGGCGCGCGTTTTACAGCACGGATCAGAATATTCTTCGGCGTATGGGCAAGATCGATAAATTCCAGCAGCTGCGTTTTATAGCCGCAGCACTCCAACAGGTTGGCACGGATTGCATCCGTCATCAGGGAAGCGGCGCGTTCCTTGACGATCCCGTATCGCGTCAGGATGGAAAACTGTTCGCTCTGTATCTGCCCATTCAGTTCATGCTGGCAGCAGGGCACGGATAAAATCACGCGCGCGCCCCAGCTCACAGCATTGAACAGGGCATAATCCGTGGCGGTATCGCAGGCGTGCAGTGTAATCACGAGATCGACCTCTCCCGCAAGCTGATAGCCGTTGATATCGCCCAATTCAAAATGCAGGCCGTCATAGCCGTATTTACGTGCCGTCTGATTGCATTTTTCGATCACATCCGCCTTGAGATCGAGGCCCACCATCTGCACCTCGCGCTTTTTTATAACAGTCAAATAATAATACAGAATAAAGGTCAGGTAGGATTTCCCGCAGCCGAAATCGATCACGCGCAGCGGTCGCTGCCGGGGGAGATTGTCCGATACATCGTCCACCATCTCAAGAAAACGATTAATCTGCTTGTATTTATCATACATTGCGTGGATAACTTTTCCCTCTTTTGTGAATATACCCAGGTCAACGAGGGGCTGAATCACCATGCCTTCTTCAAGCAGATAGCGCTTTTTCCGGTTGTGCGACTGCACGGCCCTTGGGGCCTGGTTGGGGATCGCCTTGCGAGAGCAAAGCACTCTCCCCTTTGCGCTGATTCGAATTTGGTATTCACGCGAGGTATCCCAGCCGTTATATTGGCGGAAGTGCTCCTGCAATGCGTTGCAAAGGAAGCTTTGCGCCTGATCCTGCGTCAGCTTTTCATGAAACACCTGCTTCTCCGTATATTTTTCTAACTGAAAATAGCCTTGCAAACGGTTCAGCACAATTTTGCGGTATCCTTCTGCTTTGGATACCGGATTGCTTAAAATGCTATTTATAATTCCATCATGAAAGGAAGCGGCAACCGCTTCTTGAATTCCACCATCCATCGGCCCAAATCACCTTTCTGCTCCTATCTCAACGGTTATTATCTTACCACATGCGCATAGGCTAACCCCTGTGAAAAATAGCCTTCCCGCTTCTGTGAAAACCATTTTTCCATGATGTCATTGCACAGGGCGTCAGCCCGAATCAATGATTCAATGTTCTCCGGAGCTCGAGATTCGTGAGATTATTATACCATACACGCAAGGCCAACCTTTGTGAAAAATGGCGTTGCCGCTTTGCGGCAGGAGGCGTTTCGCGCCGACAGGCATTTTTCCAATGCTTCAAACTCTGTTTGAAGCTATTATACCATAGTTTTGCAGAACGCGAGCTAAAAAGGGGAAGAAGTATAGCCATTTAAGCGTGCTTTCATCAAAAAAGTATAATTTTCTTATTTAGATGTTATTTTTGGTCGAATTAGCCAATAATTTGATGATGATTTGTATTAAGTGTGGAATTTTTAAGATGCTTTCGATTTGTGGCAGATTTTAGCCAATTTTTATGATAAAATGAAAACTATTGTGTGTGAAGTGGGAGAGCGGCTGCTCACCATTCTCCTGCCAATTTATTTTTAGAGAAGGAAGATGAAACGAATGAAAAGCTGGAAGCTCGTTTGCCTAATGCTCGTGTTCGTTCTCATGCTTGCTGTGTTTGCCGGTTGTTCCGGGGGAGACAGCGCAGAGCAGGAGAGCAATACGGGAGAAACCGCTCCGCCTACCTCGCAGGTATGGACACGGGATCGCTTTACGGTCGCTGCTCAGCCGAAGGATCTGCGCTATGAAAACGGCAATCTCCTTGTAGATGCAACCGTGGCGAGTGGGATTGATACCGTCGATGAAGACGGCAACCCAAACGATGGCGTCAAGTATTTTGAGAATATCCGTTTTGACGTGTACGTCACCATGAAGAAGGATGTGACGGATGAAGAGGAAAAGGGTGAGGAGATGAAAGTGGCATCTGCTACCTTCTCGGAGAACCCATTTATCCTCAAGAAGAATTCCTCTGTCCGGCAAACGTTCACCTTTACGCCGGATAGCCAGCTGGTCAAAAATCTTGACCTTTCCAAGGTCAGCAGTGTAAGAATCGGGCTGAGTCAGGAAATAAATTGAGCGCGGTGTAGTTTATCATATAGTGAAAGAAAGGATTTTTGAAAATATGCCGAAGAAAAATCTCCGGGACCATACTACCCGGGAAATCATCGCATTTTCTCTGCTGCCGTTTGGCCTATTGACAATCCAGACGCTGATTAACACGGCGCTGAATATGTACCTGACCGACGTGCTTGGCTTAACGCTCGCCATGACCGGCGTGGTGCTTTCCGCCACAAAGGTATGGGATGCGGTCAACGATCCAATGATGGGCCTGATTGTCGATCGGACTCGTACCAAGCGCGGCAAATGCCGCCCCTATATTCTCTGGACAGTGATCCCGGTCGTGCTGACGACCTCAATGCTGTTCTTCCCTGTAAACTTTGGGCAAAAAGGCAATTTTGCCTATGCGATCATCGCCTACCTGCTGTATTACACGGCTTATACGGCTTTGGATATCCCCTACCAGGGCCTGACGCCGCTGGTGTTCCCGGAGAGCAAAAAGCGTGTTAAGGCGATCTCCGTGAGCAATATCGTCGGCTCGATCGGCACGATCTTGCCGTCCGTTCTCTTCTTTACCATCGCGGGCCTGTGGGGCAACCAAACCGTTGAGCAGGAAAAAACAGGCTATTTTATGGCGGCGCTGATCTTCTCCGTAATGGCGGGTATTTTTATTGCCTCCTCCTATTTTGGCATTAAGGAAAAGGTCTATGTTAAGCCGGAAAAAACCAATTATATTAAAGGGCTCAAGATCGTGTTCAGCGATAAGAAGATGGTGATCCTGGTTGTGGTAGCCTTTTTTTCCGCAATTGCGAATCTTGGCGCTATTTTCCTGCCTTACTTCGCAAAATGGAATTGCATCGGCGTGTTGCCGATGGATCAAATCACCGGCTTTTTAAACAACTTGATCTACAAGCTGATCCATGTGGAGGTGAACATCAACCTTACAAACGAAGGGTTGCTTACTCCGCTGCTTCAGATCGGCAGCGGCATTTCCTACATGCTGTCGATGGCGATCATTCCGCCGCTGCTCAAGAAGATGAGCAAAAAAACACTGTGATCTGGATGTCTCTGCTCGGCGCGGTGGCCGATATCCTGACCTTTATCATCGGCATGTATGTCATCCCGTATAATACGCCTGCGGGCCTCGTCACCTATATTGTGCTGCGCTTCTTCACCAATTTCCCGGTTGGGATGACGGTGGTGCTTTTGATCGCCATGTTCTCCGACCTGGTCGACAACCTGGAGATGAAGAGCGGCGAGCGGCTGGAGGGCACGGTTTTCTCCTTCCGCAGCCTGATCAACAAGATTTCCATCGCGTTGTTTAATGTGATCGTGCTGGCGATCGTCAACGGCTTTGGCTATATGGTAGGCGATAAGATTACCTCCGGCGGTGGGCTGATGCTCGGCATGACCTCCATGAGCCAAAACTACACTGTGCCGCTGACCGGTACGCATTATGAGACGGTGCTTACAGCAATCTTCTTTATGCTCACGGGCCTTGGGGCAATCGGCCTGATTTTGCAGGCGTTGCCGATGTTCTTCTACAAGTTTGATGAGAAAAAATTTGAAAAGGAAATAGCCTCCTTCCGCGAGGAGAAGGAAAAGAAGCTTCAAGCGGAGATTGAAGCTGCTGAAGCGTTGGAAGGCGTGGAGTTTGAAGGCTGATCTCCCCTCTCCCTTCAGAAATTGATTAAACTGCCAAATGAGCTGTTGCAGAATGCCGAGCATTTTGCAACAGCTCATTTTTAGGGATGTGGCGCAGCAACGAAAGAGCTCCATATCGTTGTTAAGGCATTTATGTATGAAGTGGGTCGGTTGAGGCCATGGCCGCCTCGCGCTCATGGCGTTCAATGAGCTCCCGCTCTACCTGTTCCTTTTGCCGTTTGGAATAACGGATGCAGAGGAAGGGGATGAGATATAACAGGGAGCCGAGTGCCGGCAACAGCATAAACAGCGGCCACTGGGCAGTGAAATACTGCGGCGAAACGGCTTTCAGCTGGGCCACGGAGAGCTTGCCGTCGAAATGCAGGTAACTGAGCACCTTGCCGCAGAAATAGAGCTTGATGGAATCCAGCAGCTTGTTCGTCAGATTCTGCATGGAGAAGCTGATGCCTTCTGTCCGCTTGCCGGTCTTCCACTCCGCGTAGTCGACCGAATCGCACAGAATGCTGCGTTGCGCGATGCCGACCATGTTGTTTGGAATCGCGCCGATGCTCATGAGCACCATCACAGCGGAGATCTGGCCGAGCGTTTGGTAGCCAATGAAAAAGGCGATGCAGCGGGTGACGATATTGGTCACCTTTGCAATGATGATCACATTGCGCATGCCGCCCAGCTTCTTGGCGAAGGTGGTGGCGAAAAACATGCTCAGGGAGCCGAATATGTTGATGAGAATGCCGTAAATAAACTGGGCCGTCTGCCCGTTGATTTCGATGGAGCCAATCTGGTAGGAGGTGCAGTATTCAAAGAAATAAATCCAGGGGATCGCGCCGTCAAAAAAGCTGACCACCTGCGCGAGCAATAGGAGGATCAAGATTTTATTGTGCCGCAGGTCGGCGAGATCGCGCAGAAAAGGCTGCTTTTCTTCTTTTGTATAGGCAACACGTTCCTTCGTTTTAGCGGCCAGGGCCGATAACAGCTCGCCCCCAAAGCCGAACACGATGCCATAGCAGAGGAACTGCTGGCTCAGGCTGATATTCAGCTTTTCCCCAATGCCCAGCAGCATGGGGATCACGCCCACAATCCCCATGCCCGCGCCCGCGCCGATGTTCAGCCATTGCGAGACCCGGCCGCGCTCCGCGGAGTGCGGGGAGATCAGGGACATGGTGCCCCACAGGGCCGTATCCTGAAAGGAATAGGTCAGATCCCAGAATAAATAAATCAGCAGGAATGCAATGATGGAGCCGGTTTCTCCAAAACCGAAATTGACAAACAAAAGCGCCGTCAGCAGGCCGATCACAACGGGCAGCTTGCCGAGGAACGGGTGCAGCTTCTGGCCGGGCTTGTATTTGCGCCGGTCGATAATCACTCCGACGAGCGGATCATTGAGTGCGTCCCATATTCTGGATACACTTGTGACTTTACCAACGTGATCCGGGTTCATGTGCAGCACATTGGTGCAAAAATAAAAAATCCATTGGCCTACAATGCCATAAGCCGCGTTTTGCCCGGCAAGTGCCGCCGAATAGGATAACAGCTCCCGATTCGGGACATTCCCCTCCTCCGCATCCTTGCTGAAGAAAAACTTCAACGGGTTCAGGCTGCGTTTTGGCCTGTCTTCCATTTCATAATCTTTCAATGATACCGCTCCCCTCATCATATTGTGTTGATAACTTGTAGTATATATTACCATAAAACTAATTAGATTTCAATTTAATTTTAGATAATACGATTGAGATCCATCAAGCCGCAAGCGAGCAGCATTTGCAGCTTTGTTAAGACTGATCTATGGCGGAAATCTATGAAAATTTGACCGATAAGCCAAGGGCGCCATGAAAAGCATAAGTCGCCCCGAATCCCTGGATAATACAATAAATTGAAATAAAAAATGGGCCGGGGTTTTTATCCGGCCCATCTGTTTTATTGCATTGATTCGGGAACCAAATTCGGCGTTAAAAGATGGGGCAGCGCTGGATGAGCTCTCCCAATATTTTTTTCACGAGCTGATAGCCATAAAGCAGCGCGTTGTCGATCGTGCGCACTGCGATCAGGTCTACCAGCAGGCAGCCGCCGTCATCCGGCATGATATCGCCGTATTTGACGAGATAGGTGTTGTAATTCCATGCGTCGTTCTCATCGATGACAAACATGCGCATGCTGCGGTTGAGCCCGTCTCCATAGAGGTTGAAGCCGCAGCCGGCGTTGTAGCCGAGCGTAATACCATCATCCGTTTTGCCGACCATGTTGTTGGTATGGTCATGGCCGAAGAACGCGCCCGCGATATCGCCCTGCTTGAGCCAGCTTGCATACTGCCCGTGGTCTTTATAGCAGCAGCAGGGGCCTTCTTTCACGTTGCCCTCCGCCTTCGTCTCATCAACGACATACCATTTTAGAGATCTGGTGCCATAGCCGCGCACCGAACCAATCACGCCGAAGGGAACCTCTTTGAGCAGGTGATAGATCTGCGGCACGGGGATGTGCTGGAATAGCAGCGAGGGAACAGGCTCCCCGCCATTTTCCGCCTTTAAGGCGTTGCCGGTCTGCTCATACCATTCTATCTGATTCTGATGCACGCCGTCATAGTTGCCGTTTTCATCATAGTCATTGGAATCCATCATATAGACGTTAAAGGCCACACGGCTGCCGTCGCTTGACAGGATCGGCAGGTTGTAGGTGCCCACGCCGTCGAGCGCCTCGCCCTCGTCGATTGCCAAGCAGTTATCATAGGCCATAAACATGGCCATCTGGTCTTCCTTTGTGGTTACCTTGGATTCCCCATCATGATTGCCGAAGACAACAGCAAACGGAATGCTCCGCGCCACCAGCGGCTGAATGATCTTATCGATTGCAGTGCGAACTTTCTCGACCGTGGATCCAACCCATTTGCCTGCGATGTTGTCTCCTGTGAATACGACGAGATCCGGCCTCTCCTGATCGAGAGAAGCGTTGATGAAATTGAGCATCCTCTGATCCGCCTTATCAGTATCCTGCGTGTCGGAGATCATCATAATTTTGAATTTGCCGTCCTGATGGAATTGCAATGCGGCGCCCTTTTTCGTGGTGCTCACCGAGGCCGCGGAGGCCATAGGCGTCATGATGGCGGCCAGCAGGCTCAGCGCCATCATGATCGCAACAATTTTCTTCTTCAATGCAGTTGTCCCCCTTCTCTTTTCAAAAACAGATAAGCATCTGTTTGGCAATTATAATATGAAAACCATACATCAGATAAAACTTATTGTCAATATTTTATAAAAATATTTTTACATAAATTTAATCATTCCCTTGCGCATCCTGCGGAGGTCAGGCGATCTGTCTTTCCCTATGGAAATCAATCTTGGTTTCAAAACTAGGCCTATCCGCAGGGAGGGACTGCGTTCGCCCTTGCGGAACGCAGTTTACAAAACGCTAAAATGGATTTTCCTCGTTTTCTCTTTCCGGGGTTGCTCTTTTTTCTTGAAATTGATATGATAATCACTCAGAAAAAATTTCTATTTGATTCAGGAAGGGTAATCTTTTTATGGAACCAAAGCTTACATTACGCATTGCGAATTCTGATCTGCTGCCGGTACAAGGCCGCTATGCAGAACTATTAAACGCGCCTGATATGGACGGCGTGTTGACCGCCTGGCGCGGCGATACCGCAATCGCCCTGCTTGTGCTGCTCAGCGGCAATGAGCGCGTGGAGGGCGCTGCCGCCTGCGCGCAGCCCTTTGAGAATGGGGGAAAATCAGATACCGCTTGAGGCTGTTTCCTGTACCTTCCTCGCGGAGACGAAGGCGTTTGTCGGCAATGGGAAAAAGGATAACGGCTCGAGGGAAAGCTTTCCGGATGTTCTATATGGCTCGGGGCCTGTCAGCATGGAGCCGGGCAGCGTGCAGGGGATTTTCGTATCCATAACGATCCCTGTAGATACCGCGCCAGGCGTATATCGGGGCACAGTCAGCGTGACGGCACAGGGGCTGGAAACGCCGCTGGAAAAACAGCTAACGCTTGAGGTGCTCGATATGGTGCAGCCTGCTCCAGAGGAATACCGATTTGATATTGAACTCTGGCAATATCCTTACCGCGTGGCGCAGTATTATGGGCTTGAGCCGTTTTCCCAGGCGCATCTGGAGGCGCTGCGCCCTCATTTGCAGAGGTATCGGGCGCTGGGAGGGCACGCCATCACGGCAAGCATTGTGGAGGAGCCATGGAATGGGCAGACCTATGGCGCCTATCCCTCTATGGTCAAATGGACGCGCCGGGCGGATAAAAGCTTTGCCTTTGACTTTACGGATTTTGATAGATGGGTGACCTTTTGCCAAGAGCTTGGCCTCGGGGATAAGATCGTCTGCTATAGCCTGATTCCCTGGGGCAACAAGGTGACCTATTATGATGAAAAAAAGCAAACAGTCCGATCTGCCGCACCGCGCCCCGGCACGAGGGGCTATAAAAAGCTATGGACGCCATTTTTGCAGGCGCTCTGTGCACATGCCAAAGAGAAAGGGTGGTATGACCGGATCTATATCGGCATTGATGAGCGCAAGCGCATGGAAAAAGCCTATGACCTGATTGATGCCGTTACAGGCGCATATGGCGAGCCGCTGAAAAAAGCGGCGGCAATGGATCATTTCAGCGCAAAATATTTCCCGCTGATCGACCGCATGGCGAGCGTCAGCGTCGGTTCTGATCCGTTGAAAAAGGCGCTTGCGGATTACCGCACACTTGCACAGCGCCGCAGGGGGAAAAGCGGGTTGCAGACCACGGTTTATACCTGCGTCGGCCATTTCCCGAACAGCTTTACCTACAGTATGCCGGGGGAGAGCTACTGGAGCGTGTTTTTCTCCGCCGCGCAGGGGGCAAACGGTTTTCTTCGCTGGGCGTATGATGCGTGGGTGAAAGACCCGCTGCGCGACACAACGCACATCAGCTTTGAATCCGGGGATTGTTTCCTCGTCTATCCGGACGAGCCGGACGCTAAGCATCCGGAGACGAAATCGAGCTACCGTCTCGAAAAGCTCGCGCAGGGGATGCGCGATTTGAATAAGCTGCTGTTTCTCGCGGAACAGTCGCCTATGCTTCGGGAGAAGGCGGACCGCCTGCTTGAGCAGGTGAAAGTGGACTATACGCAAAAGGGCGAGGCTGTGGCGGATGAAAAAACGCGTGCGGCCCTGCCGGCGGATATGGAGGCACTGCGCCAAAGCCTGTGGGCGCTGACGAGGGAATATCTGGGTGGGAGAAACGGCTGACCGGCCCAGTTGGCAACAAAATGTTAGCGGATGGGATCAGGGCCCGCCGCATCGGAGAACGCGAGAGCAAAAGAGATTTTTAGAAAGATCGGCTGCAAGAGGCTCTGTGTCCTGTGGCCGATTTTTTCTTCCCAAATTTTCTTTTTTTCTTGTGATAGAATTGTAAAACTTGTTGACATTACGGCCGCTTTGCGGTAGAATAAATACAACAATTGAAGGAAGAAAATACGAGTGTATTTCTAGGAGATATGAGAATAGAAACTACTCCCGTTTTAGCGGTGTGTGTTTTCTGTTCTTTTTTTCTGTGCTTGGGGGAGCACAGCATGCAAAATAATTATACTGGAAACAGAGGGAGGCCATCAGTTTGGGTAAGTATGTAATGGCGCTGGATCAGGGCACCACAAGCTCGCGGGCGATCGTATTCGACAAGGGCGGGCACATCCTTGCGAAGGCGCAGCGGGAATTTGAGCAGCTCTACCCCAATGCCGGGTGGGTGGAGCACGATCCAATGGAGATTCTCTACAGCCAGCTTCAATCGGTGGCGACGGTGCTCGCCTCCGGGGAGGTGGATGCCAGGGAGATCGCTGCAATTGGCATCACCAACCAGCGCGAGACGACGATCCTCTGGGATAAAACCACCGGAAAGCCAGCTTATAACGCGATCGTTTGGCAGTGCCGCCGCACTTCGGATTATTGCACACAGCTCAAAAATGAGGGCTTGGAGCCTTACGTGAGGGAGAAAACGGGCCTGATTATCGACGCCTACTTCTCGGCAACAAAAATTAAGTGGATTTTTGATAACGTTCCAGGAGTGCGGGAGTTGGCTGATGAAGGGAAGCTCCTGTTTGGCACGGTGGAAACTTGGCTGATCTGGAACCTGACGGGCGGAAAGGTGCATGTGACGGATTATTCCAACGCCTCGCGTACGATGCTGTTTGATGTTGACAATCTTTGCTGGGATGAGGTGCTTTGCAAGAAGTTCGATATTCCGATGTCAATCCTGCCCCGGCCAGTTCCCTCCAGCCAGGTGTATGGAACCGTGGCACCGGGCATCCTCGGCCTTGAGCAGATTGAGGGCGTGCCCATCAGCGGCGCGATCGGTGACCAGCCGGCCGCCCTGTTCGGCCAGGCTTGTTTTAGCCCGGTCAAGCGAAAAATACATATGGTACGGGCTGCTTCCTTTTAATGAATACGGGCGACCGCAGAATTCGCTCCCAGTATAACCTGCTTTCCGGCGTGGCCTGGGGGTTGGATGGTAAGGTGGAATATTCGCTGGAAGGCAGTGCGTTCAACGCAGGCTCCGTGATTAAATGGCTGCGCGACGAGCTGCACATGATCGACACGGCGCGCCGTTGCGATGAGCTGGCGGAAAGCGTGCCGGATGCAAACGGCATGTATCTCGTGCCCGCCTTCACGGGCCTTGGCGCACCGTATTGGGATATGTATGCCCGCGGCTGCATCGTGGGCCTCACGCGCGGCGTCAACCGGGCGCATTTTGCCCGTGCCGTGCTGGAGAGCATCACCTACCAGATGACGGATTTGCTCGAGGCAATGATCAGCGATTCCGGCATTGAAATGAAGGATCTTCGCGTGGATGGCGGCGCCAGCGTGAGCAATATTATGATGCAGATTCAGGCTGATATGATCCAGGCTTCCGTTAACCGCCCGAAAACCATTGAAACCACTGCTTTGGGCGCCGCGTATCTGGCTGGGCTGGCTGTTGGCGTTTGGAAAGACCGTGACGATATTGAGCAGAACCGCGAGGTAGACCGCATATTTACCCCTGAGATGGATAAACCTACCCGTGACAAGTATTATGAGGGGTGGAAGCGTGCGGTTGGCCGCTCCCGTGATTGGGCGGAGCATTAAGCGGGGGCGAAGCGGGGAGATAGCGTTCCCTTTCACCATATATTTTCCATTCTGAATTATTATGAAAATGGAGTGATTCATCATGGCAAAAACCATCGTTGACTGGAAAACCATCAGCTCGTTTGTAACGGACGCATTCGTAGGCGTTGGCGTTCCGCGCGAGGATGCGGAGATTTGCACGGACGTACTGCTGGAGTCCGACCGCAGGGGCATTGAATCCCACGGAGTCAACCGTTTTAAGCCCATTTATATTGACCGCATTAATATCGGCATTCAAAACCCCGTTACCAATTTTGAAATCGTGAAGGAAACGCCTACCACAGCGGTCATTGACGGCCACGACGGCATGGGCCAGGTCATCGGCTATAAATCGATGAAAATGGCAATTGATAAGGCGAAAAAGTATGGTCTGGGCATGGTTGCCGTGCGCAATTCTTGCCACTATGGCATCGCTGGCTACTATGCGACGATGGCGACTAAGGAGAATATGATTGGCATCACGGGCACCAATGCCCGGCCCTCCATCGCCCCCACCTTCGGCGTGGAAAACATGCTTGGCACCAACCCTCTTACCGTTGGCATGCCTACGGATGAGGATTTTCCGTTTGTGCTCGACTGCGCTACCTCCATCACCCAGCGCGGCAAGCTGGAGTATTATTCCCGCATTGGGAAGTCTACGCCAGCGGGCATGGTCATCGGCCGCGACGGCACAGCAAAAACAGATACGGATGCGATCCTCAAGGAGCTCAACACCGGCGAAGCGGCGCTGGCTCCCCTCGGCGGCATCGGTGAAGAGATGGCCGGTTACAAGGGCTACGGCTATGCCACAGTGTTGAGCTTTTGAGCGCTGCCTTACAGCAGGGCAACTATCTGAAAATGCTCACCGGTATCGGCGAGGGCGGTAAAAAAGTGCCTTATCATCTGGGGCATTTCTTTCTTGCAATTGACACGGAGGCCTTTGTGGGAGCGGAATCCTTCAAAAAAACAGCGGGCGATATTTTGCGTGCGCTGCGTGCTTCTACCAGGGCGCCAGGCGAAGACCATATCTTCACCGCCGGCGAGAAGGAGTGGAACGTTTGGTGCGAACGCAAAGACAGCGGCGTGCCGATTAACGACGCGGTGCAGAAGGAGCTTTGCACAGTGCGCGACCAACTGGGCCTGACGCAGTATACCTTCCCCTGGGAAAAATAACAGAGCATTAGACATCATCTTAACCCCCTTAAGGGCGGGATATCCTTACCCGTATCCCGCCCTCCCCCCAAGTTGGTGGAAAAGGCGGTTTGTTTTACATCATCAATAATGGAGGAATTGTCACACATGGATTACGCGAAGGAATCACTGAGGCTTCACTATGAATGGAAGGGCAAGCTGGAAGTTACGCCCCGCGCGAGCGTGAAAACGAAGGAGGAGCTCTCCCTCGCTTACACGCCGGGTGTTGCGCAGCCCTGCCTGGAGATCCAGAAGGATATAAATAAATCCTATGATCTCACACGCCGCTGGAATACGGTAGCCGTCGTCACAGACGGCACGGCGGTGTTGGGCCTGGGCGATATCGGCCCGGAGGCCGGCATGCCGGTGATGGAGGGCAAATGCGTCCTCTTTAAAGCGTTCGGCGATGTGGACGCCATTCCGCTGTGCGTTAGGAGCAGGATGTTGATGAGATCGTCAACACCGTTGCCCTTCTCGCGGGCAGCTTTGGCGGCGTCAATTTGGAAGATATTGCCGCCCCGCGCTGCTTTGAAATTGAGCGTAAGCTCAAGGAGCGCTGCGACATCCCGATTTTCCACGACGATCAGCACGGCACGGCGGTCATCTGCTCCGCCGCGATCATCAACGCGCTGAAGATCGTGGGCAAAAAGCTGGAAGACTGTAAGGTGGTTTTCAGCGGTTCAGGTGCGGCAGGCGTTGCAATTGCGAAGCTCTTAATCAGCCAGGGCTTGAAAAAGGTGGTCATGTGTGATCGAAAGGGCATTATTAGCGCGGATGATCCGAACCTTACCCCTGCAAAGCAGGAGATCGCTGCGTTTACCAATGCGGCGCATGAACATGGCACGTTGGCGGACGCGCTCAAGGGCGCGGATATCTTCATCGGCGTTTCTGCTCCCGGCATTGTATCGCAGGATATGGTTCGCTCTATGGCGAAAGATCCGATCGTCTTACCAATGTCTAACCCGGTGCCGGAGATTATGCCCGATCTCGCTTTGGAGGCCGGTGCGAAAGTTGTAGGCACAGGTCGCAGCGATTTCCCGAACCAGATCAACAACGTGCTTGCTTTCCCGGGCATTTTCCGCGGTGCGCTGGATGTGCGTGCGAGCGATATCAATGAGGAAATGAAAATCGCTGCTGCGCATGCGCTCGCCGACCTAGTCTCCCCTGAGGAGCTTTGCCCCGAATATATCCTGCCCAAGGCGTTCGATGAGCGCGTGGGCCCTGCGGTTGCTAAGGCGGTTGCCGAGGCGGCGCGTAAAAGCGGCGTAGCGCGCATTTAACCAGACATCTTCTTATTTTATGTTTCACCACGGTAGGGGCGCGCTCTCCCG
>ENA-OQED01000043-OQED01000043.1-human-gut-metagenome-genome-assembly--contig:-NODE-43-length-45345-cov-1.595316_pt1 | contig 45345 bp, 50 predicted proteins | sample MGYA00242790_ERZ504625 | MGnify/ENA primary metagenome ERZ504625 (study PRJEB26092, sample SAMD00036345) | human gut metagenome | host: Homo sapiens | study: EMG produced TPA metagenomics assembly of...
CCCTGATCCGCTGCTTCTCGCGGTTATAGGAATCTTTTTTGTTTTCGGGAAAGCCTGCGCTGTTCTCTTATGAGTTTTCGCATTGAGCGTTCCAGATATCTGGGATTTGATACCGTATTTCCATTACTGTCGGAGTAGAACGCTTTGATCCCGACATCAATCCCTATCGTTCCGCCAGCATTTGAGCGTGGTTCCGGTTCAAAATCAACATTTAAAACCGCAAAATATTTTCCAGCCGGTGTGTGCTCAATGATCACGTGATTAATCTTTTCCACTTCCATCGACTGCCGTATTTTAACAAATCCAAGTTTCGGAAGTTTGATATATCTTCCCACAATACGAATATTATCTTTTTGATTTACCGTTCTGTATGACTGGAACCGGTTATGTTTACTTTTGAAGGTTGGATAGGAAGCCCGTTTCTCAAAGAAATTCACAAATCCCCGGTCGAGATCCCGCAAAGACTGCTGTAATGCAATGGAATCTGCTGCTTTCAGAAAGGCAAACTCCTCTTGCTTTTTCAGTTCAGTCAGCATGGCGGAAGTCTGGGAATAGCCGATCTTTTCCCCATTTTCATAGCCTTCCTTACGCATGGCAAGTCCCCGGTTGTAGATGAACCGGCAACATCCCAGGGTCTGATGGATGAAGTTTTTCTGTTCTCTGTTCGGGTAGATCCTAAATTTAATTCCTTTTTGCATTATCCCATCTTATCCTTTTGTCTCTGCGATGTTTTCTGGTTTTCAATATACTGTTTTACTGTTTCCAGCGGAGCACCGCCCACCGTCGATACAAAATAGCTGTTTGTCCAGAGAGTCGGCATTTTCGTTTTAAGATAGGGAAATTCCTGTCTTAAAATTCTGGACGTATAGCCTTTAAATGACTTTACAGCTTTGTGGATGCCAAACTGAGGATCTACTTCCAAAAGCATATGAACATGGTCTGGCATGATCTCCATCTCCAGAATGTCTACAGAAAGATTTGCAGCATACTCTGTGAGCAGCTCCTTCAGCCGGACGTCCACACCGTTAATTAATACTTTTCGTCTATACTTTGGACACCATACTACATGGTATTTACAGGAATAGACGACATTGTTGTTTGATTTATATGTTGTGTTCATATTTGTATTATACTATGGTTTATCAGTTAATACAATTACTATTTTGTCCATCTTCAATTACTTGCATAAATTACGATCAGAGTAATCACTACCGTAATAACAATACTGTTTAAAAGAAACGGATAAAATTAAAGTGTGCGTTCATATTGATGTAGTTATCAATGATGAATTTCTGCGGAAGGAGATGATGCTCCAGAGCCATGATCTCCTGATTTTCCTTAAAGGATGAAGCTTCTGATCCGCCAGCACTGGCAAAGCTCCGGGATTTCCGTTACAAACCCTCCCGATACACGCTGTTGATCGTAGCCTGGGCGTGCTCCAGCTCTTTCTTCCGGACGATGGCTTCCCTATCACTTAAGATCGCCAGCATCTCATCGATCACATCCTCCACTCTGGGACTTGTCACCCTGTATAAATACCCCAGCATCCGTGTAGCTGTGTAATCGGTATTCATATGTTTATAGGCGATTTCCCGGCACAGCTCATCGGGATAGCCCTTATCCTGAAGCGCTCTGTAAAGCTCATCTGTTCTTGTATCTGCATATCCTCCTGAGATTCCTTTCCTGTTTTTATTATAATTTCGCCAAGCGGATATTCGCGATCCGCTTTCGCTGGTTCCATCCATATTCAGTACAATAAATCGAACATTTCCCTTCCACTCTTCTGCATGATCACAAACGCAACCGCTTCACGATTTATCATCCTCATCCATGCCAGTTTCTTTACCAGCCTTATATATCCCCCGGATCCCCAGGATCAATGTCACGAAAATCCCTGTGATCAGTATCCACACCGGCCACATAGGTGCCGTTCCCAGATTCCCGCTGATCCCGGCATCAAGACATACTCCAATGGATAACAGTTTGATCACAGACATCATTTTTGACGCGATTTCAAAGATATGCTCTCTGTTTTCCTCTGTCACCTCAACCGGATAATTCCACCACTGTGGAAATCTCTGACAGAACATCAGAAGTGCCAGGATCAGCAGCCCCAAAATCGGCTCCAGAAGAAGGCTACCCTTCTTCCCATACCGGTCCGGGATCCCATGCGCATTAAAATGGATTGGCACCCTCTCCGGCAGATTTCCCCAGGTGGCTACAAGATACATCACGTACCCAAGGATCATCAGAAAACAGAGCACATCTGTAATGTTCCGCAGTTTTTTCTCAGACATTATCCATCCCCCTTTCATTGCAGAATAAACCCGTCTGTAAATCGAATACTCTCTTTTCTGTATTTTACACACAAATTACCTGCTTGTAAAAGTATTTTGCAAAAAATTACCTTACATAACAATATCTGTTAAGCACTAATGATTGCATACGAAATTTTTATATGATAAAATAGACATGTTGTCCAAAAACATATTTAAGAAAGGGAAAGAAATATGTTAGAAAAAATCTTCAAGCTGTCCGCAAATAAAACGGACGCCAAAACAGAGGTTCTGGCAGGTATCACCACCTTCATGACAATGGCGTATATCCTGGCAGTTAACCCGAACATCCTGTCCGCAACCGGCATGGATTCCGGAGCTGTATTCACAGCTACCGCACTGGCAGCCTTCCTGGGAACGCTGCTGATGGCAATCTTCGCCAACTACCCGTTTGCACTGGCACCCGGAATGGGTCTGAACGCATACTTTGCCTATACAGTTGTTATCGGTATGGGATACAGCTGGCAGTATGCACTGACTGCAGTTTTTGCAGAAGGTATCGTATTTATCGTTCTTTCACTTACCAATGTACGTGAAGCGATCTTCAATGCGATCCCTCGGAACCTGAAATCCGCAGTCAGTGTTGGTATCGGTCTTTTCATTGCATTTGTAGGATTACAGAATGCCAATATCGTGATCGGCGGCTCCACTCTGCTGCAGCTTTTCTCTGTAGATGGCTACAACGCAGCCAAGGGTGTAGAGGCTTCCTTCAACAACGTTGGGATCACCGTTATCCTGGCTCTGATCGGTATCATCGTAACCGGAATCCTGGTTGTTAAAAATGTAAAGGGAAACATCCTCTGGGGTATCCTGATCACATGGGGACTTGGAATCATCTGTCAGTTCGCCGGACTTTATGTTCCGAACCCGGAGATCGGCTTCTACAGCCTGCTCCCGGATTTCAGCAACGGACTCTCTATCCCGAGTCTTGCTCCGATCTTTGCGAAGCTGCAGTTTGACGGAGTTTTCTCACTGGATTTCCTTGTTATCCTGTTTGCATTTTTATTTGTAGATCTTTTTGATACTCTTGGAACTCTCGTTGGTGTCTCTTCTAAAGCAGGCATGCTGGATGAAAATGGCAAGCTTCCTAACATCAAGGGCGCACTTCTTGCAGATGCAGTTGCAACAACTGCCGGTGCAGTTCTTGGTACATCCACAACCACTACCTTCGTAGAAAGTGCTTCCGGTGTATCCGAAGGCGGAAGAACCGGACTTACCGCAGTGACAACTGCCATCTTATTTGGCCTGTCCCTGTTCCTGTCTCCGATCTTCCTGGCAATCCCGTCCTTTGCCACAGCTCCGGCTCTGGTGATCGTTGGATTGTACATGCTCAGCAATGTTATCAGCATTGATTTCAGCGATATGTCCGAGGCGATCCCATGTTATGTATGTATCATCGCAATGCCGTTCTTCTACAGCATTTCCGAAGGTATCTCCATGGGAATCATCACATACGTAGCAATCAACCTGATCACAGGTAAGGCAAAAGAAAAGAAGATCAGCGCTCTGATGTATGTACTGGCAGTGCTGTTTATCCTGAAATATATTTTCCTGTAAAATATGGCAAAAAAATTCCCGGGAGTTTTGTCCCGGGAGTTTTTTTATTCCAGCAAAATATTCTTATTTCTTCGGCTGATACCGCATATTCGATACATTATAAACCGTGATAAACGCTTTCGGGTCCTCCTGATTTATAAACTTCATCAGCTTCTGATATTCACCTTTATCTACGATGGTGATGATCTCACGGCGTTTTTCCATGTTATAGGCTCCGATGGCCTCATAGATCGTGGCTCCGCTGTGCAGGTCATGGATGATAAACTGCCTCAGCTCCTCTTCCTTTTTCGTGATGATGCAGACACGCCGCTTGATATTATTGTCAAAAATAAAATGATCCAGAACGATTCCGTTAAAATACGTTCCCAGAATACTTAAGACCACCGTCTTTTTATCATACACAAGCGCCGCGGAAAGTGCCACGCACATACCGGAAAGAGACATGGCTTTTCCAAGTTCCATGTGGAGATACTTATTCATGATCTTCGCCACGATATCCAGTCCGCCTGAGGATGCATTCCTGTTAAAAAGAATGCTAAGTCCCACACTCACTACCAGAATATAACACAGAACATCCAGTTCCTGGCTGTCTGTCATGGAACCGAAATTTGGAAAAATGATCTCAAACAATCCCAGAAACAACGGCAGCATTACACTGGTATAAACCGTCTTAACTCCAAACTCTCTTCCACAGGTAAAAAATCCAATGATCAGCAATACCACATTCAGGATCATGGTAATCGCCGACAGCTGCAGCGGCACAAAGTTGGAAAGCACGATTCCAAGACCGGAAATACTGCTGACCGACGTATGGCTTGGCACTAGGAAAAAATATACCGCTGCTGCGATGATCGCCACTGCTACGGTGAGGATCACGGTTTCCTTAACGATATCCTCATAATTCAGTTTCTTTTTCATGATTTCAGATACTCTTCCCATTCTTTTTCTTTAGCGCCCACCAGCACCTTGTCTTTCCCAACAAGGATTGGTCGTTTCACAAGCATCCCGTCTGTTGCAAGAAGCGCAAGCTGCTCTTCCTCACTCATCTCCGGAAGTTTATCTTTCAGTTTCATCTCTTTATAAATATTTCCACTGGTATTGAAGAAACGCTTCAGCGGAAGACCGCTTTTTTCCCACCAGGCTTTCAGTTCCTCTGCAGTTGGATTGTCCGTCTTAATATCACGCAACGTATATTCTGCGCCACTCTCATCCAGCCATTTCTGAGCCTTTTTGCAGGTACTGCATTTTGGATAGCATACAAATAACATCTTATGTCCCCCTGTTCTTCGGCAGTAAATACGTAAATTCACTGCTGTCTGTTTTTTGCCTACAGCACAGAATTTTTATAGAACTTTTTCACTGTACTGTCCAGGTTTTATTTTAACATAGACGATGCGGTATTTCTATCCTCTTGTTCCGACCATATCAGCTTCGATTCCTGTTTCATCTCATCCACAATTTTCTCCGCTGCATCCAGATCTCCCTTTGCTTCCAGCTCTGTTAATTCCAGGCTCTTCTTTCTGGCCTCCTCACTCATATAATAAACCTCTGTTACCGTTTCCGGGGTGCTGTCATCTTCCGGTGATACTTCCTCTGTCTTTTTGGAAAAATCCTGAAGCAGCATGTCATCGCCTTTCAGTTCCAGAGTTCCTGCATATGGCGCGTCAATGGCGTAGACGAACTCTGTTTTTCCATCTTCTGTGTACTGCACTTTCATTCGATTGATGAGATTATTGGAAGAATACAAACTGTTATTTTTTACGTACATTCCGCTGTTTTCCAGGGTCATGTATTTTTCGTCGAAATACCAGTGGTTGTAGCCTGCTGCCGCAGCGATGAGTGTCAGGATAACTGCCACTGCTGCTGTCAGCACTCTGCGTATTATTAATTTTCTCCGGATTTTTTTCAGTGCGGCTACGCTTCCGGTATTTTCCGTTTCACCAGCTCTGCGTTGTGCTCCGGAGGCTGCAGATGATCTCATTTGAGCCTGCTCTTTTCCCTGCTCCTCTTTCATGATCTCCAACATTTTTCTGCATTCCTTACAAGCTTCCATATGCTCTTTTACCAACGCCTGACTGTCTTCACTTAAAATGCCGTCCACATAAGATGGCATCAGATCCTGTATTACATCACATGTGATCCTCATTGCTCCAGCTCCTCTCTGATCTTTACTCTTGCACGGTAATAAGTCACCCGCGCCCAGTTTTCACTTTTTCCAAAAAGCATTCCGATCTCACGGAAGGTCAGCTCTCCGAAGGTCCGCAGGGAAAAAACTTCTTTGTACGGTTCCGAAAGTCTATGCAGAACCTTGTGGATTTCCATAGCCTGGCTCCGCTGCGCCAGCTTTTCCTCCAGAAGCTCTCCGCCAGCGCTTTCTGTTTTTTCCAGCTTCTCATCCCCGAGAAGTTGCTTCTTCTGTTTTTTCAGATGATTGTACAACGTATTCTTTGCGATCTGGCAGAGCCACACCCGCACATCACAGTCACCCCCGGAACTGATCTATCTTTTCCAGAGCTTTAAAAAATGTCTCCTGTGTCACTTCCTCAGCCAGCGATCCATCCTGTGAGATAGAACGGATATACCGATATACAATGTCAAAATATGTCCGGTAAAGTTCCTCTATGTTCATCGGTTTTTCTCTTTCCTCCCTTCTCACTTATAAGACGCACTGATCTCAAAAACGTTACAGAAAATCTTTCAAAATTTCGTCCGATATTTTTATTCCGGCGTTTCTTTTAGCACAAACGAAATGCCCGGTATAAAAATACCGGGCACAGCATTATTAGAATTTTCTTCTGACCTCCTCTTACACTCTGCTACATACCTTCACATCGTTCCATGCTTTTCATAATATTTCTTTTTTTCCGCATACATAAGATCATCTGCTCTTCTCAGCATTGTATCAAGCTCCGAAGAGCTTTCCTCCCAGACAACGCCAACAGAAACACTGATCCTTTTGGCAGCAATGCTGTCACAGATATCCCGAACCTTACTCCGAAAAATCTTCTCATCCATATCAAAACAGATGAGTACAAATTCATCGCCACCTACCCGGTAAGCATTTTCCGGCAGAATCGCAAGCATGGAACGCGCTGTGTTTATGATCAGCCTGTCTCCGGCCTCATGTCCGTAAAGATCATTCACCCGTTTCAGACCATTGATATCAATATATGCTACTCCTGTTTTTATCACTGTTTTTGCCTGCATGCCTTCCAGAACCTGAATATACCTGTTCCTGTTATACAAGGTCGTCAGCATATCACGATAGCTCATGTACTGCAGACGCGCCTTTCGCTCCTTGGCTTTCAGGCTGTCCGTTAAAAAGTACTGTATGGACGACAGCAGCGTATGATCCTCATAATGCAGCCTCGGATTATCTACCCCGAGAAATCCTATGATCTTTCCGTCACTGTTTAAAGGAACGGCCAGCAGCCTGGTAATGTCCTGCATCTTCAGAGTCTCATAATACGGCTGCCCCTGCTCCTCCTCAATATCCGGAATATAATACAGGCCATTTTTCCGAAAGCTGTCCATCCAGATATCCAGCATTTCCATGGGAACCTCCTGAAGATTATCCTTCTCAGCAGTCACTCCGTTCATGGCATACTCATAGGTATTTGTACAGACATTCCTCTTTTCATCGATCTGAACAATATAACTGCGATCTCCGTCAAAATACCCGCTGATAATACGCAGCAGATTGGAGATCGCCGCATCTTCATCTTCTCCTGATATCAGCTCCGCAATACATTTATTCAGTATCGTTGCGATCTCAAGTCTTTCCTTTATCTTGCCCTCTCTGCTTATCAGCTGATACATTTCCTGATTCAGCTCCGTCATCGTCACGATAAACATAATGATCATGGAAATACCAACAGAAAACTCAATCAGCGACATTCCATACCAGAATGCCTGCACAGCTGCCGCCACTGCCAGAAGTACAATGCATGACAGCATAGAGAACAGGAGCTTCCGGCTGACTTTCTTTCTGTATTGGAGCAGAAGTGTAAGGTCAATGAACATACCTGCTGCCGGAAGAAGGATTGACATAATATATAACGGTGCCCGATGGTAATAATTATCCCCATCTATGTAATAATACCAGTGAGTAAACTGTGAGAGCACCACAAAAGCAGCCTCCACGGCAGCAATAACATATCCGGCTTTTACTCTTTTTAATGTTCTCCGCTCTTTTTTCGAAAACAGATAAACACACACATAAATATGAAAACACACCAGGACTACGTCACTTAAAAGAAATACGAGAAAACTCGAAATACGGACCATCACACTGCCCGGAACTCCGGGATATCCGCTGAAAATATGCCCCAGGGCATCCATCAGCAATAACAGAGAAGCAAAACTCTCCATCAGGACAAGATACCGCCGCTTTTCCCTGTTATAATTACTGCTCAGAAATATACATAATGCTGCTATGGCGCAAAATGCACATCCCCATATAAGTATTGCCACCTGCAGTACTTTTTCATCCGGCATAAAAAACACTCCTCACATTCGTCACTTACAATAAGTATTACACTTTACCGTGTAAAAGTCAACCTTCCAAAAAAATCCCGGAGTATATTGTCATACTCCAGGATTTTGTCGTCAACCGGATAAAAGCAACCGCATTCGCTACATAATTCTACACCAGATAACTGCTTCGCAGTTGATTCAGTTAAAGCTCTTCCCCGCAGGATTCAATCACTTTTTTGTACCAGTAAAAAGAATCTTTGCGGATTCTGGAAAAGTCTCCGGTCCCGTCATCATTTTTATTTACATAGATAAGACCATAACGCTTCTTGAATTCTCCGGTGGAGGCACTGACAAGATCTGTACAGCCCCAGCAGGTGTAGCCGATCAGATCTACTCCGTCATGGATTGCTTCCTTCATCTGCTCTATATGGCGGCGCATATATTCAATACGGTAATCATCGTGAATCTTTCCATCCTCTGTCAGCTGATCCACGGCCCCAAGACCATTTTCCACGATCATGATCGGAATCTGATAGCGGTCATAGATCTGGTTCAAAACATAGCGAAGACCAGTTGCATCGATCTGCCAGCCCCAGTCGGAAGCTTTCAGATATGGATTTTTCAGATTGTCACTTCCATTTCCGGCCGTTGTCTCTCCGTCCTTTGTCACGCTGACACAGCTGCTGGAATAATAGCTGATGGTGAAAAAGTCCACCGTACCCTTCTTGAGGATCTCTTTATCCTCCTGAAGAACCTCCAGCTGGATTCCGTGCTCCTCAAAGTATCTCGCTGCAAATCCCGGATAATATCCTCTTACATGAACATCACCGGCAATGGAATTGTGGATCTGCCCAAACTGCTGTGCATATAAGATATCATCCGGATGACAGGTATATGGATAACCATTGTGATAAGCAAGCATACAGCCAAGCATAAACTCCGGATCGATCTCATGAGCCATGGAAACTGCAAGTGCACTTGCTACCAGCTGGTGATGCATTGCCTGATAACGGCTCTGCTCACATACATCCTTCGGGTCCAGCATTCCTGCACAGAATACCGCACCAAAGTCCTGCGTCAGCATATTGATCTCATTAAAAGTCAGCCAGTATTTTACCTTACCTTTATATCTCTCAAATAAAACCTTTGCAAATCGAAGATAGAAATCAATCATCTTACGATTTTTCCATCCGCCATACTCCAGAGAAAGATGAAGGGGATTCTCATAATGAGAGATCGTTATCAGCGGCTCAATGTTATATTTTCTCAGTTCGTCGATCACATTGTCGTAGAACTTAAGGCCTTCCTCATTTGGAGTTTCCTCATCCCCATTTGGGAACACTCTGGACCAAGAAATAGAAAAACGATATACCTTAAATCCCATCTCTGCAAAAAGAGCAATATCCTCTTTCCAGTGATGATAAAAATCAGTCGCCTGGTGATTGGGATAAAATTCTTCCGGTAACGGTGCCGGCGGTGTAAGACGACGTTCCTTATCCACACTTCCTCCTGTCAGGACATCTGCAATGGACGGGCCTCTGCCATCCTCATCCCAACCGCCTTCATACTGGTTTGCAGCAGTTGCTCCGCCCCAGAGAAAGTTTTCCGGCATACGGTTATAATTTTTCATATTTTAATTTTCTCCTTTTTACAAACATCAGGCGGATCTGTTATCTCCGCCTGATGTTTCGTTGTTATTCTTATACAATAGTCAGGAATTTATCTCCTGCATTTACAGCTGCATCTTCTTTTTCCATGCATACTGCTTTGATATAATCAGAAATATTGGTCACAACAACCGGTGTGATCAGATCATATCCTTCTTTCTTAATGGCATCCATATCGAATTCCACAAGAAGCTTTCCTTTTTTTACCTTATCTCCATCAGAAACATGGGATTTAAAATATTTACCATTTAAATTTACAGTATCAAGTCCGATGTGGATCAGAATTTCTGCTCCACTTTCTGTCACAAACATGATTCCATGTTTGCTGTCCATGATATTTGCCACCGTACCATCTGCCGGTGCATAAACCTTACCTTCTGATGGAACGATTGCTGCTCCGTCACCTAAAACCTTATCAGCAAAAGTTTTATCCGGAACATCGGAAAGTGCTTTTACAGTTCCTGCTACCGGTGCACAAAGCTCGATCTTCTCTACAAGCGGAGCGTTCTGCTGTGCCGGCTGTTTTTCTGTATCTGTGTTCTGTACTTCATCCTCTGTCTCAGCCTTTACATCCTCAAATCCGAAGATAAGCGTAAGAACAAAAGCAGCTACAAAAGATACCACGATCATAATGATTCCATAAAGCAGATTGCTTAATCCCTTCTCACCGATAAACGCCGGGATCGCCATGATACAATTCTGTGCAATGTAAAGAGAAACCTGAAGAAGTCCTCCTACGATACCACCGATTCCGGCTGCTATGGAAGCTGCTACAACCGGTCTTTTCAGTTTCAGTGTAACACCATACAGAGCAGGCTCTGTGATACCCATAAGAGCGGAGACACCGGCTGCACTTGCCAGCTGTTTCATGTTGCTGTCCTTGGATCTTACAGCTACTGCAAGAGAAGCTCCGGACTGTGCAAGGTTAGAGCATACCTGAGATACAAAGATCAGTGTATCAGTACCACCGGTTGCAATGGCATTCAGTCCGATTGGTGTCAGCGCATGGTGCATACCGGTCATAACGATGAACGGGAAGGTTGCTGCAAGGATACCTACAATAACGAAACCAAGTTTTACGGACAGGAAGTTGATGGCTACCGCAAGTCCGTTACCAATAATTGTTCCGATCGGTCCAACTACGATCAGGGCGATCGGTGCACTGATCAGAATTACCAGTGTCGGGTTCAGGATCAGTTTTACCATTTTCGGTGTGATCTTATCAACCAAAATCTCAATATAATGTGTGATCCATACCATCAGGATAACCGGAATAACGGAATAAGAATAGGTTGCTTTTGTGATCGGCAGGCCAAACATTGTGATGGCTGCATCACCGGCTACCATAGTTACAAAGGTAGGGCTTAAGTAAACACCGGCAATAAACAGCGCCAGTGACTGGTTCACGCGGAAAACCTTGGCAGCATTTGCTGCGATCAGGAACGGCATGAAGTAGAACGTAACATCTCCGATAAAACTGATCACCTGGTAGGTACTGCTTGTTTCTGATACCAGATGAAAAGTTGTCAGCAGAGTAAGTACAACTTTGATCATACCGGCTGCAGTCAGGGCAGGGATCATCGGGGTCATACATCCGGTGATGGCATCGATAACTTTTGAAACAACACTCTTTGAGCTGTCAGAGTTCGCTGCCGGTGCATCATCGGTAGGAACACCTTTGTCCTCCAATGCCTTGTAAACAGCGTTCACTTCATTTCCTGCGATAACCTGGAACTGATCTTCATGCCAGTTAACGCCGGAGATCTCAGAAAGCTTTAAGATCTCTTTCTCGTTGATCTTCGATCTGTCTTTCACATAGAAACGAAGCCTTGTCATGCAGTGGAACAGACGGGTGATATTCTCTTTTCCGCCCAGTGCTGCAATCAGTGTGTCTGCAGTTTTTGCATAGTCCTTTTTCATTTGGGGACCTCCTTTAATAATAAATATTGAAATTTATATTAAAGGTCTTGCCTGAAAAGATACGCACATGGCACGTATTTCAGTAACAATCCATTAACACCTAATTTATAAAACAATCTCTTTTCACAGATTTTTCAGACGTTTATGGTCTTCTGTGATCTTCTGGATATGAATCGTCAGATACAGCATTTCATCCTCAGTCATAGCGTATTTATATTCCTCTTCCATCATAAGATAGATCATTTTTACACAGCCGTAAGCTTCTCTGTACTGCTCCTTGATGATCTTGAAAAGCTCCTGATTCTCATCATAGTGAAGCTCTTTATGAAGGAATCTCTGGGCAAAATATTTCAGATGCGTGAGAAACCGCTGATAATACAGATTATCCTCCTGAAATTCCATATTGTCATAATACTTCTCCACGATGTCCAGGATCTGATGTACGATAATGGAAATCTGATAGCTGTCTGTCTTGCCGCCATCTTCCGCATTCACAAAATGCAATGCAAAAAATCCTGCTTCATCTGCAGAAAGATCTACCTCGAACGTCTCATTTACCTTTTTCAGTAATTCCAAGCCAATCTCATATTCCTTATGATAAAGCTGCTTGATATCCAGAAGCAGCATATTCTGAAGACGAATCCCGTTCTCAAGTCTGGATATCGCACCCATGATATGGTCGCTAAGGGAAAAATAAATACTGTCATTTAATTTCATCCCCTCTTTCTCCTTCACTTCATTTACAAAAGCTTCCACAAAATCCAGATATTTTTCCGGAATAGCAGTCAGATAACCCTGTATCTCCTTGCTGATCTGGGCATTTTCCGCAGTAAAGATCTTCTCGATCCTGGACTCCTCCACTTGCTGTCCTTTCTTTTTCTGAAAGGCAATTCCGCAGCCCTTTACAATAACTTCATGTCCCTGTCCATCCCTGGACAGTATCAGATTATTATTCAAAATCTTATGGATAACCATATTCCTGTTCCCCCGCTGCCAGACAAATAAAAAAAGACCATTACAGTATATAGAAACCCCATTCCTATACTACTATAAGGTCTTGCCTGACGATAAATAAATATTTCAGTAACAATCCTTCTGATTCGTAACTATTTAACAACTGTACGTAATAGTATCAGAAAAAATATATGTTGTCTATCTGGAATATTTAATAAAATATTTATAATATTTTTGTGAACTTTGACAAAATCCCCTGATGATCCTGCCATACGGATCAACGGGGGATTTTCTGTTCAGCTTTTTATTCTTCAGATCTCTTTTCCTTTTGTAGCAATGGCATGTACTACAAACGGTACAAACAATGTGATAAATGCCGCATATCCAAGGTATGCGTAACCTTTTTTGACAACTGTCATCAGACCAAACTGTGCGATGGCAAATGCCAGAAATGTGAAGATCGCTGTGAAAATAGCATTTCTTCCAAGATGTCCCTGAGATTTTTTCTCCGGGCTGTCCATACGGCGTTCTACTGCGTTTACGCAACGTGTTACGATACCGGAGATCATATTTACTGCTGTGGAAATAGCTCCAAGGATGATCAGCAGAGAAATGATCGGTGTCAGAATTCCGGCGCCTACACCGTTCTGGACAAGTACCAGCATCGGTACCGATGCAGATGCCAGTTTACTTACATATGCAATGGCAAGAAGTCCGAGGATGGAAAGCTCCATTGCACAGAAATTGCATACAAACATCCAGATCGCTGCTTTGTTGATCTGTTTTTCGTCCGTTACATCCTCCATGTGCTGGTACATAACAGAAACAGATGCCAGCTGGAAGAAGAAATAAAGGACTGCTGAATAGAGGGCCGGTCCAAAGGCTCCGCTCTCGGAGGAAAGTACAGTCATTTCTCCGGAGGACATAGTATGGATGGAAGCTGTGATATCTCCCCACTGTGCAATGATATTCGGAACAAGTACCAGTACAAGACCGATGATGATCAGCACACTTAATGTAGAAGCACATTTTCTTACAACATTGGTTCCGAAAAGTGCGATCACAAAGATAAATGCTGCAATGATCAGTGTACAGAGCCAGTATGGGATCCCGAACAGTGTCTGCAGTGTGGAACCGCCGGTTGCAAAGGCTGCTGCAGATGCAGTTCCGATCATGATCAGGTAACAGATCTCATAGAGATTGGACATAACCGGTTTTGTTTTTCCGTAAAGACTGTCGGAAAAGCTTCTGTAATCGTAGGTTTTGTGTTTGTATGCGTAGCGCATTCCATACCAGAAAAACAGTGCATACAATCCCTGTGTCACTGCCGGCAGGATCAGACACCAGATACCGTAGTTGATAAAGTACTGATAGATCTGCGCTCCTGATGCGAATCCGCCTCCGAACTGTGTGGTAAATGCGACGAACGCAAGTCCCATAGCCAGAGGCATTTTACTTTGTAATGATTTATTCTGACTCATCTCTCTTTCCCCCATTTTTTATTTATTATATTCGATGACTTTTCCCGGATTCAGGATCAGTTTATCATCGAAAGCCAGCTTGATGGCTTTATAAAGAGCGATCATTCTCGGTCCCGCAAATTCTTCCAGAAATTCCAGACGTCCGTTTCCGATGCCATGCTCACCGGAAAGCTGTCCGCCCAGTTCCTTGGACAGTGCATAAAGCTCTACCAGACTTGCGTGAGTGGCTTCCTTCCACTCCTGGTCACTCATTTCCGGTCCACGGAGCATCTCTGTATGGATATTTCCGTCTCCGCAATGTCCGCAGGGCTCTACACGGATGCCATGTGCACTTGCGATCTTTTTGGCTGCTTTTACATACTCTGCGATCCTTGCACGCGGAACAACTACGTCACACTCCTCCTGTGCGATAGAATCTGCTTTCATTCCTTCCAGGATCCCGCCCCGGACACTCCATACGGCTCCGGCACGCTCCGGTGTGCCTGCGATACAGCAGTCCAGGGCTCCGTTTGCCAGGGCTGCTTCCGCTGCTGCCTCTACTGCGCTGTCAAGTTCCTGCTTACTGGAAGCATCATACATAACGATCAGCACTGCTTCTCCTTGTTTTACTGGGAACATTTTGTTCAGATTACGTTCTACGATATCGATCAGTTCTCTTTCCAGAAACTCGATGGCTGTTGGCACAAACGGCAGCTCCAGAACCTTCGGGACCATGTCTGCACATTCCTCAAGACTCCTGAACGGCATTACAAGAGTACAGGTGCAGGTCGGTGCGGGAAGAAGCTTCAGCGTTACCTGAGTCAGGATACATAAGGTTCCCTCTGAGCCGATCACCAGATCTTTTACATCATATCCCGTTGTGTTCTTCACAACGTTGGATGAAAAATTCATGATGGAACCATCCGGCATAACTGCCTCGATACAGCGGACGAAATCCCTGGTCAGTCCATATCGTACCGCCTTCATACCACCGGCATTTGTGATAACATTGCCGCCGATGGAAGCTGTTTTTTCGCCCGGATCCGGCGGATAAAAAAGTCCTCCTGCTGCAGCGGCTGCCTGGATATCGATGAGAAGTGCTCCCGGCTCCGCTGTGATGGTCTGGTTCTTTCTGTCGATCGGAAAGATCTTGTTCATGCGCATCACAGAAAGCATAATTCCACCATATTTACAGGTTGCTCCGCCTGCAAGTCCGGTTCCTGCGCCACGGCATACCACCGGGATATTTTCTTTATATGCGTAAGCCATGATGGCTGAGATCTCTTCTTTATTTAAAACCTCCACATAAAGCTCCGGAGGAAAAACTCCGTACTCCGGCATCTCATCACGATAATATTCTTTTGCGATCTCATCGCCGACCCATACACGATCTGAAGCAGTCACAGAACGGATGTAGTCAAAATCTTCTGAAGTCATTTTTTTATAGGGATATGCCATGACTTAATCCTCCTTCCGATTCTTTATCAGCTCTGTCAGCTCCGGTACAACCTGATACAGATCATCCACGATGCAGTAATCTGCAACATTAAAGATCTGTGCCTCCGGATCATTGTTGATCGCTACGATACAGTCAGATCCTGTCATGCAGGAGGTAAACTGGATAGCACCGGATACGCCGCAGGTGATGATCAGCTTCGGACGGACAGTTCTTCCGGAAAGTCCGATCTGATGTGCAACATCTCCGAATCCGTTTTCTACCATAGGACGGGTGAAGGCAAGCTGTCCGCCAAGGGCATCTGCCAGTTCCCGGCACATTTCCACATCCTTTTCATTCCGGACACCACGGCCTGCTACTACCAGAACATCCTCTTCCTCAAGGCTCTTTACCTTATCAATGACCCTGGATGACAGAATCTTGATCCTGGAATCTGCCATTTTTTCATTTACCGGACATACAACCACCTGACCATGCGGATTTTTTACTTTTTCTGCCTTGTCCATAACCTTATAACGGACCGTGGCAAACTGTGGTCTTGATTTGGTGATGCCGATCTGAGCCATGATATTTCCGCCGAAAGCCGGTCTGATCTGGATCATATCGGTGTTGGAACGGATATCCAATGTAGTACAGTCTGCAGTCAGTCCCGTATGGAATCTGGTGGAAAGCCTCGGCGCAAGGGAACGTCCCAACGCAGTAGCTCCGATCAGCACAGAGCTTGGCTTGTTTGCTGCGATACAGTCTGCAACTGCATCTGTGTAACAATCTGCACGGAAACCTTCAAAGCCTTCATGCTCATATACGTACACATTGTCTACGCCATACGGCAGAAGCTTTTCCGCATTTTCCTTTGTTCCTTTTCCTCCGACGATCACACAGTTAACCTGATAACCGACTTTAACCGCCATCTTTCTCGCTTCCCCGATCAGCTCAAAGGTAACCGGATGGATCTCTCCTCTCTCCTGCTCCACATAGATAAGAAAGTTTTTCCATTTATCCTTGTCAAAGGATTTCGCCTTCTGCTCAAACCGGATAGCTTTCTCCGGGCAGTTACGAACGCAAAGCCCACACATACGACAGGCATCGCCTACAACAATTCCATTTCCCTCTATGGTGAGGGCCCCAAAAGGACATTTCTCCACGCATACTCCGCAGAGCACGCATTTGTTTATATCAAATTTTAAAAATTCCATGTTCCGCTTCCCCCTATATGATCTTCTTTCCGGTCAGGAGAGCAACAAGCTTGTCTGCCTTTTCCTTTGCAGTTCCTTCCAGATAAACCTGTTTTTCACTTTCCTCCGGCGCAAACATTTTTTCCACAGAGGTGGGGGAACCGATCAGTCCGTAACGGCTCAGATCCTGATCCGGCATATCTTCAAAGCTTAAGATCCGTACCGGACGGTCTGAAGTTGCCTTCTTTAATAAATAGGATGGCAGACGTGGCACGCAGGTATCCTTGTCAATGGTTAAAAGACATGGATACGGAATCTCGGAAACCTGGGAAACACTGACAAGATCCTGACGGACCTGAATGCTTTTTCATTGACGTCCATGATCTCAGCTACCCATGCAGCATGTGGGATGGTCAGATGCTCTGCAATGGCCGGTCCAACCTGGGCTGTGTCACCATCTGTGGTCTGTCTTCCGCAGATGATCAGATCTGCACCGCCGATCACCTGGATTCCCTGTGCTAACGCATAAGAGGTTGCCAGAACATCCGCTCCCGCAAATTTTCGGTCTGAAAGGATCACGCCCTCATCAGCACCCATGGTATAAGCATCCCGGATCATCTCTTCCGCCTGAGGCGGTCCCATAGTAAGAACGGTTACAGTTCCGCCTGTTTTTTCCCGGATCGCAAGGGCTGTTTCCAATGCAAACAGATCATATGGATTAGTCCTTGTCTCACCGGACATTCGTTTCATGGCACCGGTTTCCGGATCGATATCAACCTTGGAAGTTGCCGGTACCTGCTTCATACATACAACGATCTTCATTTTCTATCTTCTTTCCTGTATTTTCACTTTTATTTTTTGCTTTAAAACGTTAAACAGCTGTATAAGTATAACATTAACGTGGTATAAAGTCGAGAGGGTTTTGGTAAATTCTGCACAAAAAAGCATTGAAAAAACTTTTAAGCATGCTATAATTACTCTCCGTTATCAAATAAAGCAGACATATGAATCTTTACAATATCACATCGATCAAGGAGCATATATGTAATGGAAGACATCCGTGCAATCTACAGAATTTTCAACAATCTAAAATATGAAATGGAAAATAATGGATGGGTCTATCAGTGGCATTTAGGCGATGAACCTATAAAAGTAACTCACAAATTTAACCCTCCTGTAACACCTGAAGAATTTCAGCTGTTTGAAAAATATTTTCCCAATATGAAACTTCCTGCCTCATACAAAGCTTTTTTATCCTGCTCAAATGGCATGGAACTTTTTTGCGGAGAGGAAGGCAGTTCTTTAGTCAGCTGTACCATTTATTCTTTAAAAAGAGCGCTCAAAGAAAAGGAATCTTGGAATAGTACGCCTATTTTATCTGATCCGGAGTTTACATATCATCTTCCTGTTCTTTGCTTACAGGACATCGGCGATATAACCATGGATCTTCAGGCTGTATCAGAAGGCAGAGACGATTACCTATGCTATCCAGCTCCAGATACTGATCGTTTTAATATCCCTTTTAATGAATGGCTGGAAAGATATATCGTATGCCAGGGGCATGAATTCTGGTATTTCTTGAATCCATAAAACAGAAATTTTATGAATATTTTTCGTAAAAATACCCCGGAAACCTTACGGTTCCGGGGTATCTTACGTTTGGACACAATGTACCTTGCGGTACTCAATATATATTAAATTAGGATGTTATACTAATTAACGATTACTCGATGATTGTAGCAACACGTCCTGATCCTACAGTACGTCCACCTTCACGGATAGCAAATGTAAGACCCTGGCTCATAGCGATCGGATGAATCAGCTCGATTGTCATCTCGATGTTATCTCCAGGCATGCACATCTCTGTTCCCTCTGGAAGGTTGCAAACACCTGTTACGTCTGTTGTTCTGAAATAGAACTGCGGACGATAGTTGTTGAAGAATGGTGTATGACGGCCACCCTCGTCTTTAGTCAGAACGTAAACCTGAGCTGTGAATTTTGTATGGCATGTAAGTGTTCCTGGTTTAGCAAGAACCTGTCCACGCTCGATCTCGTTTCTCTGAACACCACGAAGAAGTGCTCCGATGTTATCACCAGCCTGAGCCTCATCAAGAAGTTTACGGAACATCTCGATACCAGTTACAACAACTTTACGAGTCTCCTCTTTGATACCAACGATCTCAACTTCCTCAGATACGTGAAGAACACCAGCCTCAACTCTACCAGTTGCAACTGTACCACGTCCTGTGATGGAGAATACGTCCTCTACAGGCATTACGAACGGTTTATCTGTGTCACGCTGTGGGTCCGGAATGTACTCATCAACAGCATCCATAAGCTCCATGATCTTGTCTCCCCATGGGCCAGCCGGATCCTCAAGAGCTTTAAGAGCAGAACCCTGGATAACCGGAATGTCATCTCCTGGGAAGTCATACTCGGAAAGAAGATCACGGATCTCCATCTCAACGAGCTCAAGAAGCTCCTCATCGTCTACCATATCACATTTGTTCATGAATACAACGATGTAAGGAACACCTACCTGACGGGAAAGAAGGATATGCTCTTTAGTCTGAGCCATAACACCGTCTGTAGCAGCAACAACAAGGATAGCACCATCCATCTGAGCTGCACCTGTGATCATGTTCTTAACGTAGTCAGCATGTCCTGGGCAGTCAACGTGTGCGTAATGTCTACGCTCTGTCTGATACTCAACGTGAGCTGTAGAAATTGTGATACCACGCTCTCTTTCCTCTGGAGCTTTATCGATATCCTCAAAGTTCTCTACTACGTTTCCTGGAACTCTCTCTGCAAGAACTTTAGTGATAGCTGCTGTTAATGTTGTTTTACCATGGTCAACGTGTCCGATGGTACCAATGTTACAATGCGGTTTTGTTCTCTCAAACTTAGCCTTTGCCATTTTAAAATGTCCTCCTTAAAACTTGGCTCTATCAAAATTAGAGCATTTTTTCAGATTTAAACTTGCTAACCTTGATTATATTGCAAACCAAGGTTATTTGCAAGCATTTTATTATTTTATATCAGATCAGTCCTTTTTGGAAAGGATCTTCTCCTGTACAGACTTCGGAACCTGCTCATATTTCTCGAAGAACATAGAGTAGTTACCACGTCCCTGTGTTCTGGAACGAAGGTCTGTAGCATATCCGAACATCTCGGAAAGCGGAACATATCCACGGATCATCTTACCGCCACCGATATCTTCCATACCCTCGATACGTCCACGACGGGAGTTGATATCACCGATAACGTCACCCATGTAATCCTCTGGTGTAGTAACTTCGACCTTCATGATTGGCTCAAGAAGAATCGGAGCTGCTTTCTGCATAGCATCCTTGAATGCAAGAGAACCTGCAATGTGGAATGCCATCTCAGAAGAATCGACTTCATGGTAAGAACCATCGTATACATTTGCATGTACACCAACTACCGGGAATCCTCCGAGGATACCAGCTTTCATAGCTTCCTCGATACCTTCGCCAATTGCCGGGATGTATCCTTCGGAATAGCACCACCAACAACTGTGGACTCGAACTTGTACAGCTCTTCTCCGTTGGCATCCATAGGCTCGAATTTAACTTTACAGTGACCATACTGTCCACGACCACCAGACTGTTTAGCATACTTGCTGTCTACATCAACAGGCTTGGTGATTGTCTCTTTGTAAGCAACCTGAGGTGCACCAACGTTAGCCTCAACCTTGAACTCACGAAGAAGACGGTCAACGATGATATCCAGGTGAAGCTCACCCATACCAGCGATAATGGTCTGTCCAGTTTCCTGATCTGTATGAGCACGGAATGTCGGGTCCTCCTCAGCAAGCTTAGCAAGTGCCTCACCAAGTTTGCCCTGTCCAGCTTTTGTCTTAGGCTCGATCGCGAGCTCGATAACTGGCTCCGGGAACTCCATGGACTCAAGGATTACCGGATGCTGCTCGTCACAGATTGTATCACCTGTTGTAGTGAATTTGAATCCGATCGCTGCAGCGATATCACCGGAGTAAACCTTATCCAGCTCCATACGTTTGTTAGCGTGCATCTGAAGAATACGTCCAACACGCTCTTTTTTATCTTTTGTGGCATTCAGTACATAAGAACCGGAGTTCATTGTTCCTGAATAAACACGGAAATAAGCAAGTTTTCCTACGAATGGGTCAGTCATGATCTTGAATGCAAGAGCGGAGAACGGCTCATCATCAGATGAATGTCTCTCAACTTCGTTGCCGTCAAGGTCAACACCCTTGATAGCCGGGATATCTGTAGGAGCCGGCATATACTCAAGGATTGCATCCAGAAGTTTCTGAACACCTTTGTTTCTGTAAGCGGAACCGCAGCAAACCGGTACTGCTGTACACTCACATGTAGCTTTTCTGAGGACAGCTTTCAGCTTGTCTACAGAAGGCTCATCTCCCTCAAGATACTCCATCATGAGGTCATCATCCAGCTCGCAGATCTTCTCGATCAGCTCTGTATGATAAAGTTCTGCATCTTCCTGCATATCCTCCGGGATATCAGTAATGGAGATGTCATCACCCTTCTCATCATTGTAGATGTATGCTTTCATCTCGAAAAGATCGATGATTCCTTTGAAGTCATCCTCTTTTCCGATCGGAAGCTGAAGGCAGATAGCGTTTTTACCAAGACGAGTCTTGATCTGCTCTACTGCACCGTAGAAGTTTGCACCAAGGATATCCATCTTGTTGATGAATGCCATACGAGGTACATTGTAGGTATCAGCCTGACGCCATACGTTCTCTGACTGCGGCTCAACACCACCCTTAGCACAGAAAACGCCGACAGCACCATCAAGTACACGAAGGGAACGCTCAACCTCAACAGTGAAGTCTACGTGTCCTGGTGTATCAATGATGTTGATACGATGCTCAAGAGCACCTGGCTTTGGCTTGCAGTTCTCCTCAAGAGTCCAGTGACATGTTGTAGCAGCGGATGTGATTGTGATACCACGCTCCTGCTCCTGCTCCATCCAGTCCATTGTCGCTGTACCTTCATGAGTATCACCGATCTTGTAGTTAACACCTGTGTAATAAAGAATACGCTCTGTAAGAGTTGTTTTACCAGCATCGATATGCGCCATGATACCGATATTTCTGGTTCTCTCTAATGGATATTCTCTTCCTTCTTTTCCAGCCAATGAATTTTCCTCCTCGAATTAGAAGCGATAGTGAGCAAATGCTTTATTTGCCTCAGCCATCTTGTGCATGTCTTCTTTTCTCTTAACGGATGCACCTGTGTTGTTCATTGCGTCCAGAAGCTCATTAGCCAGTCTTTCTTCCATTGTCTTCTCGCCTCTCTTACGTGAGAACATTGTAAGCCAACGAAGAGCAAGTGCCTGACGTCTGTCTGCTCTTACCTCGATCGGAACCTGATAAGTAGCACCACCGATACGTCTTGCTTTTACCTCGAGAACTGGCATGATATTGTTCATAGCCTCTTCAAATACTTCAATTGCTGGTTTACCAGCTTTTTCCTCTACTCTGGTGAATGCACCGTATACAATTTTCTGAGCAACACCTTTCTTACCGTCTAACATGATGTTATTGATAAGCTTGGTAACCACTTTGTTATTGTACATCGGGTCAGCCAGAACGTCTCTTTTCTGAGTATGTCCTTTACGTGGCACGTTACTTCCCTCCTTAATCATATTGATTATATCATCGGTACTCACGCAGTAAAACTATTGCATGTTCGCACTGGTAAGGTCCTATATTTAACCCGCAACCGACAGGGTATATGGAATACCGTACAAATCCTTATAGTCTTCCGCTGTAATACATTAGATGAATAATATCTTTGTAATCCTCCTGATTATCTGCAATCAGGAAGCGGCGTAGATTTCTGATCTACAAAAATTATTTTTTAACTTTAGGTCTCTTAGCTCCGTATTTGGAACGAGCCTGTTTTCTGTTAGCGACACCTGCGGTATCAAGAGTACCTCTGATGATATGGTATCTTGTACCAGGTAAGTCCTTAACTCTTCCTCCACGGATAAGAACAACGCTATGCTCCTGAAGGTTGTGACCCTCTCCTGGAATATAACTTGTTACCTCGATACCGTTGGAAAGACGAACTCTGGCGATCTTTCTAAGAGCTGAGTTAGGCTTTTTAGGAGTAGCTGTTTTAACAGCAGTACAAACACCACGTTTCTGTGGAGCAGCCTGATCAACTGCTTTCTTTCTTAAAGAGTTGTATGTTTTCTGCAGAGCCGGTGCTGTAGATTTTTTAACAGCTGTCTGACGGCCCTTTCTTACTAACTGGTTGAATGTTGGCATTCCATTTCACCTCCCGATTTATTTCTCCATGGGCTTTCCCATGGGGCCTTGCGGTTGCTATTTACAAATTACGGCATGCGAAAATATAACGTTTCATTCGCACGCTTGCTCATTATAGACCGTAAATACAGGGCTTGTCAAGGTGTTTTATAAAGAATTTTTGCTGATTTTACAGGGGTTTTACACGGTTTTCTCCATAGATGTCACAACCTGCCGGAAATACCCATTTTTCTTCTGCTGATATACCAGAGTATTCCCAGTATTCCTGCTATTAATATAGAAAGAACTGCTCCCGCCTGCAGCCCCGGAGTCCGATATTTCATAGTAACCGTATGTGTCCCGGCCGAAAGCTTTACACCGGTAAGCCCCTGGATGCTTTTCCCATCGACCTTTTTCCCATCTACATAAATCTGCATATCAGGATCATAAAATATGCTGAGAAGGAGCATTCCATCCTTTGCTGCAGCTATGGTACCCTTTCCATTCTTCAGATCCATCTGCCGGGAAGAAAGCATTTCATAGATCTCATCCAGGTCCGATTCCCGGTAAGTTCCCAGAACCGCTTCCTGCATTCCGGTTTCCGCAGTTACATGCACAACCGTATCCGTATCATAAGTGCCAAGATCCAGGAAATTATTATTCCAGTAATCGGATTTCTGCTCCTGGCCGTTGATCGTTACAGTTTCCGGCTCTGTCCCCGGAATATAGAGATACCCATGCTCCCCTTTTTTCAGCGAAATATCAAAATCCACAGTCCCGGCCCATACTGCTTCTGAAGACACCGTCTGCATTTTGTACAGTCTTTTTCCCGCAATACCGCTGAGCAGCCGGTTCTGAACCTCAAGTGGATCTGTTCCTTCCATTGCATAGTCCAGTACGGAATCACTGACCATATATCCTGCTTTCAGTGCTCTCGGATTCTCATAGAGATCAAAGGACTGGCTTTCTCCGATTTTTTTATAAACAGTATGAAGCTTTCTTGTATTCCTGCAAAACAGATATCGTATTCCCAGAAGCATATCCGTCACTTCCGTGGATCCCGCATACTGAAAACGATTTTCCAGATTTTCAAAGCCCATGTTTTTTACAAAATCCCACATTACCTCTGTATTAGTAGAGGAATACATAGATATCCCGTTCAGCTGATACAGCATCTCTTCATTTCTCACAAGAGGATTTACGATGGCGGCACGGTAATCCACCTGATCCACACCGGCAGATTCCAGTAATCCACAAACCTCCTGCTCACTTTCCACATAAATATCACGGTTTGCGGTTCCATTATCTGTAATACTGACGATTCCATGAATTCCTGTCTCTGCAAGGATCAGCACTGCCAGCACCAGACATCCCAGCTTTCGGATCTCCACACAGCAGAAGGCATGACCGGACAGTTTTCCACAGATACACCGTTCCGTCCACATAACCAGAAAGAATACTGCAAGAACCCCTGCTGTAAGCAGAAGTCCCCAGATATTTCCGCTTTTGATCCCCACAACGATACAGAAGCCCTCTGCAGCGATCAGTCCGGCAAAAATTCTTCCTGTGCTTTCATTTTCCACATTTCCCCATGCATCACAGGACATTTTCAACAGCAGAAATATCAGGATGAACACAAAACGATTGGGGATTCCCACAGGTTTATGCAATCCGTGAAAAAGCAGATTCAGCGCTGTGATATGGATCCCCGCAAAATACAAAACGATCAATATACCTGTTACGATTTTTTCTGCTGTGCGGATTTCTTTATTCAGAAAATAAATCCCGGCAAAAAGCAGCACTGCACAGCCACAGTAAAGATTCACATCTCCCTGGTCGCCGGATTTTACAAAGGACAGGGAATCCTCGAATAATGCGCCCAGCTGTTTCCAGATATCTCCGTACACTCCCGAAAGTCCGGTGCCTGCCTCTTCCGCCGCTGCTGTTCTGGATACCGCAGCAATTCCGGGGATCAGCGTGATTCCTGCAAGTCCGGCTCCGGCAACAGACGCCCCGGCAAATTTCAATAATGAAAAACGGATTTTCTCCGGCCGTCGACCGGATTCTGCCGCAGCCAGCTCTGCCAGATAATAAAAAGCAGCAAATGTGCATAACATAAATCCCATATAATAGCTGGTTAAAATACAGTACCCCAGCACCAGACAATACCCTCGCCATTTTCCGGTATGCACCAGCTGTTCAATAAGATATGCAAGCACCGGAAGAAGCATGATACAGTCCAGCCACATCACATTGCTGTAATAGCCTATAAGAAAATCAGACAGTGCGTACATACAGCCAAGAGAAACTGCCATACTTCCTCTGCCCGGATATTTTTTCCTGGAATACCATGCCATGGATACGCTGCAAAGCCCTGCCTTGATCAGGATCACCGCAGTAACAGCCTCGTTTACATACATGAATTTCATAAACAGCAGTATTAGGAAGCTGAACGGACTGCAGAGATAATAGCAAAACAATCCGTAAAAATTATATCCCATGGCATGTGCGGACCAGGTCCAGCCCGCTCCCTTTCCAAGCTGCTCTGAAAGTTCCCTGTAAAAGGCTGTATACTGATGGACTCCATCTACCACCAGCGCCGAATTTTCTCCAAAAGGATAAAACACCCTTCAATGCAAAGCCCAGCGTAAAGATCAGCACCGGAAACAGAAACGCCAGGAGATAGATCCACCCTCTGTTTCCCTGTTTTTGTTTTTTCCGCTTTCTGTATTCTTATTGGTCTCATTTCATTTCCTCGTCTGTCTGCAGTAATTCCAGGCCGTTCTGTTCTGGACAGCTGAATTATCTATCGGCTGTTATTTTCTGAAATACTGTTATTTCTTTTCCGTCGTTTTTTCCTACTGTATCATGTTTTTGTGAAATTACTGCGAATTTTTCAGAGCAAAAGAAAAAAGCTGTCATATCATTGGAGACACAGAAAACTCCGCCGACGTAACAGCTTCTTTCTGAAGGAATCTGTGTACGCTGATCCACAGATCTCTTCATGGGTGTAATTATTAACTTTATGTGATGAGTTTTTTAGTTCCCGACCTGTATGATACGGATATTCACATATCCTGAGGTGGCTGTTTACAGGTTAAGAACTATTATGGATATATGATAGCATGGCCATATATATTTGTAAAATTGATATTTCGTGTTTATAATATAGAATATTTTAATATTTATCAAACGGATAAAAGCCTCTACCACACGGTAAAATTCTGTTTTTATAAAACGGTATATCCTCTGGATTTCAGGCAGGCTCTCACTTCCATGATATCCTCGGTGTGAAATACCATGATCGGCTTGCCGGAATCACGGTTAAAGGAGAGGTACAGATAATCCACGCTCACATTACTGTCCTTCAGTGTAAGAAGCAGATCATTCAGATTTCCGGTCTTATCCTCAACCTCCACTCCAATCACCTCGATCACGTGGCAGAGATATCCTGCAGCGATCAGAGCCTCCATTGCCTTATCCGGCTCCGAAACTACCATTCGTACGATTCCGTACTCTGCACTGTCATTGGTTACAGAGCCCAGAATGTTGATATCCTCGTTCTTCAGGATACCGGTAATGTTCTGCATAACACCCTTTTTATTTTCTGCATAGATGGATAACTGTTTCAGCATGATAAAATCCTCTCTTTCCTATGTGCTTTATTTTGCTGTTCTATCGTATGATAAATCTTCGCACATCTTATCAGGTATGTCAACCAGAGCAAGCCGGATAATAACACAGACATTCATATTTTAGTTTACCCGGCTCCATAAACACTGATATTTTATGATCAGCATTTAACCCGGACCGCCTGTTCACCGCATGTGAGCATGGAGATATTTTTCCCGGGTAGCGATACCTCCCCGGATATGTCGCTCCTGCTTGTTTACATCCAGTACCTTGCGAACTTCTATGGCCAGAGCCGGATTGATCACTTTCAGGCGTTCTACGCAATCCTTATGTACCGTACTCTTACTGATCCCGAATTTCTTAGCTGCCTGCCGCACCGTAGCCTTTGTTTCAACAATATATCCTGCGATCTCAACTGCACGTTCTTCAATATAATCCTTCACTGCCAAGCCCCCGAAGACGCTTTTTTACAGTGTATGCAGAGGCTTTTTCAGGTATGAGCCCTATTCTGTGCAAAGCTCCTTATAATAATTTAATTCTTTTTCGCCTGCTTATAAAGCACAAGACAGACGATCACAAACACAACCGTAACCGCTACGGTAAGTGGAAGGATCATAGAAGAGCCCGCCCCGAGCAGAAGGCCAAATCCCTGTCTCAGCGTCAGGATTCCAAAGATGGAAAAAATAACAAATGCAACTGTATTGAGGATTCCCTCCGGTGCTTTGCTTTTCAGAAGATATCCGATCAGAAGTCCGATCACATCCGCTGCAAAAAGTCCCAGTGAACAGGCAAGCCATACCACAACCGCCGAACTCAGTCCCTCATTGGCACCAAATGTAATTGCGGTAAGCTGTGTCTTATCCCCCAGCTCCGCAACAAAAAATGTACAAAATACAGACAGCGGTGCAAATTTGATCTTGCGATCCTTAACATTCTCCTCCTCATCATCGTCACCCTTCAGCGTTGTCACCGCAAAAAACAGGAACGCTGCACCTGCGATCAGACGGATCAGCCAGGTAGGGACCACGGTACTGATAATACCTCCTGCAAGCACTGCCAGTCCGTTGAGCACCAGGACAGCAACACCGGTTCCAAGCAAAATATCCTTCAGCTTGAACCTGGAAGTCATTGCCACCAGCATCAGCTGTGTTTTGTCACCCATTTCCGCAATAAACTGGGTAAAAAGCACTTTCATAAATAACAGCATTTTTCTTCTCCTTTGCATATTCATCCGCTCCGAAGCCATAAAAAAAGACCCACGTATACTCTATCTCTGTAACAGAAATAAAATATACATGAGTCTCATTCTTTAAGATTTGCCAGGTGCATGCACCAGTATGTTGACAAACCACGTCTACACGCGAATTACTCCCTCACGGAATTGATTTTCGTCATTGTAGCAAAGTTGAGAAATTTTGTCAAGAGCATTAGAAAGCTCCGCCTGTGCTGTACAAGAGAACCGGCGATTCCTGCCGACACCACTAGAAATCCCTGCCTGCACCGCCACCGCCGAAGCTTCCTCCGTCTCCGGAGCTTCCGCTGTCGTAGCTGTCATAATCATCATCTCTGTCATCGTCATTACCGGAACTTCCGCCGCTGCTTTTTCCCCCTCTTCCCAGGATCCAGCTCAGCGGAAACAGGGAATTAAAGAGCCGGTGCAGTACACTCATACGGCTGAAATTCTTTTTCCAGTAGTCTGCGGTATCCTTTCCCGATAATTTCATTATCAGGCCCTTCAGAACCAGAACCATAGTTACAATAAGAAATACAGGCAGCATCACGCACAGCAGATATGCGCCCACCATGAGCAAAACGATCATCACAAGCCCCAGCGCGATCTCCCAGACAGTTCCCTCATCCTCATCGTCGTCCACATCCTGCTGCACCTTCTCATACCTGGGAGCTGTTATCTTCTCCAGGCCGTATTCCTCACGGATCTCATTTAGCAGTGCATAATAAAGCTCCACGGTACCTTTTTCAAACTGATTGTCTTTATAGGAAGGAACTGCATATTCATCCAGAAGTCGTCCGGTCTTTGAATCAGGCAGCTTTCCCTCAAGACCGTAGCCGACAGATACCCAGACTTTACGGTCCGAAACCGAAAGGACGATCAGGACACCATTATTTTTCTTCTTTGAACCAATTCCCCATTTGCGACCGGTTTCCACTGCATAATCACTGATGTCTTCCCCATCGGTGGTATCCACGGTAAGGACAACCAGCTGCGCTGTGGTATCCTCATACAGCTGCTCACCAGCCTTGCAAAGCTCTTCCTTCCAGGTATCGCTGAAAACCCCTGCATAATCATTAACATAGAATTCTTTTGTGGCAGACGGGATCTTCCCGAAAGCTGCCAGCGTACTTCCGGACAGCGTCAATACAAAAGCCAGCAGCACAGCCATCCGTCCGATCCATTTTTTCATAGGATATTCTCCCTCTATCCGTTCTTTCATTTCATCAGAACAATGGTCTGATCTGATCACTCTGCCAGCATATCCCCTACATCCGGCGTATCTGCTGCTGAATCATCGGCCTCAAAATACGACGCCTTCTCAAAGCCAAGCATGGAACCAAATACATTCCCGGGGAATTTTACAAGCCTTGTGTTATAAGCTTTCACAGCTTCATTATAATCTTTTCTCGCTACAGAGATCCGGTTTTCGCTTCCGGACAGTTCATCCATCAGGCCCACATAAGTAGTATTGCTTTTCAGTTCCGGATAATTTTCCACCACAACCTTCAGACCGGAAAGTGCACTGTCCATCTGCTGATCTGCCTCAGATTTCTCTTCCACGGTATCTGCATTCATCAGCTGGTCCCGCGCCTCCAGAACCCTGTCAACAACCCCCGTCTCATGCTTCGTGTAACTTTTTACCGTGCTGACAAGATTCGGGATCAGATCTGCACGTCTCTGCAGCATGGTATCCACATCAGCCTCTGCAGTTTCCACAGCTTCTTTACTTCCAGCAAGCCCGTTGTAACTGAGCATAAGTCCTCCGGCAAGGACCACGATCACTGCAATAACAGCCAAAAATACTTTCTTCATCTCTTTTCCTCCCTTCCGATATCACAGATAACCTTTCAGCCTGCGATACAGGATTTTTTATATCCCCATTGTACCAAAGCATACAGGATTCCACCAGAAAAACTCACCTTTTCGGTCAGAATTTTTCTGCCATTTCCATAAGTCCCTGATATATTTTTTCGGAAAGCGGAATGGAAACACCAAGTCTCTTCGCTTCTTTCACAATATAGCCGCTGAAGGTTTCCAGCTCCGTCTGTTTTCTCCGGATGCGAAAATCTCTCTGCAGGGAGCTGGTTGCATTATCTGCATGTACATAACGGAATTTATGGATTACCTCATTGTTGTGCTCATCCGTCAACGCAACCCCCTTGGCCTGACCTACACTGGCAGCTTCCCATACAAGCTTCTCATACTGCTGCGCTTTCACCGGATCTCTGCGGAGCTCCCCGATGGTATTATCATAAAAAGCAGTCATCACATTAAAGGCACAGTTGAGGATATACTTTCTCCAGATTTCCACCTCGATATCCCCCTGATCCTTATAGTCAATATCCGCACCTTTCAGGATCCCTGCCACTTCTGCAACTTTCTTCTGCTGCCGTTCATCCGCATCTTTTATTCCAATACAAAGCCACGTAAACGTATCCTGCTGGGAAATGGAAAAATCCTCATTGGCAAAAGCCACCGTATAGATCAGCGAATCCACAACCGTTCCCTTACCAACCAGACGGCGGATGTTTTCTCCCGGGTCCACACCATTCATCACCGGAATGATCACTGTATCATCCGTGACCATGTCCCGGATACTTTCGCACACCTCCGCCAGTGAATAATTTTTTACACAGATAAAAATATAATCCTGCTGTCCCATATCCTGAATTGGAACTACCCGCTCTGGCTTTGCCACGATCTCACCCTTATAATCACTGTGAAGCACCAGGCCTTTTTTCCGGATGCTCTCTGCCCTGGCGCCACGTGCAACCATCGTCACATGCGGATACGCCTTCGCCAGCAGCCCGGCTATGTAACCACCAACACCACCAATTCCGATCACTGCGATCTTTTTCTCTTCTGCATTCATATTTTCTGCTTCCTTTCCTGCTGTTTCTCCCTGAAAACTTACCCGCCCCGGAAAAAATGTGGATATTCGCGGTCCGCATTAACAAACAGCATGGATATTCACAATCTACATTCGCTACCTGCTCATTGTATCAAATATTCCCATACATTTCCAGAAAGCAATTTTCAGTAATATCCTATTCGAAAAAAATACAGAAACTTTTTATCCCGTCTTTTTTTGTCCCGGATTCTGGTGTATACTGGATATAAATTTTTTACGAAAAAAATAAAAATGTGAGGTGACAAAAATGGATACCAAACCCGTTTTTCACGGAAGTGATATAGAAAAGATCTGCAACTACTACAATCTGAAAAAAGAAAACATCGTCAAATTCGGTGCAAATGTCAATCCTCTGGGACTTTCCCCAAAAGCCGGCAGAGCCATTGCAGAACACGTGGATATCCTTTCCTCCTACCCGGACAGAGAATACACATCCCTTCGGAATACGATTTCCAGCTACTGCAATATTCCCGCTGATTTCATCCTTCCGGGAAACGGCTCCAGTGAGCTGATCTCCCTTCTGATCCAGGAGTGTGCCCCGAAGCACACTCTGATCCTTGGGCCTACCTATTCTGAATACTCCAGAGAGCTCTCTTTCTCCGGAAGTACCCAGGAATACTACCACCTTCAGGAAAGCAATGATTTCGAGCCGGACATTCCGGATCTCTGCCGGAAGCTGGAGCAGGGCTATGATTTTCTCATCCTCTGCAACCCCAACAATCCGACCTCCTCTGCCATCACCCAGGAAGAGCTTCGCAGACTTATCGGTTTCTGTGCAGAAAAAAATATCTTCGTGATGATCGACGAAACCTATGTGGAATTTGCCCCGGATATCAACGCCATCACCGCAGTTCCGCTGACACGGGAATTCACCAATCTCATGGTACTCCGCGGCGTATCCAAATTCTTCGCCGCTCCCGGAATGCGCCTGGGCTACGGCATCACTGGAAATATGGACTTTCTTGCAAAAATGTGCGAAAAACAGACACCCTGGTCACTTAACAGCCTTGGTGCCTTTGCAGGAGAGATCATGCTGCAGGATGAAGATTATATTAAAGAAACCAGAAATCTGATCCTTTCCGAACGCGACCGGATAATCCGGGAACTGCGGGATACAGACACCTACAAAATCTATCCCGCCTATGCAAACTTTATCCTGCTCCGGATCCTGAAAAACGGACTGACCTCCTATGACGTATTTGAAGCCTGCATCAGACAAGGCATGATGATCCGTGACTGTTCTTCCTTCCAGTGCCTGGACGGGGAATTTGTACGATTCTGTATTATGATGCCGGAGGATAATTCACGGCTTGTTAAAGTGCTGAAATCACTGTAAAAGCTGTACAATACGATCCGAGATTTCCGGATCCCCTGTTTTATGCTTCCTGTGCCTGACAGACGCGACTCTACCTCAGTGATGGGATACATGACAAATTCTACATCAACGTAATAGCAGTTTCATCGATCTTCCGCCCCGCCTGTCTGGCAGGCTCCGTCCGGATCGTCATGGAATGCATCTTGATAAAGGTTTTGTCTGCAATATCCTTAAACCGATATTTTTTCCCGTAAACAACCTCCGGAAAAGGATCCCGATACTGGATCGCTTTTTCTCCATCCATCTCATAAACCCAGTAATAATTGCTCCAGACAATATCTGTCCCTTCCATTTCAAGGCAGTACACCAGCCTGCAGAAAGCATCCCTTTCTACCCAGTCATCACTGTCCAGGATCTTCACATACTCACCGGACGCCATCATAAGACCTGTGTTGATCGCTGAACCATGACCACCATTCGCCTTATAAATGATCCGGAAGGTATCCGGATACTGCTCCACAAACTCATACGCGATCTCCGCAGAACCATCCTTGGAGCCATCCAACACCACCAGCACCTCGATCCGGTCCAGCGCCTCCCCGATCACCAGAGATTCCAGACACTGCCGGATATATTTTTCCATATTGTAGACAGGTACGATCACCGTCAGAACTTTGTCCATACTGCTATCCATCTCTCTTCCCTTACACGAACTCTGATATATGAGCTCTGATCTGCCAGCCAGCTTCTTCAGATTCAGATCTCATCAACTCCTGAAACTGCTTTATCTGCGTATATTATCGGGATGGAAAAATTGGAATACAATGGACTTTGCGAAGGTTTAACGTGGGGTTAACATTAAGGGGGGAAATGGGGAAGAATGCCTATGTAAAAAATTGTTCTTGATCTTTGACACTCCATAATGTTTCTATTAATACTAGCCGGAACACTCAAGACAGGTCAAAGCAATCCCGACTTTACATTCCACAATGTTTCTATTAATACAGATATTGACTGGGGAAATAAAGAAGTGATTATATACTTTACATTCCACAATGTTTCTATTAATACGAGCAGCTGGCGGCACAGCTCCTGAAGCAGTATAGACTTTACATTCCACAATGTTTCTATTAATACGGCCAGTGTCCGCTAAATGCATGAATTAAGTTTTTTCTTTACATTCCACAATGTTTCTATTAATACTCACATTTATATTTACATTGACTTTTCAATATGTTCTTTACATTCCACAATGTTTCTATTAATACTTTGTAACCAGTACGTAACCAACTTTTTCGACTATCTTTACATTCCACAATGTTTCTATTAATACGGCTCAGCAGCATCAGGCAAGATTTACCACTCACGTCTTTACATTCCACAATGTTTCTATTAATACAGAACACTTGCAAAAGATGCCGCCAGCGCTATTCGCTTTACATTCCACAATGTTTCTATTAATACAAGGTACGGACGGAGCACGAAAGATGATTAAACACCTTTACATTCCACAATGTTTCTATTAATACAAGGAGAGTACAGAATCATCTCTGGTGAAATGAGACTTTACATTCCACAATGTTTCTATTAATACGAAGACGTGCGAGCCGTTTCTTGTGGATCGAGGACCTTTACATTCCACAATGTTTCTATTAATACGATATTTGTAAAATCTACTACTGAAAACATTTCGCACTTTACATTCCACAATGTTTCTATTAATACAAAGGCAAGCAGATAGAGAAAAGAAATTAAAAGAACTTTACATTCCACAATGTTTCTATTAATACAACAAGCTGACATGGAATGGTACTACGATGACAATCTTTACATTCCACAATGTTTCTATTAATACACAGCCGCTTCCACATACACAAAAGCAAAAGTATTCTTTACATTCCACAATGTTTCTATTAATACAAGAGCTGGTGCTCACAGATGACAATCAGGGAAGGTTCTTTACATTCCACAATGTTTCTATTAATACAAGAAAGGCTTGACATTTACTGAGGATATAGCGGGCTTTACATTCCACAATGTTTCTATTAATACAATAGAGTGCGAGAAAGCATAGCGCTGACAACATCGCTTTACATTCCACAATGTTTCTATTAATACGCATTACTCCGAACAGCTGAATGGAATTTTTCAAGCCCCTTTACATTCCACAATGTTTCTATTAATACCAACCAGAGCGTCGACGACATCACGCTCGCGATTCTCTTTACATTCCACAATGTTTCTATTAATACTAGAAGCGGAGATTTTTTTGACTGCAGGTTTAGTCTTTACATTCCACAATGTTTCTATTAATACCATTTGCTATTCTCCTTACATAGTCTGCATCTGTCTTTACATTCCACAATGTTTCTATTAATACCCGTGCTCCACATTCACCTATAATACATCGTTTATTTTACCATTTTCTGTCGACCTTGTCATTTACAATTATTTTATACACAAAATAGATATTATAACACTCTATAAAACTTCCATTTTCCTTATAAATAAAGGCTTTGTCAACCTCCCGGGATTTTTCCCATATCGTAGGTTGACAATTACAAAATAAAACTGGTTGCATCATCTTTCCGTCCCCAGAATTCCTTATCCAACCATTTTTCCTGCCTTGATTTAAAAATAATCACAGAATCCAATTCTTTATCTATACAGAACTTAAGTTCCTGTTGTAACTGTGCCAACTGAGCCTTAGAAATTTCACCTTCAAAAACAGAATTCTGGATATGCGTTAAATACCTTTTACAAATCTTAAAAATCCTCGACCAACGCTTCGAACCATTTTCCTGCTGACTTACATCATAAACCAAAACTACATACATAATTCACCACCATATCCTGAAACCTTCATATTCTTTTTCACCAAGCAGATGCTTTATCAACTTATAGCACTCCAACCGAAGTAAATACTGATAAGAAACCTGCCTTCCCAAATTCTTGTGCATCACAGTTTTTTTAAGATTCTTTTCAAGTTCAGATACAATCAGTTTAGAAGCATCTTTTTTCAAATGAAGAAAATTTAGTTCCTTCGTAAAACTATCCTCCGTAATCTGATTCCGATTTAACAACGAGAAAATCAACCTGTCACCAATCAATGGTTTAAACACTTCCGCAATATCCAGACTCAATGAAAACCGTCTTGCTCCAGGTTCATGCAGATAACTGATCGTAGGATTCAACTGTGTATGATAAATCTCGCTAAGCACTTTCGTATAAATTAGTGTATTTACAAAAGAAATCAAAGAATTAATCATGTTATCTGGTGGATGCATTACACGCTTTTCAAACTGAATCTCCTGATTAACAATCACATTCCACGCAGCATAATATCTTCTCCTGATGTTCCCCTCAATTCCCATCAGCTCTTCAATCGTTGTCACACTACTTAGCTGTTTACGAAGAGAATCCACATCTCTGAGATATTCCGACACATCTTTTCCCCGACCATTATAATACCGAAGATTCCGATAAATACTATCTGCTGCCGCCTCTATAAATTTTCTTGCAAGAACCAGCCTTTTCTCATAATCTGTATAATAGCTGACCTGCTTCACCAACAGCTGGCCCGCTAGCAGACTTTCTCTCGGATAATAACTTCCCATATAAAAATTATAATAATTGAAAAAATGCATCGGAATCCCATACTGAGATATGTAATCAATAAACTTCGTATTAAACGACATCTCAGACATAACATAAATATCTGAAATCCGCTCAATAGGATATCCCTCTTTTCACCATCATAATTTGTAAACTGAAGCGTATTATCTTTCCGTTTCAAATCCCCGTTATTATAAACGTAAAAACTTTGCTTCATGCTTTTCCCCCGATACAAATCCAAAGTTTATATAGTACATAAATCATAATAAGCACATTTTTTGCATAATTTACTATTACCAGAAACCGACATAATCTCCTGATGTTTAATATCTGTAATCTCAGTAATAATCCGTTCCAGAATTTCCACATCTTTTTTCGACAATTCAACAATTATCGACTTCTTCAGCAACGGATAATCAATCTTCCCTTTAAGTCCGCTCACCCCTCGTTTCTGCAAATAATAAAGATAATACTTCACCTGCCAGATTCCAGCATCTTCCACCGCCTTACTCTTCTTAATCTCATGCAGCTCCTTATGCTCACTAATAAAATCAATATTTATAATATCATCGATATTTACATGTTTATCCTTTTTCTTATAACTGCTCTCATCCAGAATCTTACCAAGCATTACATCTTCATTCTCCGTTTCCATCCGAATATCATGACAAAAATACCATAATTTCCGCTTACAGACGAAATAATAATAAATCATCACACCAGTGATTCTCTCATCCATACATTTTCTCCTACATAAAATATCCACACTGCTCAAGAATCTCAGATGTCAACAATCCCTGACCTTTTCCTGTTTTAGGATCAAATTCATATTTATATTCTGTACGATGAATATCTGTAACTTTTTTGCAATTTTTAAAACCAACAGAAACTCTATCTACATTTTCCGGATATTTATTCCTGTAAATACTTAAATTTAATGTCATATCCTCCAACTTAGATCTTATAAGACTTTTAGTTTCTTTACTCACATTGGATTTTCTCAGAAAATCTGTTCCACATTCAAACAAATCCATTTTTTCTTGATAAATCTCTTCCGGTACAACTGTTACACTATTGATTTTCCTTATTTCAGCATCCTTCAGTTTATAATCTACAGGATGAATCTCCGAAAGTTTGTTCAGACATTTCTCAATTTCTTCATAATAGCCTGTTCCCTTTATTTCGTCTGAATCATAAACCTGATTCATATATATCGTTTTCATGCTTTCTACAAACTCTAAATTTTCATACTGAGCAAGCAATTTAAGTGAACGATCATACATAACCGAATCATAAATGCCATTTTTTCCAACGCCATTTCTATTATCATATATGATAACATTTGCTTCTTCCGGAAATATCTTCCTTTTCTGTTACAACGCCCCATTCTCTGTAAAAGACTATCTGCTGTACACATCTCCGTATGAAGTACATCAAAATCTATATCCAGACTCGCTTCCACAATCTGCGTTGTTATCCATATGCCAGCTTCTTCTGATTCCGCAAAATCCATAATCTGTTTTTCCAGAAAAGCTCTGTCTCTTCTTATATAACGCGAATGCAACAAATAAACATTTTCTGATTTTTCCTGCATTTCTTTATAAATCTTTTGTGCTCGGGAAACTGTATTACAGATAAGCAAAATCTTTTTATTTCTGCCCTGCTCTAATATTTCATCAATATCCATTTCTGATTTTCTAATCCGAATCTTATGTCGCACAACCTGATTTGTTAAGTATTCTTCTCCTGTAAAATCCTTAAAAATATACTGTTTATTTTCTATCAAACCATTTTCTTCCATAAAATGCTTAAGAACTGGCGGAAATGTTGCCGTGATAATTGCAAAACGCCCTCCCATTTCCTGGATTGTCTTTAATCCATATATAATAATCGCAATAACTGCCGGTTCATATGATTGAATTTCATCCAAAATTAATTTAGAATACTTCAAAGTTGCTGCAAAAATTTCTGTCCCTAATGCTTTATAAACAAATTTAAAAAGCTGATCAACCGTACAAACGGTTAATGGCTGTGCAAGCATTCTTGCACGATCATATTTTTCATTAATGTCTAAATCATTTTCTTTATACTCTTTTAAGTACATTGCCATACTGTCAGAATGTAACAACGCAACATTCTCATAAGAATAATTATTTTTAATACGAGAATAAATCGCATTAGAAGATACCTTCAATGGAAGAGTATAAAATCCTTTTTCTCCATTAAGCCATAACAATGCTGCTTCTGTTTTACCAGAACCTGTAGGTGCTACAACAACCAAATTTTCATTTCTGTGTTCCATCATAAATTTCTGTGCAGGCCGCAATTCTTTATTCTGAAGATAAACTTCTATATTTTTTTTTCAGTTTTTTCTCTCGCAAATCTGGCGCAATTTCTGCCCTCTCATACCCTGCACTTACTGTGTAATCAAATTTATTAAGCAAGCCCTTGATCAAAAGATACTCTTCCCACATCTTAGGTTCAATTGGAGTTTCACAGGCATAAGAATTATTGCGATACAACAATTTATTCTGGTTACTACAATATAATTTTTTGATATCCTTCTTTAAATATTCACTTATTTGTTCTGCATAGTATTTTGCTGCATATTCCTGGATTTCATCTCCCTCATAAATGTCTTCTCTATCGTGGTGATGATATACCGCTGTGATAAATGGTCTGAAATCTGCTTCTGAAAACAATTCCGATAATTTTTTAAATTCATTTCTTGATATGGTAGCTGCGCTTAAAAATCCATGCGGAATCTGTGTAATCCGTCCTATATCAGAATATTGTTCTTTAACCTGAGCTGAATTTACTAACCCCTGAAAAATCAGATTCGCTTTTCCCCAATCATGCATTCTACAAGCTTCTATAACCAAACATTTTTCTTTTTCTGTAAAATATTCGCCATATTCCTCAAAAAACAACTCTGCACATTTTACAATGTCATTCTGATGTTCCTTTAACGTTTTCTGTCCCTCTTCTTCTGTATCCTGCAAATGAGATATATTATTTCTGATAATTTTAAGATCTGTTTCTGTAAATTCACCTTCAAGATTCATTATAAGATCTTCTAATTCATTTTTGACTTTATCTATCTCTCCCTGAGTCAAGATCTTTTGTCTGGATTTTGCATAATACTCCATAGCTTTCTCCTTCCGGAGGCAGGATATTTGTCCTGCCTCCTTGTAAACCTATCCATAATCCACCGCATTTCCAAACCAATCTCATTGCTGATAACTTTCTTATTTGTTAATCAGCAAAATATCAGCGCTGCATCTTTCTCAAAATCATCCACATACGCTCCTTCGTCTATTACTACTCCTTCAGAACAATAATAAGCCTTTACTCTTCCATTTTCTTTTGTCCAGCGGCGCAACCCCTGTTTTGTAATTTCATATTCTTTTGTAAGATTATATATTGTTCCGCGTCTGGCCCCCAACTCACTTCCGTAACTCACCGGTATATACATATCTCTCTTTATTGCCACTTCATCTTCCTGATGAATATTCACAATATCCACCCGCTCAATATCCAGCAGATCTTCATATCGTCCAAGTGATAAATATCTTGGCGGATATTTCAGTGAATTATATACTTTCTCAAAATCTTCCTCTTCTGGAATTACATGTATCACCATATCATTGTCACAGACCAGTTCAACATTGGCAATTCCTCTGAAAATTCCATATTTTTCTCCATCTTCAACACAGATCTGATGTCGTCCTTCTTCATATTTCGTACCTGCTGAAAATGAATATCTTGTATAAAGTTCTGATACCGTCCCACTATTTGTTCCTTGTATGCAGAGCTTCATTGGATGAAATTCTGTATAACCACAAGCTGCATGGATCATCCCAAGAACTGTAGAATATGGCGGAAGAGGAAACGTCTCTTTAATAATAAAGCTTCCGGGTTTTCTATAATTTACAAGATTCTGGAAACACTTAATCCTGATTGCCCTCTCCATAATACTGCTCCACTTCCTTTTTCAGATGATTAAATACTGCACCTACTGATTCTGCTTTTAATACATCTTTTAATTTATCTTCATTATCAAAAATACCCGCTGTAACACCTGCATACGTATAATTTCTGATATTATCATCCTCAAGTAATTCCTGCAGTGTACTTACATTAATCTTATTTGCATCTACTTTTACTCTGTTCTCAAAAAATGGATTTTTTCTGCTGTATCTGCCTCCAATTATAAATAATGGACTGAGATTTTCTCTTCTTCCTTTAATATCTCTGTACAAATAATGAACAGAGTCCAGGAGAACTTTCACTCTTTCCGCTTTATCCTCTTCTGCAATATTAATTTCACCATCTACACCTACTCTGTCCAGATCTATAGACATAGTATAAGAATAATAAGAACGATGTATCTCACTCTGAGCAATTCCATTCGGCAGATTTCCTCTCAAAGCAAGCCCCATATTTGTCAAAAATTCAAGATTTCCCTGAAATGGTTCCAGCGCAATAGCATTACTGAGTCTGGCAACTGCACTTCTTGTAGAAGCTCCACCATTCTGGTCTTCTCCTTTGGATGTTGTTTTCATATATCCAAACAGATCAATCTCCGGGTAATCTTCAATTGTTGCAGAGGGAGCAAACTGTACTACTCCACTTTTTCCATCTACAGGCGTAGTATCCCATTTTGCTTGCTGCACCATGTTGTATCTCAGTGCCTGTCTGGAAATATAAGAATACTCTTCATAGTTTCCTCTGGTCATTTTTTTCAGTGATGAAATATTTCCAATTCCTTCCCCATAGTTCGCACTTTCTGCCAGAAAAATTACTGTAAATGTTAAACCTTCTCTTTTCATAATCATGCTTCCTCCTTCTTAGGCTCGTAAGATCCTACTAATCCCATTACAAACGCATATCCATATTCTGTAAATTTCTGTTTGTCATTTAACATCTGAACAAATCCAGTCGGTATCAAAAGTTCATGTCCATCCTCATTTCTCTTGGAACCATATGCACTGTACAAACGCATTACAACATCCATAAATTTATTTACGTTTCTTACAGCTAAAGCATTTAACAACTGATATTCAATACCTCTCAAGCCTTCACTGGAAGTCATACCCTTTGCAACCATAATTGCTTTTCTCAAATCCGCTCCACTTTTTTTCATAGCTCCACAGCTCATAGAAATCTCCCTTCTTTTATCTCTATCCGAAGAATATGCTACTACAAGTTCCGTCCAAAGTTGCACCTCATATACCCAGAAAATATAAAAATTCTTCGATTCTTCTTTTATATTTTCTTTAAATAGACAATTTAATAACTGATACTGTTCCCGATGTTGTAAAAGATTCATAACCACTGTTTCAGGTGTATATTTACAAAATTATCTCTAACTTTCGTAACCGGAGCTTTGGCTAAAGCAGTTAATGCATCAGATATTCTTGGTTCCCGGATAATTTCTATTATTCTTCTGTGAATAATGCTCAATACATATCTGTCATCTGCACTTACTCCACGTAAGATTACTTGGACATTTGATAATTCCTTCTGTTTCTCTTTCAGTAAAATATTGATTGTCTCTGCAAACCACTGAGAATATTTTTTTATTTTTCAGTTTTTTCTCCTTCTTCATCTATTCTTCCTTTTTTTATGATTTGCATATAACAAAGTACTAATGCTATCATTTATATTTACAAAAACAAATTTGTTTGCATACAACCGGAATCCCAGAGGACTGAGCGCATATATAAAAGCACAACCTGGACAAAGAAAAGCATCTACTTTACAATTCCAAAACGCAGATCGTTTTCTTGTAAAATCATCTCCAACTTCATTCATAAATGCTATTGAAACCTTTTCTTTCGGTCCTATTGGATCACCACAATCAATACAGAGATCTTTTGCCTTCTTATGATCCGCACTCAGATACTTTCGAAATGGTTCAGAAAAATCTTTTTCAAACACCTCTCGCATATCTTTTTTTGCATTAGGACGTAAAAGAAAACATTTTCCATTCCAGAACCGATTTATATAAGTATATATGATACTTTTCATTGCAAAAGTTTCGCTGCATTCCGGCTGATTTATAAAATCCAGAAGTTCTTCTAATCTGTTTTTCAGTTCTTCTGCTGACAGTTTATCACTAAGTTTATTCTTTTTTAATTTCTCATAGATTTCCGGATTTTCAATTTTCTTTTGAATATTTGCCAAACCAGCCTGATAGCTGTTTGACTGCAGCTTGTCATTGATAAATTTTAAATCATCTTTTTCCTGTTTTCCCGGATTCCAATTTTCAGCTTCTATTTTTTCAATACATATTTGAATTTTATCCTTAATTCCCTGATACGTGCTGAATGGTCCAAAATACCTGATAAAGGCTTTAAAATACATATCCGTCCAGTCAGCATTCTGTGCAAAATCCATGCTGACCCACAATGCCTGATCATCCTCGGAATGACCAAAATCAATATTTTCTCTCGCCCCTGCTGTTTCAGCATGTAATGAAATCCCACAATTCCGGCATTCTTCAGGAAATCACCAAGAGTAATCACATATTTTTCCATGATAATTTACCTCCTAATATATGACTTCCCACATCCCTTTTCCAAGCGATCTTCTTGTTCCCAATCCTGCCGCACGCAGAAAATTCAATAGTTCTAAATTTCCTGTTATCTTATATATCCCGATACTTCCATCTACTAAGCGACCCCATGTCCTTGTTACCACTTTTTTCCCTTTCAATGGGGTTATTGAAAAATCACTAATATCCATTTCCAAATTCAATTTTTCAAGAAAAATCCTCAGATTTTCCTTCACCATTTCTCCAAATTCCAGATCTTTACATGTGTAATACTTATCACTATTATTTATAGAATCATGCTTACGAACAATAAGTGCACTCCTCATTTTTATAATAAGTTCTGTATCCTGTATTTCTGGAATGTTTCGTATCTTTACTGCCATCAATCGCATAGAGTTCTGATTCATAGAATATGTCTTATATTTCATAAGTATAAATGCATTATAAAATTCAATCAGTTCCCCTATGTCTGCATCTGAAAATGTCATAGTAAATCGCTTCTGGTTAAGTAATATTTTTTCCTGTGTAAATCTTGCCCCAGGCAGGCATGTTGCCAGGTATATTTTTTTAGTATGGACGAATTTTTTATTATAAAGCTTTTCAAAAAGTGCCGGAGAATAATTCTCTATTGTTGCTTTCAGAAAGCTCACCAAAACCTTGTCCAGTTCTGCCGGAATTTCCGTTGTCTCCAACTGAAATTCCAATTTTAATTCATTCATCTTGTTCCTCCCTTCTATGGTAATTAATTAAATTGTTTTCCTTCTTCTAAAATATCATATATCACAGCCTAAATCAATACACAAAATAAATAACATTCTAATGGAAATAATATTTTTTTCTTTAATTTTATGCTTATGTCATATATAATATAATAAAGAATAGGATTATCATTTGGAATGTAAATTTAGATTGTTAATTATTAATCTATAATTTCTATAATAGCCCCATATTGGAACCCCTAACAAAAGAAATTCCCCGTGGTGGTAACCTTTCGTGTCAACCATGCGCCGCTGGTACTGACAAGAGCTTTCTTTTAAGTTCTGAGAGATGCAGGAGAATGGCACGCCTGCCGGGTGATTTCCTTGTTGATCTGAAAAGGAGTCGTTGTTAAACAGATGTTTCATCTACTATACAACGGCTCCTTCTTCATTTCATATTACTAAACTCAAATGAACATTCAACTATTTGCTCATAACAAAGCGCTTTTTCCCGAGTTTATCAAATTAAATTCAACACCTTCATCGCATTACTCTCCGTCACAGCCACAACCTCCTCGCAGCTGATTCCCTTAATCTCCGCAATGGTCTTCACAACCTCCGGCAGATACAGGGAGCTGTTTCTTTTTCCACGGTTCGGCACAGGTGCCATGTAGGGGCAGTCGGTTTCAAGCAGGATCTGATTCAGCGGCGCATACTCTGCCACCTCTTTCAACTTCCGGGAATTCTTAAAAGTAACCACTCCACCGATTCCCAGATAAAGTCCCATATTCAGATACTCTCTTGCAATCTCCTTACTATAGGAAAAGCAATGGATAATTCCACCATACATCTCGTCCTTCATATATTCTTTCACGATATTCAGCGTATCCTCTGCTGCATCACGGCTATGAATGATAAACGGAAGCTTTTTCTCACGGGCAATGTCCATCTGCTGGCGGAATACCTTCTGCTGGAGAAGATGCTCTTCCTTCTCCTTATGCCAGTAATAATCCAGGCCGATCTCGCCTACGGCTACCGTTTTTTCCATGTCACAATATCTGCGGATCTCATCCAGCACAGCTGCATCCACCTTATCCGCATCATCCGGATGAACACCCACTGCGCCATAAACAAAAGGATACTTCTCAACCAGATCATAAACCCGATCAAAATGCCCCACAGAAGCACACACATCCACAATATGCCCGATCCCGTTCTCCTGCATACTATCCAGCATGGCAAAACGATCCTCATCAAAAGCCTCATCATCGTAATGTGCATGGGTATCAAAAATCATAGCTTTATCCACAATCATCTCGTCACCGACGGAAACTTTTCCACCTTTCAGCACTCTTGTAAACACACCTTCCCGGGGCATGATGCACTCACCCATCTTCTGAAAAATAGCACAGCCATTGTGGCACTCCTTTCCGATCTGAGTCAGCTCCAGCACAACCTCACCACAGCGAAATCTGGTGCCAACCGGAAGCTTTGCGAAATCAATCCCTTCCACAACCAGATTTTCACCAAAAGCACCATCCTCAACCTCTGCACCCTTTGCACGAAATGCATCGATCTTTTCACCGGAAAGAAGACTCACCTGCCGATGCCACTTCCCAGCATGAGCATCCCCCTCAAGCCCCCAGTCCTCCACAAAAACCGCAGACCCGACATTCTTCTTCTGTGTTCCTTTCTTCTCACTGATACAAACCGCAAGTACTTTTCCCATAGCAAACTCCTATTAATCACACATCATTACCAAATTTATTCCTATATCACACCAGCAATATTGATTTCCAAAACCTACCACATGTAACTCTCAAGCCTCAGGAATTATGAATCGCTGGAGATGAATTTTAATCATAAAACCTACCACATTCAACAACCAGCCCAACGGAGGCAGGGCCAGTACGGTGACGTTAGCGGAGTGGCCGTCGAAAGGCGAGTATAGCTGCTGCCACCGAGCGCCCTGTTTGAGCCGCAGGCGAGTTGGCGCGAATGGTAGCAAACCAGCGACGCAGCCGAACAGGCCGCGCAGCGTGTCACCGTACTGGCCCTGCCTCCGTTGGGCTGGTTGTTGAATGTGGTAGGTTTTA
>ENA-OQED01000044-OQED01000044.1-human-gut-metagenome-genome-assembly--contig:-NODE-44-length-44903-cov-1.702720_pt1:0-7500 | contig 44903 bp, 39 predicted proteins | sample MGYA00242790_ERZ504625 | MGnify/ENA primary metagenome ERZ504625 (study PRJEB26092, sample SAMD00036345) | human gut metagenome | host: Homo sapiens | study: EMG produced TPA metagenomics...
CTCATAGAGAATACCACAGGAGCCGCTGCAAAATGATGTTAGCAGCTCCTGTGGCTATTTTGATGCCTTCATAAGGCCAAACGCTCCGTAGCGTGAGAAACGGCAGCTTTCTAATCTTCTTCCCGCTTGCGCTCCTCTCGGGCGGCAAGAGCGTCCCTTACCTGTTTTTTCTTATATTGAACGGTGTCTACCAGCTCTCGCGGAACCAAAATACCGTGCATATGCGGCTCTAGGACTGGATAAAACAGCCGCAAAAAGAACTTGGAAATCGCGGCAAAAGGCCTGAAATGGAGCAGCCGCGTCGCCATGATTGCCATCTCCCCAGCAAGCTCGCGGATGGTAGGCGCACTGCCCGGACGGATATGCACTCGCAATCGATCAAAATGGAAACGGAGCGTGCGCTTCGCCACCGTTTCCAAAGGGCGAATCCACACCTCCAACGTCCGTTCATCAAGCCACGCCGCGCTGGCGCAAACAGTGTAGCTGATACCGCCGAGCACAACCTTACCATAGCGCTGATGACCATCCATCCCACAGGAGACGGTATTCGTCTCATCTCCCTCCGTCCATGTCATGGCGCATTTATCCACGCTGAAGGCAAACAGAATCTGATCAAAATTACCCGCTTTATCACGCTTCAGATAAGTGGCGGCAATGGGCAGGATGCTGGGCGGGAAATGGATGAGGTTCAGCGAGCGGCGGCGCTTAACGCGGATCACGCTTTGCTCCAGCCTTTCCTCCATACGGCTACGGATGCCGACCGGCACCACATCCAATGGATAGGCCTCCTCCAGCAGTTCAGGTGGAACAGGAGGCGATTTCTCCACGGTTTTTTCCTGAAACGCTTTTGGAAAATGCCGCCAAATACAATCCAATACGGACTGCTCATCAAGCGCAGCGTTTGTCATCACCAGCACGGCGTCATAATCCTCAAAAACGATGCCAAACTGAGAAAATAAACCGTCCGCACGATAGGCGTGCGCCTCCCCTTTACACCGCCAGAGGCCAAAACCATAGCCTGCGCTCGTATCTGCGCCTTTGCTGGAGGAATTATCAGTTTGCTTTTGCGGCGCTGCCTTGGCCCAAAAAGCAGGAATCACCTGCTCGCCCTGAAACACGCCGCCCTGCTGATAACAAAGCATGATTTTGGCCAGGTCTTCCGTTCTCAACCAAAGGCCCCAACCGCCGGCCTCCACACCGTTTTCATCCGTCTCCCAAAAAGGCGTTTGGATGCCCAGCGGACGGTAAAGCCGGGGCATTAAAAATTGCGTGACGCTTGCGCCCGTGACGCGGTGAATCGCTGCGCAAAGCATATAAATATTTTCATTGACATATTTCCAGCGGCCGGGCCTCCCCTCCCAGCCGGAGGCAAAAAAGCGGGCGACCCAATCGCCCTTTTCCTTTGGGTCAAGGAAATTGGCCTCCTTGCCACTCTGCATTGCCACCAGATGAAAAATTGTCAGCTCCCAGAGCGGATCATCCGGCGACTTTGGCATATATTCCGGGAAAAAGATCCAAAAGGCGGGTTTCCAAGGCGAAAAGGCCTTCCTCAATGGCAAACCCCACGGCAATCGCCGTTACGGTTTTGCTCACGGAATACATGGGGTGCGGCAGGTCGGGCGCAAACGGCTCATGAAATGCTTCCGCCGCAACGCGGCCACCACGCAGCACCATATAACTGTGGTTTTCAATTCCACTCTTTTGCAAATCCTCCACAAAGCGGAGAACTTCCGCGGAGGAAACGCCCGCCTCCTCCGGTGAACCGGCACGCGGCAGCGGCGCAGTCGGATAATCGCCCATTCCCTTTCGCCTCCTTGACGAATCTTGAATTATTAATTGTTTTAGTATAGCACACAAGCGCCTATCCTGTCACATCCTTCAAAAAATAAATCTTTTTCCCACCAAGCGTTTTGAATCGATTTTGTCATATCCATTGCTGAAACAGGGTGGTATGATAGGATAAAAACGGTAACTCCGGTTTACCTGATTGGCAAACAGAATAGAAAAACAGGAGTGTTTCGATGAATTATCAGCTCAGGCGCATGAAGCGCAAAACAGTCGGCATTTATATCACAAAAGAGGGCGAAATTGAGGTGCGCGCGCCCCGCAGCGTATCCGAAGCAGAAATTGATCGCCTCGTGCAGGAGAAGGAAGCATGGATCACAACCCATCAAACAAAAATGCGGGAACGCATCCAGTTGCAGGCCATGGACCGAATTCGGCCCGGCGGGACGGTTATATTTCTCGGCCGGAGTTATCCGGCCGAGCCTTCGCAAGCAAGGGATATTTCCTTCAATGGAACGCGCTTTTTGCTGCCCGATCTGCCGGAGGCAGAGCTGCGCGCCGCCCTTGTTGACTTTTACCGCAAAGCGGCAAAAGCCCTTTTGCCAAGTGCGGTGGAGCGCTTTGCCCCACTCGTTGGAAAGGCCCCCCAGCAGGTGCGCATCACCTCGGCCAAAACGCGCTGGGGCTCCTGCTCGGCAAAAGGCGGGCTCAATTTTTCCTGGCGCCTCCTGTGCGCGCCGCCGGAAGCAATGGATTACGTTGTCGTCCACGAGCTTGCGCATCTGATCGAATTCAATCACTCTTCTCGTTTCTGGGCAATTGTAGAAGGAATTCTGCCGGACTACAAGGCCCGCCGCCAATCCTTGAAAGAAGTGCAGGAGAGCCTCCTAAGGCAGGGATGGATAAAGGATGCGAGAAATCCACAAATCGATTTTATTATTGATGCAATGGAAAGAAAGGAGCGGATAAAATGAATGTCATTTGGTCGAAATACGTGCAAGGCGTCAACACCCTGTATGATACGCGCAAACTACGATTTCATGATATGTTTGCAGAGCAGTACAAGGCGTTGTTTGATTTGGATGCCAACCATCCATTCAAAATCCTCAAAATTGGTTGCGGCCCCGGAGCGCTTGCAGGAGCTTTACATCGCTGGTATCCGAATGCTGAAATAACGGCAATTGACCGTGACAGCACATTTATCAGCTTTGCCAAAAAATCAGTTCAAACAATTAATTAGAAGTATCTGCCTGCAATTCTATTAAAATTACTTCTGGCCGATTATGAAATCGAAATGGAATAATGCTATTTCCAACACCCCGGCTGACAATCATATTTGTGTTTTTTTCCGAAAAAAGTCCGGCGTCATATTGTGGAAACAAACCTTGATTTGGTGCTATTAGCCCTCCAATAAACGGCAATCTAAATTGACCTCCATGAGCATGGCCGGTCAACACCAATTCTGCTCCAAGCGCAGCATAATTATCAAAAAACTCCGGTCTATGGCAAAGAACGATATTATAATTCCTATTGTCTAATAGAGGACTTAACTTGGTTTCTATGATCGCCCCTTGAATTCCACCCAATGTTGCTCGTTCGAAAAAATCAGGGTCGTCAATGCCTATTAAGGATATTTTCGCTTCTTCCCTTTCGAGTAAAACTTTTTCATTATGCAAAACCGATATACCCATTTCAATCAGATTATCTTCAAATTCACTATATATGTTTTCTGAAACCCACGCTTCGTGATTGCCTGTTATATAATAACATGGTGCAATTTTTACCGCTTCTTCTGCGAAATGTAGTGCAATATCAAGATCTGTGTTATTGGAGTCGATAATATCTCCTGTCATTGCTATAATATCAGGTTTCGCGAATGTTAGCATTTCAACGAGATCGTTATTATCTGTGCCTATTTCGGTATTGTGTAAGTCCGATACTTGTGCTATGCGAAAACCGTTAAACGCTTCGGGTAGTTTGCTATTCGTAAGCGTATAAGAATTCAATTCAAGAGCACTGTTGCTCCAAATTGTCCAAATTGTGAATATGAATAGGGCAATTAAAATAGCTGACAATATCATAGTTCTCTTCTTCTTAACAGTCATACTATCCTCCCCTTTCTTAGCGATCAATGCGCTTCTGACCACCCCAAAATATATTGCGGTACATACTGTGTCAAACAGATCATTTTTGATTACGAAGCGCAGCGAAGTAACAAAGCAAGGCCAGATATATCCGCATGGATCAAAAAGATACGCTCTGTTCCGTTATCAGATGGCTATCGGCTCTTTTTTTATTACGGCGTAGAGGCGAACTGTTCGCCCGCAGGCCGAGGTAAATAGCGTCAAACCGCGCTCCATATACAGATCTTTTAGGCGTTCTTGCATTGTCGATGCCAATCCGCCTTCCCCTTGCTTACTTCAAACTTTCTGGCATTCGCTACATTCTCTGTCGTGCAGGGAAATGACACCGCCACATTTCGGGCAGGTATATTCTTCCTTCTGATTTTCCATAAACCTTGCTAAACCATGTTGACGGACAAATTCGCTATTTTCCATAAGGCTCGCTAGATACCTCTTGTTATAACTTTTTCAAGGTTTTTTATCAGCTTGCATGGATAATCCGGGCATTCAAAACAATAGGATATCCCCTTGCCCCGAACGCAATCCTTTATTTTGCATTTGCGGCAATGTTCTGGTTTTCCTATATCGCTGTTCAAACAGCCGGCACACGGCTTTTTATGACAGCAATGTTTATAGCAAACCAGACAATTCATTCCGCAGGGGGCAAACATGACCGTATCAACATTTTCCTTTGGCATTCTCATCGTCTAGCCTCCCTGTCCCAACTTTTGACGCCACCATTCTATTACAATTCTTAAAGTGTGGCAATAGCCAGTTTCCCAGCCGGACTTCCTACTGTTCGGATATATGCACGGAGGATCGAAAGCCGTTCGGAACGGCGCCTAGAAAGCAGAATGACCGTTCGACAGGAATCCCCCGGCCGGGGAAGCACTGCAATCAAAACCACTAGCAAACTAGCGGTTCCCTCAGCCCCCAGAGAGGCCGGTATTTGATAACCTCTGGAAAGGATACTGAAATATATGATCACATCGCTTGGAATGTTTCGTGTTCCTCCCTGCTTTCTTTTTCACATCTGTAAAACTCCCGCCAAAAAACAAAAAAGAACATTCAAGACCATTTGGGTTGAATGTTCCTTTTTATTTACTACACTTTTTTAAACCCTCATAAAACACGAAGTAATTTATCTTTCATTTGTTCGAGTTCTTTCATATCCGGAATATTGTTTTTGTCCCACATAATTTCTTTCGGCAGCCACCACACAGGACCTTTTCCGTTATTGCCGTACTCACCCAAATCACCGCTAACTCGTGGGAACAAATGAAAATGCAAATGCACATCGCCATTACCAAGACACTCGTAATTCATCTTCTCTGCCCCGAAGGCTTCCTTAACTGCCTTTGCAACAAGTGTCATTTCATTTAGATATTGTTTCCTGAAATCTTCTTCCAACTCCCAAATTTCAGTAACATGCTGTTTGCAAATAAATATCACATAACCGTGAAAATGTTGATTCCAACCGAAAATAACATAACCCGTTTTAAGCTCCTTAACAAACCACGGATTTTCATTTTCTTAATTTCCTCAATAACCTTGCACATATCACAGTTCATTTCATATTCTCCTTGATAGTGTTTATAGAAGCAATGAGCAATCTTCTGATTGTTCCGCATCAATTATATAACTCTTTTGTTTCTTCTTTGTCTAAATCTTTGGGCTCCCCCTGTTGGACTCGAACCAAGACCGTTTCGGTCAAAAACATAGTCGTCTTGCTCGCTTGAAACGCGTCGCAATCCTCCTTGTTTTTTCTGCTCAAGGATTACCTGAGCCAGTTCACAGCCGCGATGCGTCTGCCGAAACACAAGCGCGCCGGTTTGCATGCTACGCAAGATGTCAAAAAGAAAAACCCCACCCTACGGATGGGATTTTTCTTTTTTGGCTCCCCCTGTTGGACTCGAACCAACGACCCTGCGGTTAACAGCCGCATGCTCTACCGGCTGAGCTAAGGAGGAATATAAAAGAGCTCGGAAAATATCTTTCCCACTTCATCCACAATGATACATGTTGCGGAATGTGGAAACCGGTTTCGGTTCACATGTTGCCATGCGAACCGAACCGGGTTCTTTGTGTCGGCACTGTCCTATCTTCCCGGGCGGTCACCCGCCAAGTATTTTCGGCACCAGTGAGCTTAACTACCGTGTTCGGGATGGGAACGGGTGGACCCTCACCGTCATTAGCACCGACTTCTGCTCTGTGCTCTTCACACAGATCTCTATTAAAACAGCGTTTCCGCCGCTTTAAGCGTTTTTGGTGACCCGTAGCGGATTCGAACCGCTGTTGCCGGCGTGAGAGGCCGGAGTCTTAGGCCACTTGACCAACGGGCCACGCTTGGTACACCATCACGGGCTCGAACCGTGGACACCCTGATTAAGAGTCAGGTGCTCTACCAACTGAGCTAATGGTGCTCATCCTGTTTCTTTATCATTGTGTACCTTTTGACGCCGATATTTTCTCACATCAACGCCGCTTTGTCAAGGCTTTTTGCGCCCTGAAAACTGAACAAAGGAGAAGAGAGGCAATCGAAAAAACCATCGCGTGTTAAACACACATTTACCCTTGAACCATTCGCATGGTCAAGCCCTCGACCTATTAGTACTGCCAAGCTCAATGTCTCACAACACTTACACATGCAGCCTATCAACCTCATAGTCCTTGAGGGGTCTTACCAGCTTACGCTGTGGGATATCTTATCTTGGAGGTGGCTTCACGCTTAGATGCTTTCAGCGTTTATCCTTTCCGCACTTAGCTGCCCAGCTGTGCCACTGGCGTGACAACTGGTGCACCAGCGGTGCGTCCATCCCGGTCCTCTCGTACTAGGGACAGCGCTCCTCAAATATCCTGCGCCCACGACAGATAGGGACCGAACTGTCTCACGACGTTCTGAACCCAGCTCGCGTACCACTTTAATCGGCGAACAGCCGAACCCTTGGGACCGAATTCAGCCCCAGGATGTGATGAGCCGACATCGAGGTGCCAAACCTCCCCGTCGATGTGGACTCTTGGGGGAGATCAGCCTGTTATCCCCAGGGTAGCTTTTATCCGTTGAGCGACGGCATTTCCACTCACATACCGCCGGATCACTAACTCCAACTTTCGTTACTGCTCGGCCCGTCAGCCTCGCAGTTAGGCTCGCTTTTGCGTTTGCACTCAGAGGCACGGTTTCCGTCCGTGCTGAGCGAACCTTTGAGCGCCTCCGTTACCTTTTTGGAGGCGACCGCCCCAGTCAAACTGCCCACCTGACAATGTCCCCCGGCCGGATTCACGGCCGCAGGTTAGAATTCCAGTACTCTAAGAGCGGTATCCCAAGGGTGACTCCCCGACAGCTGACGCCATCGGTTCCCAGTCTCCCGCCTATCCTGTACATAGAATACCGAAACCCAATATCAGGCTACAGTAAAGCTCCATGGGGTCTTTCCGTCTTGCCGCGGGTAACCGGCATCTTCACCGGTACTACAATTTCGCCGGGTGGGTAGTTGAGACAGTGCCAGATCGTTACACCATTCGTGCGGGTCGGAACTTACCCGACAAGGAATTTCGCTACCTTAGGACCGTTATAGTTACGGCCGCCGTTTAC
>ENA-OQED01000044-OQED01000044.1-human-gut-metagenome-genome-assembly--contig:-NODE-44-length-44903-cov-1.702720_pt1:12500-44903 | contig 44903 bp, 39 predicted proteins | sample MGYA00242790_ERZ504625 | MGnify/ENA primary metagenome ERZ504625 (study PRJEB26092, sample SAMD00036345) | human gut metagenome | host: Homo sapiens | study: EMG produced TPA metagenomics...
GAAGTACGGGAAAATATAGCCAGAGTGATATCAACCTCCTCGCGCGTATGATCTCAGCGGAGGCACGCGGCGAAAGCTATACGGGGCAGGTCGCCGTAGGCGCGGTCATTCTCAACCGCGTGCAGCATGCCTCTTTCCCGGATACGATTGCCGGAGTAATCTACCAGCCTGGCGCCTTCACAGCCCTGAACGACAGCAACTGGAGCAAGCCAATTGCTGACTCCGCACGTAAGGCGGCGCAGGATTGCATCAATGGCTGGGATCCAAGCGGCGGCGCCATTTACTATTATAACCCCAAAAAAACAACAAACAAATGGATGCTCAGCCGACCGGTCGTCAAAACAATCGGCAACCACAAATTTTGTAAATAAACAAAACCGGCTGAAAAATGGTTGCGCTGGCCGAGCAGCAATCCAATTTGCTTGGTTGCTTACTGTACTGCATAACAAAAACGCTTTCTTATCTTGACACCGGCGGTATCAGCGCGGTAGTATGAACAAAATAGCTTTTAACTGCCGCCATCCCGTGTGATAAGGAGGGGGTTCCATGCAGATCTTACTCCGTGCTTTTCTGATTCTTTTGATTTTGACTATCGCCGCCGCACTTTTCATTGTTTTATATAAAAGAATGCGTCCTGTGCGCAATGCGCATTTTATCTGCCCAAACTGCGGCGCGGTAACAATGCCCGGCAAATGGGCGCGGGCGCTCGCGCCCGCCCGGGCGGGCAATCGCTTGCTGCAATGCCCCGCCTGCGGTAAATTCAGCTACATGTCCCCTGTTTGGGACGCTCAATAGGCCACCAGCCGCCATTGCCTATCCGGCATGGCGGTTGATTTCTATCAGATCGCAGAGATCCTTCCAGCAAATAAAGCTTGCCCATCCGTCTCTTTTCTTCTATAATAAGGAATATTATAAGCTGTATGCTGAACGATTTTAGCTATCGGGAGGATGTTCGTTTTGAAAAAGAAACCGCTGATTATCACCTGCGTTCTGCTCGCTGCCGCCATTGCGCTATCGGCCGCCGTTTTCGGCTTTGGCCTTGGCAAAAAAAGGGAGAAGAGCAGCCAAAGGCTGATCCCAACACTGCTACAGCCTATCAAGCGTTGAGCACCACTGAGGCCTTTGCAGATCATCCGCTGTTGCCGACGGATTTTGACGGTATTTTCTACTCTGCTGATCCAAACGGAAGTTTTGAATTTTATGAATACAAAAACGGCGGGTTCACAAAGATTGAGGCGAGCGGCACAGTCACCGCCACCGTTTCCCTCAGCAACCAGAGCATCCCTGCGAAGATCGCCTACCTCCAGCGAGACGGCAAGGTGGATGGCTACGGCCTGTTTACCACGGCGAATTCGGATGCACCAGTCGCCATTTACGATTATGTATTCTTCCGAGTGAAGACAATGCCGGATCCATTCTCCGGAGACGCGCTTTTGCTGCTCGATACCAAAAAGGATGATTTTTATCGACCTGAAAAGATTTATGAAGAAGCCTACACGCTCGACCTCTCCAACGGAACAACAAAGGTCTTTTGCTGCAAAAAAGCCGTACGATCGGAAAAAACGGCGGTTCCCGCTCCGACTTCACTCTGCTGACAGATGCATTGGTAGACCATGCCGGCAGCCGCCTGCTTTTTTTCACCGGCCGCTACTATGCGGAAACCTCAGAACAGCGTGATGTCATGTTCCGCACTGGCAATACGCAGACGCACGGCTTTGCAAACGCGGATTTTTACTATGCCCGCTCAACGAAAGACGGCATTGTATTCCTGCGTAAAACGGAGAAAGGCTTCAATGCTATGCGCTACAGCGATGGGAAGGAAACTACACTTAAAGAATTTGAGGGCGCATTCGGCACGGATTATCTGCTCAGCGGCGATGTCCTCATCGGCAAAAACGGCATAGTATACAACCTTGCCACACAAAAGGAACAGGCTTTTGATGCCCCTGGCATCAAGGCGCTTGCCGCAGCCGCAGTCGGCCCGGATGGGAAACGGATCGTCTTGGCGGGCGAGCCGGAAAGCGGCGCGGTAAATGAGCAGCGAGTGGTATATGTCGATCTGGAAGCAGGCAAGCAAAAGGCGTTTACTGGAGCCAATTTATACCGGCTTGAAACGCCGGAGCTGTATTTTATCGGGAATGATACGGTATTCCATAACCGAAAAAGCACGCAGGAAAACAAGGCCTGCCAGCTTTGCGCCATTGAATGGGCAAAGGCATTCCAATAAATCTCTTCCCTCAAATAACAAAATTAAACGTGCCAATGCGGGTCCTCCGCATTGGCACGTTTTTTTCAATCCAGCTCAAACTGCCCGGTATAAAGCTGATAATATTTCCCCTTCTGGGAAATCAGCTCATCATGACTTCCTCGCTCGATGATTTCGCCGTTTTCCAGCACCATGATCGCATCCGCATTGCGCACGGTTGAAAGCCTGTGCGCAATGACAAACACCGTTCGGCCCTCCATGAGGCGATCCATCCCCTTCTCAATGAGCGCCTCGGTGCGGGTATCAATAGAGCTAGTGGCCTCGTCGAGGATCAACACAGGCGGATCTGCAACCGCCGCACGGGCGATGGCAAGCAGCTGCCTCTGGCCCTGCGAAAGATTAGAGCCATCCGAGGTGAGCACGGTGTCATAGCCCTGCGGCAGCCGGGTAATGAAGGAATCTGCATTCGCCAGCCTTGCCGCCGCGATGACCTCCTCACGCGTTGCATCAAGCTTGCCATAACGAATATTCTCAAAAACCGTGCCGGTAAACAAGTGGGTATCCTGCAACACCATGCCGAGAGAGCGGCGCAGATCATCCTTTTTGATCTTCCGGATATTGATGCCGTCGTAGCGGATTTTACCATCCGGCACCTCGTAGAAACGATTGATCAGGTTGGTAATGGTCGTTTTTTCCGGCGCCCGTCGAGCCGACAAAGGCAATCTTCTGCCCGGGCTTTGCGTAAAGGGATACGTCCTTCAATATGGTTTTTCGCCCATCATAACTAAAGGTCACATCAAAAAAACGAACATCGCCGGTGAGCGGTTCATAGGTGACAGTGCCATCCTCGTGCGGATGCTTCCAGGCCCAGAGTCCGGTATGCTCTGCACACTCCATATACGCTCCATCTTCCTTTCGCTTCGCATTAACGAGCGTCACATACCCCTCATCCTGCTCCGGCTTTAAATCGATGATTTCAAAAATCCGCTCCGCACCGGCGAGCGCCGCAAGTACAGCGTTGAAGAGCTGGGAAATCTGCGTAATCGGCTGGGAAAAGGAGCGCGTATACTGCAAAAACGCCGCGATTGTTCCGAGATCAAGCTTGCCGCCGATCACCATCACCGCGCCCACACAAGCGGTCAAAGCATAGTTAACATAGGAAAGATTCCCCATGATGGGCATCAATACGTTCGCATAGGTATTCGCATTGGTCGCAGCCTTACGCAAAATTTCGTTGCGCTCGGCAAAGCCCGCCTTGGAAGCCGCCTCATGGCAGAAAACCTTCACCTCCCGCTGGCCCTCGATCAGCTCTTCGATATAGCCATTGGCCTCGCCGACCGCTTTTTGCTGGAGCTTAAAGTTCCTGGAACTCCTGCCGCCGACAACCTTAATAACCAGAAGCATCACCACGAGCATTGCAACGATCAGAAGCGTAAGCACTGGCTCAACACCAGCATCATCACAAAGGTGCCCACCACCGTGATCCCGGAAGAAAGCATCTGCACAACGCTGTTGCTCAACGCCTCGCGCAACGTATCCACATCGTTGGTATAGCGGCTCATCAGCTCGCCGTGTGTATGCGAATCAAAAAAGGAAATTGGCAAGTCTTGCATATGATTGAATAAATCGCGCCGGATATCCGTCAGCGTCGTCTGCGCAACGCTGATCATCAGCCGCATTTGCAAATAGGTGCAGGCAACGCCGGCGAGATAGATGCAGGCGAGCACGATCAATGCCTTTGCTAAGGGAAGAAAATCGGCTGCCGAAGGGCTTGTGCCAATGAGCGGTAGAATATATTCGTTGATTAACGGCTTCAGAAAATAGGTGCCCGCCACACTTGCGCCCGCACTGATGATCACGCAGAAAAAAACAAAACAACAGCACCCATCTCTGCCGGCCTAAGTATTGCAGCACCCTTCCTAGGGTATGCTTTGCATTTTTTGGCTTTTGAAATCCGTGGCGCATCGGGCCGCCTGGCCCTCCGCCCGCTTTGGTATTGACCGCCATTAGGACGCCACCCCTTCCTGCTGAGAATAATAGACCTCCTGATAAATCTGATTGCGGGCGAGCAGCTCGCTGTGCGTGCCAATATCGTTGATTTTACCATCGTCCAGCACGATGATCCGATCCGCTTCGCAGACGGAGGTTACGCGCTGCGCAATGATGATCGTTGTCGTATCGCTTCGATGCGCACGCAGCGCTTCGCGGATTTTGCTGTCCGTTGCGGTGTCCACTGCGGAGGTGCTGTCATCCAGAATCAGAATTTTCGGATTCTTCAGCAGGGCGCGCGCAATGCACAGCCGCTGCTTTTGCCCGCCTGATACGTTCACGCCGCCCTGACCGAGATTGGTTTCATATCCATCCGGGAATGCCATCACAAATTCATGCGCTTGCGCCGCCTTGCAGGCCTCGATCAGCTCCTCATCCGTTGCCTCCGGATTGCCCCAAAGCAGGTTTTCCCGGATCGTACCGGAGAAGAGCACATTTTTTTGCAGCACCATGGCGACTGCGCCGCGCAGGTGATCCAGCGTATAATCTTTCACATTGTGCCCGCCCACGAGCACCTCTCCCTCTTCCGCCTCATACAGCCGTGGGATCATCTGGACAAGGGTGGATTTTGCACTGCCTGTGCCGCCAATGACGCCAATGGTTTCTCCGGAGCGGATCGAAAGGCTGATATCAGAAAGCACGGGCTTCTCCGCCTCCTGATTATAACGGAAGAACACATGCCGCATCTCAATTGAGCCATCTGGCACGGCGAGTGCTGGATCAGCCTGTGCATCACTGATATCCGGCATCTCTTGAAGCACCTCACAAATACGGTTGGCAGACGCCTTCGACATTACGATCATCACAAAGGTGTTTGTAATCATCATCAGGGACATCAAGATCTGCGTCACGTAGCTAATAAAGCTCATCAACTGGCCCGTTTCCATTGAGCCGAAAGCGATCAGCTTACCGCCGAACCAGACGATGGCAACGATACAGGCATACATGGCGAGCGTCATTAGCGGGCCGTTCCAAACAAGGATTTTTTCCGCCATGATGCTGGCGCGCTTTAAATCATCATTGGTAACTTCAAATTTTTCCTTCTCAAATTTCGAACGGACAAAAGCCTTGACCACCCGAATCGCCATCAACGTTTCCTGCACGCGGGCATTAAGACCATCAAATTTTTCCAACATTACCTGAAAACGTGGAAAGGCTCGCGTTGCAATCAGCGCCAACATCCCGCCCAGCACGGGGATTGCAATGAGGAAAACCGTGACCAGCTCCCCGTTGAGCTGCCAGGCGAGCACCGTTGCGCTCACGAGCATCACGGGCGCGCGCACACATACGCGGATGAGCATCATGAAAGTCATCTGCACACGGTTGACGTCGGTTGTAAGCCTGGTGACCAGGGAGGCGGTGGAAAAACGATCCACATTGGAAAACGCGAAATCCTGCACACGGTCAAACATGCCCTGCCGCAGCCCCGCGCCGAGCCCCATGCCGGCGATTGAAGCAAACCATGCGGAAAGCGCACCCGCCGCGAGAGAACATAGCGCAAATGCAACCATCTGAACGCCCATGTTTACCACATATTGCAAATCCTGATTGGTGATGCCGGTATCCACGATTTGGGACATCAGCATCGGAATGCGCACCTCTAGCAAAACCTCAATGATAACCGTCAAAGGGCTGAGCAGCGCAGCCCACCAATATTTCTTCACACAGGGTGCGAATTGTTTGATCATAAGCCCTGATCCTCCCTTCTACGTCGCTCCATCTCTTCCTGCTCCTTGGCCATGAGCGTGATCATATCGGCGCCCTCCAAATCCTCTTTCGCAAGATTTTGCGTCATGCGGCAAAGATAGCCATAGAACTGCTCACACTCATTCAGGGTAAATCCGGCAAAGAGCTCCTCATCCAGCCGGTCAAACAGCGCCCTCGTGCGCCTGGTCAGATCCCGTCCCTTGTCTGTAAGCATCACCCGATTATAGCGCAAATCCTCCTCCGAGGCATTTTATCGACAATACCGCATTTCTGCATGCGTTTGATCGATACCGCCACACTGGCGGGCGATACATGCAGCCGGTCAGCAAGCGCTTTTTGCGTGAGGCAACCATCTCGCTCCAGCGTTTCTAGCAGCGGCATCTGCCCGTCATACAACCCGATTTCAGATGCCGCGCGGTGGGTGCTAATCCGTTTGAGGGCGTTGAGTTGAATCAGCTTCCCCACAATTTCCCGATAGGAATGCATCAATCAACCTCCTTTCTTAACAATCAACCGTTTTATAATAAATCGGTTAATTATTAGCTGGTTTATTATAAAACGAATCAAAAGAAAAGTCAATTCAAACATCAAAAAAGGCAGCTAAACCTGATCGAACAACGCTCTTTTTTCACATGCTTTCACAGCTCCTTGCCACTTACAAACCCGCAAAGCAAAAAAGCACGCCGCAAGAGGAGACCTCCCCTTGCGGCGTGCCAAGCGCCAATGTGAATATTCTTTTGACCTACAGCTGTTATTCAACGGACTTGAGCGATTCCACCATGCTGATCTTCTTTAAGCGGAAATGCATGATCCAGTTGACGATCACCGCGAAGAGCGCCGTCATTGCCGCTCCAAGCACATAGCTCAGCCAGCTGATCGTGCGGCCGAACATCACCACGTCCACCTCCGCAACACTCACCACAAATCGATGCAGGAAGATTCCCATGACCAAGCCGAGTGCAATGCCAATCACGGTTAAGAACACATTCTCACGGTAGATGTAGGCGTCTACCTCCTTGTCATAGAAGCCAAGCACTTTAATTGTGGCCAGCTCGCGCACCCGTTCGTTAATATTGATGTTCGACAGGTTATAAAGCACCACAAACGCCAGCGCCGCCGCCGCGATGATAAACACCACAACCACAAGGGTCAATGCGTTGATAACGTTATTGAAGGTGTCGATCGTCTGCGTAGTATAAACAACGGCATTGATCTCCGGCATCTTCATCAGCTCGGTCGCAAGCTGACCTTTTTGGTTATTTTCCTGGCCATCTGCCACCGGCTTCTCATTCTTGATATCATCCTTGAGCTGCGCCATGACATAGTTAAACTGCGCTTCCTCCCCAAAGGCCTGTTCATATAGCGCCTGGGAAATGTAAACATAGTGGAAGGTATAGTTTTCTGTAATGCCTGCAACCTTTAGGCGCACCTCGGAACCATCGGATTTCGTGACGATCAGCTCATCACCCACCTCGGTATCCGTCTTGCTTGCAAGCTTCTCCGTAATGAGCACGCCGTCATCCGGCAAGGTGAGCTGCGCGCCGGACTGGCGGTTTTGCAACCTTACAAAATCGGAAAGCTGCGCATTGTTCTGCGGCACAAGCACGTTTACCTCCAGCTCTTCATCCGAGCGCTCAGAATGCCCGTGCAGCACTTTCATATAGGTCAGCATCGCATTCTGGATGCCGTCGTTTTCCTTGAGCTGTGTGATGATCGGCGCCTCAGCGGAACCGTCGGTCAGCACCGGATCCTTCAAAACGAGCTGTGCGTCATACATGGCGATACCGCCATCGTTAAACTGCTTATTGATGATAGCGCTGATGGAATCATTGAGTCCGAAGCCCGTCAGCAACAGGGCTGTGCAGCCCGCCACGCCAAACGCCGTCATCAGGAAGCGACGCTTGTTACGGAAGATATTGCGCACTGTCACCTTAGAGGTGAAGTTCAAATGCTTCCAGATAAACGGGATCTTCTCCAGCAGCACACGCTTGCCCGCCTTGGGCGCGCGCGGGCGCATCAGCTGCGCCGGGCAGGTGGCCAGCTCCTTATAGCAGGCGAGGAAGGTAGCCCCCACTGTGGAAAGGATCGCAATCGCCGTGCCAATGAGCGCATAGCTCAGGATAAACTGGAGATGCACCGTAGGCAGCGTGTACATAATGCCATACGCCGCAGAAATCGCCAGCGGCAACACCACGAAGCCGACCGCCAGGCCGATCACAGAGCCGATCAGACTCGCCAGGATCGCATAAATAATATATTTCGAAACAATCGCCTTATTGTCATAGCCGAGCGCCTTAAGCGTGCCAAGCTGTGTGCGCTCCTCTTCAACCATGCGCGTCATCGTCGTCAGGCAGATGAGCGCCGCGATCAGGAAAAAGAAGATCGGAAATACCTGGGCAAACGCTTTGGTGCGATCCGCCGTTTGTCCATAACCAGTGAAGCCCGGGATATCGTCGCGGTCAGACACCACCCATTTGGCGCTGCTTAAATCGTTTAACTTCTGCTCGCCGGCAGACAGGCGCAGCTTTGCACGGGAGAGTTCGTTTTCCGCTTCCGCCTTGGCCTTCTGGTAGGTTTCTTCACCGTCCACCGCCGCCTGCTTTGCCTCTTTCAGCTTCTGCTTGGCCTGTTCAATCTCCATGAGCGCCTGGCTCTGCTTGGAGGAAAGGGTTAATTCACCCACATCCAATGCAAACCCGGCCTGTTGCAGCTCGCTTTGTGCACTATCCAGCTGCCGCTTGCTTGCATCCAGCTGCGCCTGTTTGGCATTGATCTCCGCGTTAGCGGCGTCGAGCTTTGCTTTTGCAGCCTTCAGTGTTTTTTCATTTGTGGCGTAATCTGCCTCGCCCTTTTTCAAATCGGCCTTTGCCTTTAGCAAGCTTTTCCTCTTCCTTGGCCAAATCATCCTTATAATCGCCCAAATATTTGCTCAAAGCCTGCGCGGCCTCCTGCACCATACCGCCTGCCGTGATATTGGAGAGCTCCTTGAGCTGTTTCACCACAGTGCTGTCCGGGCCAAAGATCTCCTCCGCGCGCTTAATCAGTTCTTCATAGGAAGCGTTGTTGCTGCTGCCTAAATCACCGGCTACCGTTTCAGCAGTAGCAATCATCTGCTTGAGCAGCCTAATTTGATTTTCACCGTTCGAAATCTGCGATTTTGCACTATTGATCTGCTTTTCAGCCGCATCCAGCTTCTCTTTGTTTTTATCATACTCCCGCTGAGAGTTTGCCACCGTTTGTTTTGCCTCAGCAAGCTTGCTCACAGCAAGGTTATACTCATTTACCCTTTGATAATAGGTATTTAACCCAGCGCTGTGCTCCGCCTTTCCGGAAGCAAACTCCCGCTGCGCGGCGCTCAATGAGTCGTTAAACTCCTGCTGCTTTTCAGCGAGAATCTGGTCGCCATTCTCCGCGAATTCGAGCGCCTCATCCAATGACTTACGGGCATCCTCAATCTTTTGCTTCGTATCAACCTCGGCCTGCGCATAGTCAAGGCGCGCCTGCTCCAGCGTTGCCGTCATCTCAGGGCGGAGCACCTCTGCACGAACCGGGGCGCGATCCTGCCCAATCGCCTCGATTTGCTCCACAACAGGCTGCACCAGCTTCTCATATGCATCGCCGTAAGAGTCAAAGTCGCTCTTTGTCGTGCCGTTGACCTTAATATACAAATCCGTATAGTAATCTGTTTTGAACGCGGTATCCGGCACCAGAATGAAGGCGCCGACCTTGCCGCTGCCGACAAGGCTGTTGCCACGCTCAAAGGATATGTAGTAAGGCGATTCCACAATGCCGACGATTTTGAACTCCGTCGTTTCCATAGAAGAGTTCAGATCCTCCCGATCACTCTCTATAGTGATCGTGCTGCCGATTTGGAACTCATCCGGGGTGGATAGCTCGCTGCGGTCCACCAGGCACTCGTTCGCATTTTTCGGCCATTCGCCCTCAATAAGCGTGGGCCGGTTCATATATTCCGCATCGTTTTTTCCGTTTTGCCAATCTGCCAGCATTTCCATGCTGAGAGAATGCGCACGAACGCTGAACGCAGAGCCATCCATATCAATCAAGCTCTCGCCGTTTACTTTGACCAGGCCGTCCGCAAAATAAGCGGGCATTACCGCATGGACGCCGTCAATCTCACGGATCGCATCCACATCCGCTTGCTCAAACCCGACGGTCGAGAGCACGCGCAAATCCATCAGGTTGTTGCTGAGAAAATAGCGGTTGGCCGTCTCCTTCATATCAGGAGCGGTGGCCTTAATGCCGGCAAAAAAGCCAATGCCGAGCGCAACAATCAAAATGATGGAAATAAAACGCGCCTTCGTCCTCCAGATTGAACGGAACGTATCTTTTAACAAGGCTTTGCTCATTGTTACCATTCAATCCTTTCCACAGGCGTTGGGTTGTCGTTGACCATAATTTTATGGACACGGCCGCTGCGCATGGCGATCACACGGTTCGCCATCGGCGTAATCGCCTGGTTATGCGTAATGACGATCACGGTCATGCCGGTTTCCCGGCTCGTATCCTGCAAAAGCTTCAAAATCTGCTTGCCGGTATTATAATCCAGCGCGCCCGTCGGCTCATCGCAGAGCAGGAGCTTCGGGTTTTTGGCCAGCGCGCGTGCAATCGCCACACGCTGCTGCTCGCCGCCGGAAAGCTGCGAGGGGAAGTTATGGATGCGATCGGCAAGGCCCACGCGCTCAAGCACCTTCTCCGCATGCAGCGACTTCTTGCTGATCTGTGTGGCAAGCTCCACATTTTCCAGCGCAGTCAGGTTTTGCACCAGGTTATAAAACTGGAACACAAAGCCCACATCATAGCGCCGGTATTCAATCAGGCGTTTGCGGTCATAATCGTTGATTAATTCACCTGCCACACGGATCTTACCATCATCGCAATCATCCATACCGCCTAGGATATTCAGCAGCGTTGTTTTGCCGGCGCCGGATGGGCCGACGACTACGACGAACTCGCCCTGCTCAATATTGAAGGTAATTCCATCCGCAGCGTTAATGGTGATTTCCCCCATCTTGTACCTTTTGTAAACAGAATCGAACTCAATAAAGCTCATGCATTTTACCCCGTTTCTTGATTTTCGCCGTCTTATCCGGCGCACATAATGTCCCTCTCCGGCGAAAATCGCCGGACTCCTACCCTTTTGGACAAAATCTTTGCCACGTGAAAACAATTATAAAGGATTGACTGCCTAGCGTCAATAGAAAAGCGGGTGGAATCCTTATCCAAAAGCGAAACAAATCCCCATAAAAAAGCAATCTATTCCCTATACAGCGGCTGCTAACGAAAAATACAACACGCTGTCTCCCAATGGGCAGCATAGCCGTCCTCCACAGGTTAGGAGGCTGCACGAACCGCTGCAAGCACTTTATTGGCAACCGGAATCGCCTGCTGATAGCCAGAGCCTCCGTTTTCCACGACGACCACGAACGCATATGGCGTTTCCGAATTCTGTGAGAAACCAGCGAACCAGGCATGCGGTGTCTTATCCCCACCGACCTCCGCCGTGCCGGTTTTGCCGCAGATCTGCATGCCGCGTGGGAAACGGCTGTCGCCGTAAAAATTCACGGTATTCGACCGCAACAGCTCCACCATCTTAGAGGCTGTCCCGGCTGAGAGGTAAGCCTCGCCCGTCTCCGCCTTGCCTTTGCGCAACGCCAGGCCACCCGGTGTTTCGATGGATTGAACCACATGGGGCAGCACGGGCGTGCCGCCGTTTGCAATTGCGCCCATGATAGTGAGCATGTGATAGGGATTGGCAAGCGTGGTATGCTGCCCAACGCCCGCCTGCCCGAGCCCGCGCTCATCCGCTCCGGTTAGATCAAATTTGCTGATGGCGATATTGATTCCATCCATTTTCATCGCCTGATTGAAGCCGAGCTGTTGAGCCGTAGCGGTTAACTTCTCCGCCCCCAGCTGGATGGCAATCTGCGCGAATGCAACGTTGCAGGATCGATTCAGCGCCTGTTCAAAGGTGATAGTGCCGTGCCCATGCTCTTCATTGCAGTAGATTACGCCGCCGCTGGTCTGCATTTTCCCCTTACAGGTGAATTTCTGCGTAAAGATATCCGGTATATTGTCAATCGCGCTAATCGCTGTGATGGTTTTAAACGTGGAGCCCGGCGTGTATACGCCGGATAAGAAGCGGTTGAGGTAAATGCCGTCGTATTTGCCGGTTTTATCCGTATCAATATCAGTCGGCTTACGCTCCGGATCATAAGTGGGGGAGGACACCATGCACAATATCTCGCCCGTTTTATAGTTATAAACGCCAACGGTCCCCTTGCGATCGCCCAACGCATCCAACGCGGTTGCGCAGAGCTCCGCGTTGATGGTCAAGCGGATATTATTGCCCTCTCCATCTTCCATCAGGCGATATACGCCGTCCACCAGGTTATAACCGGTCAGCTCGGAACGGAAGATGGTGTGGATGCCTGTCGAAATATAGCCTGCCGTATCTCCAACCATATGCAGCGTGGCTTTACGGATACGGCGGCTGTCGTTATAAATGCGTTCGCCATCCTTGGTTTGGGCGAGGATGACGCCTTTCGTGTCATAAATCGTTCCGGCGCTCGTCAGGCTTCCGCCGGTGAAGAGGTGCTGATTAAAGCGCTTGAGCGCCCAAGTTTCCCCGTTAACAGCAAAACTGCCGATTAAAAATACGACGCCAATCAAAAACGCGCCGATCAGGGCATAAATTGCCAGCGCGCGTTTGGAAGTAATCCTCATGCAAATCGCCCATCCTTTCCCTAGAGCGTGGCCGAAAGCCCTTGTTTCTGTTTGCTGAACGATGCATCCAGCGCGCGATTAATTTTGGGGTATGTCCGCACATCCGCCGCTTTAATGAAGGCAAAGAGTCCCCACACGCAGATCATACTTGATCCTCCTCGACTGATAAAGGGCAGCGTAACGCCAGTCAGCGGGAGGAGATCCGTAATGCCAAACACATTCAGCGCGATCTGGAACAGCATCATGCCCGCCGCCGCACAGGCCGCAATCGCATAAAACGAAGAGCGACAGGCCGGCGCGCACTGCACCGCATACGCTGTGACCCCCACAAAGCAGAGCAGCACGACGATACCCAGCAGCAGCCCCCATTCTTCACACAAAACACCGAACACCAAATCCGTGGTAGCTGCAAACACATTTTTCAGTTTTCCGGCGCCGATTCCAACGCCAAACAGCCCACCGCTCGCCATATAGACAAGCACGCGCGTCTGCTGAAAGCCCTTTCCATCACTGTATTCCCACACATGGCGGTAGGCGGCGAACCGCTGCGCCACATAATCCCCTTTAAAAATCACAATGAACGCGGCTCCAGCCAGCGCAACCAGGCACACCGCAATTAGCGTGCGGATATCGCCGGAGCGCATGAAAGCCATCATTAGGAATGTAACAAAGAAAATCAGCGCCGCGCCAAGGTCATACATCAAAAATAGAAATCCGACGCACGCAAAAGAAAAGAGAATATATTTTGTTAGGCTTCTGGTCGACTGAAGTTTATCGAGGGTTGCAGCTCCCACAAAGATAAACGCAAGCTTTACAAATTCCGAAGGCTGGATCGATACAAAGCCAAGATCCAGCCAGTTAAGCGCGCCGTTTGTCGCTTTGGCGAGCACCAGATTGACTGCCAGCAGCAACAACGCCGCACAAGCCATCGGCACACGTGAGGCATCCACCCGGCTGATGTCGCCCAAAAACCAGACCATCCCGATAAACAATGCAAGCCCCAGCAACACAGAAATGAATTGCTTTAGTAGCAAATTCGGATAAACGCTCGCGCAGATCACCAGCCCGATCCCGGAAAGAAAAAAAGCGATCAGCTCAAGCTCAAAGCTCTTCTTTTTAAAAATTGTGCGGAACAAAACCACATACAGCCATTCAATCGCAATATAAATTCCAAATATAGACACGAGCTCAGCATTCAAGCTTCCATCTTCCTCAAATATCGTCTGGACGGCAGACCACACCTGAAAAATGGTAATCATCAGCAGGACGATAAACCAGCTCATTGGCCTTTCCGGGCGCTTCCTGCGAATTTTCGCCTCTTTTTGGGGCCCGGGCTTCTGCGCTTTCTGCGCCGCTTTCTTCTTCGCCAATGGTCTCCCTCCTTTTTCTCATACCTTCTGGTAAACGATCAACCTGTATAGTCCTCATAAAAGCGGAGCGTTACGCCACCCACATTGATGTGATCTCCATCAAACAGCGTCTGCGGCCCGCCGATCCTTTTGCCATTCACCATCGTCCCGGATTTGGAACCAAGATCTTCAATCACCCAGCCATCCTCATACTGCGACAGGCGGGCATGACGGGCGGAAACCGTCTGCACAGGCAGCGTAAAATCCGCCTCCGGCGACCGACCGATCAAATAGCTCCCTTCATAGAGTTCGCATACCTCCCCGGTTGACTCAGCCAGTAAAACCGGCGTCCGATTGGAGCGAATATCCTCATACTCTGGCGCGGCAACATCGGCCGGAGCTACAAAAACCGGCTGTTCCGCAGAGGCAACCTCCTCCGGCATTTCAACAGGCTGGGGAAACTGCTGCGGCTGCGCATCTATCTGAGCCGCTTCCCGCCAGCCTGCTGGCGGGGGGCTGTCCGGCGCGTGCAAAAAGAGCACGACATTGCCCATCATAATGCTGTCCCCATCATAGACGGGAGATTTCCGCTCGATTTTTTTCCCATTGACATAGACGCCGGTTTTGGAATAGGTATCAAAAACCGTCCATCCCCGTTTGCGTCGGGAAAGCACTGCATGGAATCTAGAGATCGTATTATAAGCCAAAAAGATATCGCAGGTTTTATTGCGGCCAATGGAGGTTTCCCAGTGGTTCAGCAGAAATTCATCCCCATTCGCGCCGTTGACAAGAATGCCGAGCGTGACAGGCCGCGGGCGGTTGCGCAACAGGGAGAACAGGCATCGCAGGACGATCAGGAATGCGAGCGCAGGCAATGCATACCGGCCGATTCCCACAAGCAGATCCATTCCGGACCGCAGCACTTTTTCCATCACTTCCTCCACCGTAGCCGCCTCCTTTCTTCGGCAAATTGCCGATTTCACATAGATATACTTATGGTTAAGCATAACGGGATCTGTCCAAAAAGTCAATAAACCCCCCTTGAATTTACGCTTATTTAACATTTATCTACTCCGCCGTATTCATCGCGTTACGAAATCTCACCGGCATAAAAAACGGCGGCGCGTTTTTTCGCGCCGCCGAAATTCAACTATCATTACAGATGGATCAACCCACCAACCTGAGCGATCAGAGGGGCAAAAACAAGGGAAATAATCGTCATCAGTTTAATGAGGATGTTAATTGAGGGACCGGAAGTATCCTTAAACGGATCGCCGACCGTATCACCGACGACCGCCGCTTTATGCGCCTCGCTGCCTTTGCCGCCGTTTGCACCCTCTTCAATATATTTTTTGGCATTATCCCACGCGCCGCCCGCGTTAGACATAAAGATCGCCATCATTACACCTGTGACCAACGCACCTGCAGCAGGCCGCCAAGCGCCTGCGGGCCGAGCAGCAGGCCGACCACCAATGGGGAGAGCACTGCCAGCACACCGGGGATCAGCATCTCCCGTAAGGCTGCTTTTGTGGAAATCTCCACACAACGCTTATAATCCGGCCTGCCGGTGCCCTCCATCAGGCCGGGGATCGATTTGAATTGGCGGCGCACTTCTTCGATCATCTGGTTGGCCGCCTTGCCGACGGATTCCATCGTCATTGCGGAAAATAAGAACGGCAGCATTCCGCCGATGAACAGGCCGCAGATCACGGCGGGGCTCAAAATGCTGATGCCGCTCGTAATGCCAACAGCCTCCGCATAAGAGGCAAAAAGCGCAAGCGCTGTGAGCGCTGCGGAGCCGATGGCAAAGCCCTTGCCGATTGCGGCCGTTGTATTGCCCACCGCATCGAGCTTATCCGTAATGCCGCGCACGCTCCCATCAAGCTCCGCCATCTCAGCAATGCCGCCCGCGTTATCCGCGATCGGGCCGTAAGCATCCACCGCTACGGTGATGCCGGTTGTGGACAGCATACCCACCGCAGCGAGGGCAATACCATACAGGCCGGAGAATTTATAAGCAACCAGAATCCCCACCGCGATAATCAGCACTGGAATTGCCGTGGATTTCATGCCGACCGCAAGGCCGCTGATAATCGTCGTCGCAGAGCCGGTTTGAGACTGTTTGGCAATCTCCTTGACGAAGCGGTAATCGCCGGAGGTGAACACTTCCGTGATCTGCCCGATAATCAGGCCGACCACAAGCCCGGCAAACACGGCCCAAAAGGCCTTGAAATCATGGAAGAAATACTGGCTCATCACGCCCGCGCCAATCAGCACCAGAAGGGAGGAGACATAGGTGCTCACCTTGAGCGCCTTGTGCGGGTTGCTGCCATCCTTGCAGCGCACGCAGAAGGTGGCAATAATCGAAGCGATGATCCCGATGCCGGAGAGGAAGATGGGGAACAACGCGCCTTCCGAAAACCCTTCTTTTGCCGTAAAAGCGATCACACCCAGCGTGATAGCGGAGATGATGGAGCCGACATAGGATTCGAACAAATCCGCCCCCATGCCCGCAACGTCGCCGACGTTATCACCCACATTATCCGCAATCACAGCAGGGTTGCGCGGGTCATCCTCCGGAATCCCGGCCTCCACCTTGCCGACCAGGTCTGCGCCCACATCCGCCGCTTTGGTATAAATACCGCCGCCGACGCGCGCAAACAGCGCGATGGAGGAGGCGCCAAGGCTAAAGCCTGTAAGCACGCTGACATCCTTTGTAAACAGATAAATCGCAGTGATTCCCAACAGGCCGAGGCCGACCACAGACATCCCCATCACCGCGCCGCCGGAGAAGGCAATGGAAAGCGCTTTGTTCATGCCGCCTTCCTTCGCCGCGTTCGCGGTGCGCACATTGGCTTTCGTTGCCACATTCATGCCGAAATAACCGGACAGGGTGGAAAACAGCGCGCCGACAATGAAGCAAATGGCCGTCACCCAATTGCCAAGGCCAAAGCCGATGAGCAGAAACAGCACGGCGGCAAAGATGACCAGCACCTTATACTCAGAAAAAAGAAACGCGTTTGCGCCCTGGTGGATCGAAGCCGCAATCTCCTTCATACGCGCCGTGCCCGCATCAGCTCTGCCGATTTTCAGCGCGAGCAGCAGCGCATAAACAAGCGCTACGGCCCCTGCCGCAAGGGCAAGGATGAGAAAAATGTTCATAAAAGACCTCCTATGTTTGATTTTGGGGCGATTTTGGATGCCGAACAAATAAAAGCTGCATAAATTGCAGCTAGGCTATTAAAATTTTACCATTTCTACGGATTTTTTGCAAGCAGTTTATTCAAAATTTCATTTTTATCCGCGTTTCCCGCGAGGAAGGCGGTAGCTGGTAACTGCTGTTCTCCATCCGTCATTTGCCTGTCGTTCTCCCCTCCCTTTCAACAGGGGCATCCGTCAAACAGTGGGGAGCAATCAATTTTTGATTTCACAATGATAAACAAAGAATTGCTTATGCGATCATGAATCCGGCAGAACATCAATCCGTCTGCTCATTATGAACGAATCAAAAAAGGCCGCCCAAACGCGGCCTTTTTTGACAGGCTAAAACGCCACGGCCGCATCAGGCCCGCGCTTTTGCCCAGCACTATACACTGCATGTGAAACATCAATCTCTGAGGCCCCGCACGGAAAACTGAAATTCCGTTGTGCTCTCAAACGCCTCGCCTGCCCGGAACACACAGGAAGGAAAATCCGGCTGGTTCGGCGTATCGGGGTAATACTGTGTCTCCAGGCAGAACCCTGTGCGGCATGCGACGGGCTTCCCCCCTTTTCCGGGATGCCCGGCAAGGAAATTGCCCGTATAGAGCTGCACACCCGGCAGATCGGTCGTCACGCGCATCACACGCCCGCTTTGCGGCTCATACACCTCGGCCGCCTCGCGCAGCGATCCATCCCAATGCTCGATGCAGAAATTATGATCATAGCCCTTGCAGGAGGCGATAGGGGCATAGTCTGAATCAATTCCATCCCCAATCGCTTTGGGTTCTCGGAAGTCAAACGGCGTTCCCTCCACATCGCGCAGTTCACCGGTTGGGATATTACGCGCATCCGTGGGGATAAATTGGCTTGCATTCAGCCGAAGGATATGGCCGGTGATTTGGCCCGCATCATAGCCGCCAAGGTTGAAATACGCATGATTCGTCAGATTCAGAATCGTATCCCGATCGGATACGGCGTAATAATCGATGCGAAGCACATTCTCCTGCGTCAGGGTATAAACTGCGTGAGCGGTTACCCGTCCGGGGAAGCCCTGCGCGCCCTCCGGGCTTTCATAGCTCAGGCGCAGCGCATCCTCTCCCACAGGCTGGGCATCCCACACGGCGTGGGAAAACTCGCCGCCGCCATGCAGGCAGGTGATTTGATTTTCATTTTTCGTCACATGGTATTCTTCGCCGTTGAGCACAAAAGCCCCATCCGCAATGCGGTTGGCATAGCGCCCAACAAGCATGCCCTGATAATCAGAATGGTTCAAATGCCCTTCCAAGGTATCGAAACCGATCAAAACATCTGCAAATACACCGTTTTGATCCGGCACATACAGCTTATTGAGCGTGCCGCCGTAGGTTAGGATTTCGGCACGCATGCCATTTTGGTTTTCTATTGTATAGCAGTCTACCGGTTTGCCATCGGGCAAGGCGCCAAAAAAGGTTTTTTTCATGCTCATTGCAGATGCTCCCTTATCATAAATTGGGCTCCTGCTTGATTATAGTGGAAGGCCTTCCCCGTTGTCAACCATTGGCAAGATAAACTGCTATTTCTCACTTTGCTTCCTTGTCCGCCTTCTCCTGGCGGCGGATACGCAGCTCTTCGAGCACCGTTGCATGTTTTTTATCCGGCAGGTCATAATGGAGCATCGGCAACACGGAGAGCAGCATGCCGATGGCGGGCGGAATGGAGCACAGGAAGAACATCGCCATGCGATAGGGTTCAAAGGCCGGGTCTGCCTTGAAGCTCGCCCCAGCTTCCAACAGCGCGTTTACCTTCTCCACACCTTCGCCGGAAAAGCCAACGACGGAATACACGATGCCCTGGATCAGCGCCGCAATGCCGGAGTTGAGCTTTGTGCAGAAGGATTGCCCTGCAAAGAAAACGCCGTCCGGGCGGATGCCATGCTCATATTCCTCATAGTCAATCGTATCCGCGATCATAACGGATTGATATACGTTGACAATGCCCATGCCTGCCGCCGCAATCGTAAACACAACACAGCAGATCGCCAGCCATAGCGGTTGATCAAGCTTGTTGGGGGCAAGTTTATATATCACAAAAATGAGCGCAAAAGCAATTCCGCTCGCGATGCTGCTGATATTATAAACCTTTTTCTTCTCAAACTTTTTCACAAGCATTGGCGCAAATGCCATGGCTATAAATTGACCGCCGAAGATGCCGCCGCCGAGCACAATCATATAGACAACATAACTCTTCTGGTTATAGTCTCCGTAATAATAAGAAAGCAGCGTCATCGCAACCATCATCAGCAGCATAATCGGCGCGCGCAGGATGCTGGAAATCATGATTTGGCGGAAAGGGCGGTTGCGCCACATAAGCTGAAAATTCTCTTTGATCGTATAGTGTTCGTCAGATGACTTTACGCGCTCCTTGGCAAAGCTCGAAAGCTGAAACAATCCGCAGCCGATCACCGAAAGGATCACCGCTACGATGATGAAGCCGAATTGCTGCCCTTTTTGCGTGGATAAGCCCTGACTTTTCGTTAAGCTGTTTCCCACTGCCTGAGATAGCGGGACAATAATCGCCAGCACGATACCGCCTACCCCTCCGGCGATACGGGCAAGGGAAAGAAGGCTCGCACGATCGTTCTCATCATCTGTCATACGTGCTGTAATGCCCCACAGCGGGATATCTCCTACCGTATAGGTCATGCCCCAAAGGATGTAGGACACGCCTGCCCAGGCAATAATTAGACCATTGACTGTGCTGCTGTTCTGCGAGCCATAGATTCCGTTGCAGAAGCAGAGGATTGTAATCACGCATACCGCCGCAGGCACAAAAATAAGATAGGGCCTGCATTTGCCCCACTTCGTATTTGTCCGGTCGACGATCGTGCCCATCATCGGGTCGTTGATCGCATCCCAAACGCGGGCGATTGCGAAAATAACGCCGGTCGCCATCGCCGGGATGAACAGTACGCTTTGGAAATAGAACACAAGGCCTGTGCCGATGATGTTGTAGATCATATTCTGCCCAAGCAGACCGGTCAGGTACAGATTGCGCTCCTTCGGCGTGTAAGTATTGGGACTGCGCTGCTGTTTCATTCCTAAAACCATTCCCTTCTTTTTGATGCATTGATACGGTGCAATCAAACGCCCTATCCATATCAAGGTTCGCTCGTGTTTGTATTATATCTTCTTTTTCGTTTTCAGTCAATTCATATAAATGATTTTTTGGACTTGTGTGTGAAATTATCTAATTCGACACAAAGAGAATTTCCATTTGACTTCATATAGCGAAAACGATATGATTAAAAACAGCCTTTCAACAGGTCTTTTAGCGAATCACACGAGCGGCGCAAAGCCGGCCGAAAAGGGGAGTCCATATGGATTTTGACGAATTGCTGGCCTGCGCCAAAAGGGTGCTTCACGAGCGGAAAATTTCCCGGATGGCGACTGCCGGAACGGTCGCGGCCGCAATCCTGACGGATAAAGGCAATGTTTACACAGGCGTTTGCATTGAAACCCCGCTGGAATGGGCTTCTGCGCGGAACATGCCGCTGTCGCGGCCATGGTCACCGCAGGGGAGTCCAAGATCGTTAAGCTTGCCGCAACCGGAGTGGACGACGGCGGCAGCGCCTGCGCGCCGTGCGGCCGGTGCCGGGAATTTATCGACGCAGTGCATGACGATAACCATCTGTGCGAGGTGCTGATGGAGGATGGTTCTATCACCACAATCGGCGCCCTGCTTCCATATCGGCTGTAGGCATTCACAAGGCTTTCACGACGGGGCGATACAGGAGGGGAACAAAATGAAGCTTCGGAATATGACTTCGATTTATATCCTGCGGGAGGATTGCCTGCTTCTGCTTTACCGGGTCGGTTCCCGTGTTGTGGAGCCCTCCTGGTGCGGCGTCGGCGGCCACTTCGAGCCGGAGGAGCTCAACCGGCCCGATCTTTGTATCCTACGCGAGCTGGAAGAGGAAACCGGCATCACGCCGCAGGATATCACGCCCCCAGAGCTGCGTTACATTACCCTGCGCTTGAAAAACGGAGAGGTGCGGCAGAACTATTACTTTTTCGCACAGTTGAACAGGGCAGATCGTACATTGCCCGCCTGCAATGAGGGCGAGTTGAAATGGGTCCCGATCAATCAGGCGATGCATCTGGCCATGCCCTTTACTGCAAAGCAAGTGCTTGCCCATTACCTCGAAACCGGGCGGCACGGCAGCGCGTTGTATGCGGGCAGCGCAAAACCGGATGGGATCCGCTTTTTGCAGCTCTCCGAATTTTAACCCATTTGGAATGGAGGGGTTTTCATGGCGCAAACTGCATTGATCACTGGCGCTTCCCGCGGCATCGGCCGGGAAACCGCCCTGCTGCTCGCCCGGCAGGGAATACGCATCGCCGTTCATTACCGCGCGCAAAGGGAGAAAGCGGAAGCGCTCGTCCGATGCCTGCAAGCGTCGGGCGCGGATGCGTTATCCTTTCAGGCCGACGTTGCCGACCGGGAACAGGTAACGAACATGATGCATAAAATAGAACAAGCTTTTGGCGGCATAGATATTCTTGTGCATTGCGCAGGGATTGCGCAGCAGTTACTATTTACAAACATTACGCCGGAGGATTGGCGCCGGATGTTCGCTGTGCATGTTGATGGGCTTTACCATTGCTGCCAGGCCGTTCTGCCCCATATGATCCGTCAAAAGGCAGGCCGTATTGTGACCGTATCCTCCATGTGGGGCGAAGTTGGCGCATCGTGCGAAGTGCACTATTCAGCGGCCAAGTCCGCTGTGATCGGCATGACAAAGGCGCTCGCCAAGGAGCTCGGCCCCAGCGGGATCACTGTTAACTGCGTATCGCCCGGCGTGATTGATACTGATATGAATAACATGCTCACGCAGGAGGCACGGGAGGCCCTGTGCGAGGAAACGCCGCTGTGCCGAATTGGCACAGCGCGGGAGGCCGCTGAAGCGATCGCCTTTCTTGCATCCGGCAAAGCATCCTTTATCACCGGGCAAGTGCTCGGTGTAAACGGAGGAATCGTGATTTAAAGGGAGAAATTGAGAAACGCTGGTGTATCATATATGGCAAACTGGCTTGGGCATTTGAAAACCGTCCACCATCATAGAGCGCTTGTCCGGAAGCATTGCTTCCGAGTGGGCCTTTATTGGCAGGGGTTGACGCATGATCTCTCCAAATATGCCCCTGTTGAATGGATTCCAGGGGTAAAATATTATCAGGGAAACCGCAGCCCCAATGAAGCGGAACGGGCCGCCAAAGGCTACAGCAGCGCATGGCTGCACCACAAAGGGCGAAACCGGCACCATCTGGAATATTGGATCGATTATTCTCCGGTGGGTGGCCACGGGCTTGCGGGCATGGAGATGCCCGTCAAATATGTGGTGGAAATGTTTTGCGATCGCATGGCGGCCAGCAAAACCTACCGCGGCGCCGCCTATCGGGATAGCGACCCTTTGGATTATTATCTGCATTCCCGCGATCACTATCTGATCCATCCGCATACAAAGGCCCTGCTGGAAGCGTTGCTTGCGCGTCTGCGGGATGAGGGGGAGGATGCCGTTTTTGCCTATATTAAAAAAGAGATCCTAAAAAATAACCGTTATTCCACGGTGCGGGCTGCATTGGCAGCCCGCCCTTCTCATTTCATAGGGATCTGTAGCCCATCCAACTGAGAAAATCGCTTTCTTTTTACCGCAGGTTTTTATGCATCCCGCTATTTTCCCCGCTATATAATCTTACCATGGGTTTCCGGCAATACTGACAATAGGCCAGTATGCTTATTCCAGGGCTGTTCGCTATCCATTTTTTATGGAATGTAACAGCAGGATTCCCAGCTTTTTCTCCCCTATCGCCATTGGGTGATTTGATTTGGGGATTCGCACGAAAAATGTGAAAAAACATGTGCCTTTTTCTAGTTGAAAAAAAAGAAAAAGTCGGTTATACTGTAGTCGTTAAATAATTAACAAACAATCTCCGCAGCATGAAAACCCGATCAATATTTGATAAGGAGCGATTGCAATGGCAAACGAAAAACAGGAAAAGAAAACCCCTGAGATTGACGTGGACGCCATGGTAGACAACCATGTGCAGAAGGCGCTCAAGGCTCTCGAACAATTTATGGACATGACGCAGGAGCAGGTGGATAAAATCGTGGAGGCAATGACCGTCGCCGGCCAGGAAAACCACACTCGGCTCGCGAAAATGGCGGTTGAAGAAACCGGCCGCGGCGTGTATGAGGACAAAATCATCAAAAACATGTTCGCCACGGAATATATCTGGCACTCCATCAAGAATGAAAAAACCGTGGGCATTGTTGAGGAAAACGAGCTGGAAGGCTATGTGGAAATCGCGGAGCCGGTCGGCGTCGTTGCCGCTGCTACGCCCGTGACGAACCCCACCTCCACCACAATGTTCAAATCCTTGATCTGCATGAAATCCCGTAATCCGGTTATTTTCGGTTTCCATCCCTCGGCGCAGCAATGCTCTGTGGAAGCGGCAAAGGTCCTATATGATGCGGCAGTAAAGGCCGGTGCGCCGGAGAACTGCATCCAGTGGATTGAAACGCCCTCCATCCAGGCGACCACCGCGCTGATGAACCATCCGGGCGTGTCCCTTATTCTTGCCACCGGCGGCGCGGGCATGGTGCGCAGCGCTTACAGCGCGGGCAAGCCCGCCCTTGGCGTCGGCCCCGGCAACGTGCCGTGCTATATCGAAAAAAGCGCGAAGCTTGAGCGTGCCTGCACTGACCTGATGCTCTCCAAAACCTTCGATAACGGCATGATCTGCGCCTCTGAGCAGGCGGTTATCGTCGATAAGGAGCTGCACAAGGATTTTGAGCGCATCATGAAGGAGAACAACTGCTACTTCCTCAACGCAGAGGAAACGCAGAAGGTTTCCGACTATGTCATCAACGCCCAAAAGCAGGCCGTTAACCCCGACGTTGTCGGCAAGAGCGCCAACTGGATTGCCGAGCATGCAGGCATCAAGGTGCCGGAAAAAACGAAAATCCTGATCGCGAAGCTTCCGGCCGTCGGCCCGGAATACCCGCTCTCCCGCGAGAAGCTCAGCCCTGTGCTGGCCTACTTTGTGGTAAACGGCGTGGAGGAAGGCTTCCAACGCTCGCTTGAAATGCTGCATATGGGCGGCTTGGGCCACTCTGCGGTGATCCATTCCACCAACGACGATATCATCAAGGCCTTCGGCGAGGAGATGAAGGTCGGTCGCGTAATCGTTAACTCCCCCTCTTCGCAGGGCGGCATCGGCGATATCTACAATTCCAACACGCCGTCGCTCACCCTGGGCTGCGGCTCCTATGGCCACAACTCCACGACCTCCAACGTTTCCACCGTTAACCTCATCAATAAAAAGCGCCTTGCCAAGAGGAGGGTCAACATGCAGTGGTTCAAGATCCCGCCGAAGATTTATTTTGAGGAGGATTCCATCCAGTATCTGGAGAAGATGCAGGATATCGAGCGCGCATTCATCGTGACCGACCCGATGATGGTCAAGCTCGGTTATGTCGATAAAATCCTCTATTATTTGCGCAAGCGCGAGCACTACTGCCACAGTGAAATTTATTCCGACGTCGAGCCCGATCCCGATGTGGAAACAATTATGCGCGGCGTATCGGTCATGCGCGAATTCCAGCCCGATGTGATCATTGCGCTCGGCGGCGGCTCCGCAATGGACGCTGCGAAGGGCATGTGGCTGTTCTATGAGCATCCCGACGCCTCCTTCGACGGCCTCAAGCAGAAGTTCATCGATATCCGCAAGCGCGCCGTCAAATTCCCGAAGCTTGGCACAAAGGCAAAGATGGTCTGCATCCCGACCACCTCCGGCACAGGCTCCGAGGTAACAAGCTTCGCGGTTATCACAGATCGCAAAAACGGCAACGTGAAATACCCGCTTGCAGACTACGCTCTGACCCCGGATGTGGCGATTATTGACCCGCAGTTCGTCATGAGCCTGCCGAAATCCGCAACCGCGGACACGGGCATGGACGTGCTGACCCATGCAATCGAAGCCTACACCTCCACGCTGGCAAGCGACTACACGGACGGCCTTGCCATGCAGGCGATCGAGATGGTGTTTGAATACCTGCCCCGCGCCTATCAGAATGGCGCGGCCGATAAGGAGGCCCGCGAGAAAATGCACAACGCCTCCTGCATCGCCGGCATGGCGTTTACCAATGCTTTCCTGGGGCTTAACCACTCCATGGCGCATAAGCTCGGCGGTGAATATCACATCCCGCACGGCCGCGCGAACGCCATCCTGCTGCCCTATATCGTCGCCTACAACGGCCAGAAGCCCACGAAGTTTGCAATCTTCCCGAAATATGAAACCTTTGTTGCGGATAAGAAATTTGCCAAGATTGCGAAGCATCTCGGCATTGCGGGCAAAACCACAGAGGAGAGCGTTGCGAACCTTGTGCAGGCAATCAAGGATCTGCGAGCAAGCCTCAACGTGCCCGGCTCCATCCAGGAGTGCGGCGTTGACGAGAAGGTATTCTTCGACAACCTGCCGCGCCTTGCGGACAACGCGCACGCCGACCAGTGCACCACCGCCAACCCGCGCTATCCGCTGGTGTCTGAGATTGAGCAGCTCTATACAGACGCTTATTACGGCAGATAACCCCCGCACCTGCATCCTGTTTTAGAACCGCAAAGGAGCTGCTGCAAAATGCGTTGCATTTTGCAGCAGCTCTTTCAGAAAATCCCGCTTTTACCCCACCGGCTGTGGTACAGGCATTAGATGTGAAAATTTAGGGATAGCATATTTTTTCAAAATATACTATGATAGAATCAATCTCTGAACTTTGACATCTGATGACTGAAATCTGTTTACGGAGGTGCTTTTTCGTGGAGATCACTATTTGCATTGGCAGCTCCTGTCACCTGCATGGGTCGCGCGACGTGATCCAGGTGCTCGAAAAGCTTGTTACCGCCCATGGGCTTACGGACAAGGTGGAGCTCAAAGGCTCCTTCTGCATGGGCGAATGCACCAAAGGCGGCGTTTGCGTGCGTGTAAACGAGCAAAAATTCTCCCTCACCCCTGCGGATGTTCCCTCTTTTTTTAAAAATGAAATTTTAGAAAAGCTGGCCTAGCCTGCCCGCAAGAAAGGAGCCGTCCAAATGAGCATCATCGGCCTGCAAAAGGCAAACTGTAAAAACTGTTATAAATGCATCAAGGTCTGCCCGGTCAAATCCATCCGGCTGGCAAGCGAGCAGGCGCAGATCATTGAGGCGGACTGTATTCTCTGCGGCAAGTGCCTCAACACCTGCCCGCAGAACGCCAAAACGCTTTCGAGCGATCTCGACAAGGTAAAGGGATTTTTGAAAAACGGCAAGCGCGTAATCTTCTCCCTCGCCCCCTCCTACTACACTTCCTTTGATTTTGACGATGAGCGAAAGCTTCTGGGCGCCTTCCAACGGCTCGGCATTTTCGGCACGGCGCAGACGGCGGACGGCGCGGCCTACGTCACGGCTGAATACCACAAGCTCATCAAAGCGCATGAGATGGAGAATATCATCACCACCTGCTGCCCCACCGTCAACGACCTGGTGGAGAAATATTACCCCGAGCTGATCCCCTATCTGGCCCCGGTCGTCAGCCCCATGATCGCGCACGGCCGCCTGCTCAAAGAAACCTACGGGCACGATGCGAAGGTAGTTTTCGTCGGCCCCTGCATTGCCAAAAAGGCCGAGGCGGACGACATCCGACATGAGACGGAGATCGACGCGGTGCTCACCTTCCACGATATGCACATGTGGCTTGAGCAGGAAGAAATCTGTGTGAATAACTGCGAGCCCGCAGACTTTTTGCGCGGCGATTCGGAGATTCTGCGGCTTTACCCCATCGCGGGCGGCATTATCAAAACACTCAAGCGCCGCGAGGGCGGCGACCTGCCGCACTATAATATCATGAGCATTGACGGCATCGACAACTGCAAGGATGTGCTCGACGCCATCCGTGCCGGGCAGATCACCGGCAGCTTTATTGAGATCAACGCCTGTGTCAGCGGCTGCATTAACGGCCCGGCCCGCGTTTCCAGCGCGCATGACCGGTTTACCGGCCGCATCCGGATCAAGGAGCATGTACATACGACGGGCGACGGCTATCCGGCGCTGACCAACGTCATCCCCATGCACAAGGGCTTCGTGGATCGGACAGACAAGCGGGAGATCCCCAGCGAGGAGGTCATCCGCTCGATTTTGCAGAAGATCGGCAAGGATTCACCAGCACAGGAATTAAACTGCGGCTCCTGCGGCTATGCCACCTGCCGCGATAAGGCGATCGCCGTCTATCAGGGTAAGGCGGAGCTGACGATGTGCATGCCGTTCATGCGTCAGCGCGCGGAATCCCTTTCCAATGTTGTCCTTACGGAAACGCCGAATATCACGATCATTGTCGACGAGGATCTCAACATCGTCGAATACAACGCGGCGGCGGAAAAGGCCTTTGGCGTCAGCCGCGCCGCGGCGCTCACGAAGGGGCTTTATGAAATTCTCGACCCTGCGGATACGCTCGCCGTTTTTGATTCCAGGCAGCCGATCTTTGATAAAAAAATCACGGTGGATGCCTATCACAAAACCTTCCTCGAAAGCATCGTCTATATCAAGGAAGGAAACTACTGCATGGGCATCTTCAAGGATATCACCGAGGAGGAAGCTCTAAAGGAAAAAAGCCAGAAGCTGCGCATGGATACGGTCGACATGGCGCAAAAGGTAATCGACAAGCAGATGGTCGTCGCGCAGGAAATCGCGAGCCTTCTGGGCGAGACAACGGCGGAGACGAAGGTCACGCTGACAAAGCTCAAGGATATGATCGCCCGCGACGACACGCGGGCTTGAGGGGGGATTCCGGATGAGCGTACATATCGACGTTGCATGGAAAAGCCTCAATAAAAAAGGCGAGGAGCTCTGCGGCGACAAGGTCGTCACCGTGCGCACAGCGGATTCCACCATCGCCGTATTGGCGGATGGCCTTGGCAGCGGGGTCAAGGCGAATATCCTCGCCACCCTCACCAGCACGATCTGCGCGACCATGGTGCGCGAGGGCGCATCCGTGGCGGACGTTGTTTCAACCATCGTCAACACCCTGCCCGTGTGCAGTGTGCGCAAGGTGGCCTACGCCACCTTCAGCATCCTAGAAATTAAGGACAGCGGCGAAGGCTATCTCGCGGAATTCGACAACCCCTTCTGCATTTATATCCGCGACGGGCAGCGCATGGAGTTCAAGTGCGAATATAACGAATACTCCGGCAAGGGCGTGTATGAAACCCGCTTTCAGGCCCTGCCCGGCGATGTCATCACCATCGTCAGCGACGGCGTGATCTATGCAGGCGTGGGCGAATCGCTCAACTTCGGCTGGACGTGGGAGCACGTGGTCAAATGGCTCTTAAACGCCACGGCGCTTGATATGTCCGCGCCCAGGCTGGCCGCCGCGCTCTCCGATACGGTCAATGACCTCTATATGAAAAAGCCGGGCGATGATTCCACCGTGCTCGTCGCAGAGGTCACGCCGCACAGGGTGGTCAATATGCTCGCCGGGCCGCCGAAGGAAAAGGCGGACGATGAGCGCATGGTGCGCGATTATATGCGCTCGCAGGGCAAAAAAGGTCATCTGCGGCGGCACAAGCGCCAACATCGTCGCCCGCGTATTGAACCGTAAAATCCGCACGTCGCTGACCTATTCCGACCCTTCCATCCCCCCCATCGGCTTCATCGAGGGCGTGGATCTTGTCACGGAAGGCGTGCTCACGCTCACCCGCACGCTGGATATTTTGCAGGAATACTGCGAAAAGGACGCAGACTCCTATTACTTCCACCGCATTGATGAAGAGAACGGCGCGGCGATGCTTGCGCGGCTGCTGCTGGAGGACTGCACGCATTTAAAGCTCTTCATCGGCACGGCGATCAACCCCGCGCACCAAAACCCGAACCTGCCCGCTGACCTGAGCATTAAACTCAAGCTCATCGACCGCCTGGCGGAGCTAATGGTAAGGCTCGGCAAGCGGGTGGATAAAACCTTCTATTAAAATACATATCCCTAGTTTTACCCGAATGGAGTGGAAACACAATGAAAAAATTGTTTGATACCGCTGTGCAGAAGCTCAAATATAAGGTTCTGCGCGAGGTGGCCCGCCTTGCATTTGAGGATCAGCTCGACAGCGGCGCACTGCTCGATATCCCCGCCAAAATCATGCCTGGTCCCAAGCCCACCATGCGCTGCTGCATCTATAAGGAGCGCGCCATCATCGGGGAGCGCATCAAGCTCGCTATGGGTGGCAACAAGAAAAATCCAAACGTCGTCGAGGTGCTGGATATCGCCTGCGACGAGTGCCCGGTCGAGGGCATGCGCGTCTCCGAAGCCTGCCGCGGCTGCATCTCCCACCAGTGCGTGGACGTCTGCCCGAAGGGCGCGATCAGCATTGTGAACCACCGCTCCGTGATCGACCAATCCAAATGTGTGGAATGCGGAAAGTGCCTCAACGCCTGCCCCTATAACGCAATCATTCAGTGCGTGCGGCCGTGCGAGAGCGCCTGCCACATCAACGCCATCCACATGGGCGAGGATAAAAAAGCGAAGATTGATAACGAAAAATGCATCTCCTGCGGCGCGTGCGTGTATAAATGTCCGTTCGGCGCGATCGCCGATAAATCCTATATTCTCGAAGCCATCAAACTCCTGAAGGAGTCTGAAAACAATTCAAAATACAATGTCTATGCGGTCGTCGCCCCCCTCTATTGTGAGCCAGTTTGTGCAGGTGCGCGTGGAGCAGGTGGTGTCGGGGCTCAAGCATCTCGGCTTTTTCAGCGTGGTCGAGGCGGCGCTCGGTGCGGATATGGTGGCCTATCAGGAGGCAAACGAGCTGTATGAAAAGGGCTTTTTAACCAGCTCCTGCTGCCCGGCCTCGTCACCTATGTCCGCAAGGCCTTCCCGGACCTTGCACAGCACGTTTCGCACAACCTCTCCCCCATGGCGCAGATTGCAAAGCACATTAAGCGCCTCGATCCTGGCTGCAAGATCGTTTTCGTCGGCCCCTGCATCGCCAAAAAAATGGAGCAGAAATGGGAAACCGTCAGCCCCTATATCGACTGTGTTATCACCTTTGAGGAGCTGCAAGCCCTGTTTGATGCGCGCGATATCGACATCGCCTCCCTGCCTGACGAGCACCTCAACAACGCCTCTTACTACGGCCGCATCTTCGCCCGCAGCGGCGGCCTTGCCAGCGCGGTCGAGCAAGCGCTTCGGGAGCAGGGCCTGTATGACCTGGGCGATTTCCGCTATAAGCCCGTTTCCTGCGACGGCATCCGCGAATGCCGCACCGCCCTGCTCAAGGCGTCCAAGGGCGTTTTGCAGGAAAACTTCATCGAGGGTATGGCGTGCGAATCGGGCTGCATCGGCGGCGCGGCCTGCCTGACACACGGGCCGAAAAATAAGCTCGACGTCGATAAATACGGCCAGCTCGCCAAGGAAAAAACGATGACAGACGCGATCAGCGTTTATGATTTTGAATAATCCGGTTTGGGAATTGACATCAATATCAGACACGCTATAATAGAATAAATGAGTCGTTTTTTCCGAATTGCGGATTCCAAAAGGCTTTGGCCTGTGAAAGGATGAGTTTACAGATGACTACGATCTATGTCTGCATCGGCAGCGCCTGCCATCTGAAAGGGTCTTATGATATTATTAACCGCCTGCAAGCTCTGATTGCAAAGCAGGAATTGGGCGAGCGCGTAGAGGTGCGCGCCAAGTTCTGCATGGGGAACTGCGGGCAGGACGGCGTATCCGTCAGCGTGGATGACGGCCCGGTGCAATCCCTCCTGCCAGCGGATACGGACACGTTTTTTGAGCAGCAGGTTTTGCAGAGCCTTCGGGCAGGCGCCGGCAAGGCGTAAAAAACACGATAGTAATAAAAACGGCCGTTGCTTTCCCGCAGCGGCCGTTTTTGCCTATTTTCATTTGGACTGTTATGGATGAAAAAACAGATTGTAAAATATTGACTGATAAGGATTCATCATATATAATTGACACGTGGTGAAAGCCACCAATGGCACTACCTCAGCGGTAGGCAGTTAGCGTCCTTTCTCCTTGTGCGTTGTTTCGCGCGGGAGGGAGGTGAGGCGAATGGAGTACATCATCATTATTTACACTTTGATTTTGCTGCTCGTGCTCGCAATAAAAAAAGACTAGCTGCCCCAGTCACCAACTTGTGCAGCTAGTCTAATCAAGTAGGGACGCTAACCGCCAAAACGGGTAGTGCCATCGTTCATCTATATTGTAGCGTGAAGGAAATCGTTTGTCAATACCTGTCAGATAACATTCCGGTAAAGCATATTGCTTTTCCGGGATTTTTATTTTATATCGTAATGACGGCGATATATAATAACAAAAATTATAGTTTTTGATCTGTATCTGAGGGAATGTATTCGACAATATTTTGCAATTCACATGACGCTTCTTTAGTGTTTGCCAAAATTCCTATACAATATTTATGATTGTGAATCGTTTTGATTATGACAAAAAACGGAACACGCGCTCAAGCCGCGCGGGCTCACGCCTTTTCCCGTTGGAAAGGGTGCAAAGAACTTTTTGCACGGCACTTCGGCAGCCTTCTATTTATAAGCCACGTTGGAACCCGTTCGGCGAAGCTCCCCAAACTCAACGCCTCACGGCGTTTCAAACATATGGGAAGCTTCGTTTTTGCCCTCTCTCCATGCAAAGCGGCGCATGTCGAGCGGTCAAAAATCCCCTCACGAGCCACGCAGAAGGCGCAGCGCTCTGCTGCCTTGGCCTTCCGTTAGCGTTTCCGTAGACGAAGGGTTAGCGTGAGAACTGTTTTGAGATTTTAACCATCGGCTGCGTAACAACATCCTGTGTGCAAAGATTGGTTTCACAAAACAAATTTGCGTTGAAAATAGACTGCGCCTTAAATAGCTTTCTGTAGGCCAAGGCAGCGCCCGCAGAATCTGATTGCGTGGCTCGTGAGGGGATTTTTTGTTGCTGCGCATAGCCGTAGCATGCGCAGCAACAAAAAACGAGCCTTTCCATGTGTTTGAGACCGCGTGAGCGGGCGAGTTTGGGAAGGCTCGCCGACGGGTTCCAACGTGGCTTATAAATAGAAGGCTGCCGAAGTGCCGTGCAAAAG
>ENA-OQED01000046-OQED01000046.1-human-gut-metagenome-genome-assembly--contig:-NODE-46-length-43833-cov-5.167643_pt1:0-35000 | contig 43833 bp, 40 predicted proteins | sample MGYA00242790_ERZ504625 | MGnify/ENA primary metagenome ERZ504625 (study PRJEB26092, sample SAMD00036345) | human gut metagenome | host: Homo sapiens | study: EMG produced TPA metagenomics...
GATGATGTTCATACGGCTCTTGGCAGCGGCTTCAATCTCCGCACAATGGGGGATATAGCGTTTCGCTCAGTACCATCTCCGAAAAGAGAAACGGCTGTGCTATCCGCAGATACGCCTTTCGCATCAGCCCCCACTTTCCAAGGTGGATATTCGGGTTTTGCAGTTGAATGTCGGGGATGTAGTAATCTCCGCTCTTGATGAAGTTCAGTTCCATAGTGTCCTCCTTAATGTTTGTCGTTGATGATTTCAATGCGCTCATACAGCCCGGAATCATCGTCCAGAAACAGGTTCTTGTGATGCTCTGCTTCGGCAAGGGAACGATAGTAATATTCCTCGTCCGGCTTGCCGTCCTTGCGGACAAATCTGACTATCCATAACTCATTCATGCTGGAATATCCTCCTTTTCTGCTTTCTTTTTGTGGTAGTCCTCTCTGCGCTTGGCAAGGTGGGCTTCGTATCGTTTGATGGCTTCGGGGTCTCCGGCTTCTGCATCGGCTTTCAATTTCTGATAGCACTTAACGGTGGCTTCGCTCTGATATTTCCGCTTCTCAGCCAGCTTCCTTGCGGCTTCTTCATCGGTCTTGGCAAGCTCCACAAGAGCTTCGTGTTCCGCTTTGCGCTTGGCAGTCCTTGTGCGGATATACTCCTTTTTCGGGCTTCCATCATGGCGGCATACTCTGGATCAGCTGCCATCCTTGCTTCTTCACGCTCCTTTTTGCGCTGTCTGGCTTCGGCTTCCTTGGCTCTCATTGCTTCCAGCTGCTTGGCTGCTTCGGGGTCTGTCTTTGCCTTTTCTTTCAATTCAGCCCGTGTCAGTTTGTTTTTCTTTTTGGCTCGCTCCACTCGCTTGCGCTCAGTTTCAAGCATCTTTTCACGCTTGATGCGCTCTTTTTCCTCTAACTGACTGATATATTCTGGGCTGGCTTCTCTGGCTTCCTTTAGCCTCTGACGGTGCTTCTGATTCCGTTCACGCTGATATGCCAGATGTTCTTCGTACTGTGCGATAGCTTCCGGGTCTCCGGCTTGTGCAGCTTCTCGCAGAGCGACCAGCTTCTGCTTCTGCGCTCTGCTGATTTCTTACCCTTTTCCTGCTTCTTTCGCAGCTGCTCGGCTTCGATGGCGGCAATGCGTTCTTCCTCGGATACGGTCTCGACTGGCGGATAGTAGTTGCCGATGAAGTTGAAATGAATATCAATGTTCTGCTGGCGGTAGATGGTTCGACCGCCTGTGGCTTCGTGAACCTCAATCCTGTCAATGAACGCATAGAGCATGGTGTCGGTCAGTTCCTCGCAGTCTCGGTATTTCTTGACCAGAGCGATAAACCGGGATGCGTCCACCTGCTTGATTTCGTCCTGCTGAACCAGATTTTCCAGCTCTGCAACACGCCTTTCCAGCAAAATCTGTTCTTCATCGTACTGCTGAATCATGCGCTGTGCCTGTCGCTCCGGCAGCAAGCCGCTCAAGGTACTCTCATAGAGCTTGTTGATTTTCTCGTCCAGCTCAGCCATTCGCTTCTTTGCTTCGGCAAGTTCCTGATAGCCGTTGTTTGCTGTTCTGGTCTGCTGCTCATTCCAAACGGCTTTGAGCTGCTGAATAAACTCGTCCTCGTTTTCAAGGACATATTTACTTACTGCCTGAATTGCCTGCAAAATTGCCGCTCCAGAACCGATGTTTTTACATAGTGGGAAACACATTCGCCGCTCTTGCTCCGATAATTGCCACATTGGAAAGCGGAATCTGAATCATAGTGCGTTTTGCTATGATTTGCTTCGGGACTGATAATCCCATTCGGGAACCACAATCCGCACAGTACACCAAGCCAGACAAGCGGTGGGAGTAGGTGCCGTTTGCCACTCTGGGCTTTTTCTTTGAGCGTATCTTTCTGGCAATATCCCATGTGTCTTGGTCGATGATGGCTTCATGCGTGTCGGGGAAAATCATCAGCTCGTCCGGCGTTGCGGCTCTGCGCTGCTTGGTTTTGAAGTTCTCGCAGATGGATTTGCCCAACACAGTATGACCGAGATATTCCTGCCGATCAAGGATGTAGCCAACGGTGGTTGCGCTCCATCGGTAGGGGTCTGCCACATTCTTGTGCCTACAATTCTTCGGCTGATTTAAGGCTGCATAAGCGGAGGGAATCAGCACCTTGTCTGATGTCAGCATTTCCGCAATGGCGGTGGTGCTGTTGCCCTGACAAACCAGACGGAAGATTTTTCTGACAACCTCTGCGGCTGGCTCGTCCACGATGAGGGTCTGCTTATCGTCCGGCTTTCGCTTGTAGCCATAAGGAATAGAGCCGCTGCATCGTCACTTCCGTCTTCATTCTGGACTTGAAGATTGCCTTGATTTTGTTGCTGGTGTCCTTGGCGTACCACTCGTTCATGATGTTCAAAAACGGCGTGAAGTCATTGTCCTGCGGGGTAGCACTGTCTACATTGTTGTTGATGGCTATGAACCGAACGCCCTTTTTCGGGAAAAGGATTTCTGTGTAGTAGCCAACTTGCAGGTAGTTTCTACCAAAACGACTGAGATCCTTTACCACAAGGGTCTCCACTCGTCCGGCTTCGACTTCTTCCAGCAGGGCGGCAAAACCGGGACGATTAAAATTCGTACCGGAATAGCCGTCATCATAAAAGTGCCGGATATTTCTCAGCCCATGCTGACGGGCATATTCTTCAAGATATTTCTTTTGGTTCTGGATGGAGTTCGATTCTCCAGCCTGTTCATCATCTCTGGATAAACGCTCATATAGAGCTGTAATTTTGATTTCTTCTTTCTTTGCCACGGTTTTACCTCCCTTCTTTATGTAATCAGCAGATAAACATCGGTCGTGCTTGTGAAACACACCCTTTGTCTATCTGCTTATAGTATAACCGTTCGGGTCAGTGACCACATAGGAACTGTGCATCTGGAGAAGGTTTGGCTTCAACCAAAAGCGAGTTTTACCGGAACCCGAACCGCCGATAATCAGAACATTCTTATTTCGGGCATTGGCAGGATTCTTCGGGCGATTGCTCATCATCAGCCGCTCCGTTTTCGTCAGGATCACATTGTCCTCGAACTTTGGTGCAATAAACGGCTCAATATCTTTTGCCGTTCCCCAACGAGCAGAACCGTACTCAACATTGTGTCGGTACTTCTTTGCGTTTTTGCCTTTTAGATAGACAGCCAGCCGAAGTCCTGCGCCGCAGAGAATACCAATCAGCAAATCCAACGGGTGAAAGCTGGGAAACGGATTGTTCAGGGCTATCGGAAGGGCATGAAAAAAGCTGAGGATTTTCGCAGATGAATCTGCCCCCTCAGCCAATCTCCATGCTTCTCCTAAATTCGTAGCGAACAACCCTACCAGAAAATACGGTAAATTCAGAATCAGGAGCTTTTTCATTTTTCTCTTATCCATCACAGATCACGCTCCTGTTTCTTCTCTCGAACCTTCTTCGGAATCGCTGCGACAATTTCCTTGAACTTCTTCAGCTGCGCCAGAACGCTCGGCTTTTCATTCTTGGTTAATGCCCTTGCCTGATGTTCCTTGCAGATTGCATCCAAAGCATCTGCATCTTTAGAACGGACAAAAACAAGAAACCGGGGAGGATCAACGGACTTATCTTTTCTTACGGCAAAGTCCACGCCATACTTCTTGGCGAGCTTTTCAAAATCACGGATACTCTCTTTGTCGATCTCAACATTCGTAGCACCCTGATTCTGTCCCAAAAGCTGTTTCACGGATTGCTTTCCATGAACGGCAGGGTCTCGTGCCTTTTTCATCTTCACTTTTTCCCGGTGCTGCAAATACTTGCGGATACCGGCAATGATAGTGCGCCCCGTCAGCTTGGTTGTGCTGATCGCCAGGTTTACTGTTCTGTTTTCAACTTCTTCCTGCATGATTCATCACCTCCTGCAAGCAGTAGAGTGAACAGATTATCGTGCCATATCTCTGTGGTCGTAATACAGATTGCCCTTGGCAACTGCGGCATGGCTGATAATCTTGATATTGCCAGCTTTCTGGTTATCCAGAGCCTTCTGATAACCCACATCGCTCAAATACAGGCGATTTCTTTCGCCTTTCCAACCGACAGGCGATTCATCGGTCAGCACATCGAAAATAATCATGTGCTTGGTGGCGTCATCAAATCGTGCCAAGTCCATATAGGTATGTCCCTGGTACTCCTTGGCACCATCCTGAATCCGCTTTCGCTCCATCAGCTCTCCAATCGTCGAATTTCTTTGCATAAGAACCTCCTTACAGAACATCTCGGTCAGGGTTACTTTTGTGGGGAACCGAATCAGCTTTGACAGGTGCATCTTCTTTCTTCACCATGTCATCCGGCAGGGGAAGCGCCATAATGCTGCGCCCCATGCGTACAAAAGTCTCAGGCTGATGAAAGTGTTCCTCAAACTGCTTCATCAGTTCCGGGGACAGAGAACAAAAATCATCCTCGCCCAATCCCACAACCAGAAAATCACCGGCGATAATGTCATAAATATCGCCGTCATCATCACGCAGCGCACGGTTCAGTTCTTTGCCTACGAGTTTACCTTCGTCGTGCATCACCAGTGCAACCGGCTCATTGAACGGATAAGTTGCCTCAATATCGCCACCTACAGCTTTCTGCAAATCCTCCAGCTCACAGCCGATCTGCACAGCCTGCGGATACATGAACGGCTTTACCAGCAACACATTCATGGTATCTGCCTGTTCTTTCTGAACCTCCCGTTCCTCGGTCGTGCCGAACGCAACACCGGTAAAGTTTTCGGAGTCCAGAATGTACTCCGAATTGTAATAAGCGGCTCTAACCTGTTCCTCTGCCGCATCGTGAGATTCTGCTTGCACCGTAACCGTTTTCTCCAAGGTTTCGGTGATCTTCACATCGTATTCTTTCAAGTTTCGATACCTCCGTTTCTTTGGAAATAAGAAAAGCGACCATCCATGAACCTGTTACAGTTCATAAATAGTCGCATCCACATCGGCTAAAAGCTCGAACAAGCAAATATCGTCCAGTTCGCAAATCAGGGAACCCATGTCGAAGAAAATATCGTCCTCGCATTCCACCGTAGTAACCACGCTGCGGTGTTCGTTAAGACAAATGGCTTCTTCCTTGTCCATCGTGATCGTAGACATACAGGACACCACATAGAATGTCATATCTTCTGCTAACCACAGCTCCTTGCTCTGAATCGTGCGAACTTTTTCATCGCCGCTCATATCTTCTACATAGGACAGAAGCCGCACGGCTCTGCTGTTCAGAAGTACCTTTCCCTGATAGTCGATACCCTCACCAGCAGAGGACAATACTCGATACTCGCTAATCATCTCGGCATTTTTCTGAAACGACTTTGCCAGAAGCGCAGGAGAAATATCATCGAACTCCTCACTGTAGTTTACGAGCATATCTACCATATAATCAGGATCGCAAAGGTCGTAGAGTTCTTCCAAAGCGCCCTGAATGTTTTTGGGTGTAAACATTTTTTACCTTACCTTTCCATTGATTTTTCTCTTTTTTTCTGCCATTGCTCCAAAAGCTGAATGATTTTATCCTCCATCTGCTTGTTGGTATAGGACTTCGGGAAGTATTTTCGCAACGAATCCGTTTTGAAGGTTACTCTGTCCAGCTCTCCCTTCTTGATTTCATTCATAATCTCGCACATCGCATCCAGCGTACACTCGCCCTCCTGTGCGAGCTTTTTAATTCGCTGTGCTTGCGAAAGGGAAGGAGCTGCTTGAGCATAATCCATTGCAGAAAGAAAATCCTTCTGTTCTTCACTTGCCAGATAGGAAAGCTCCACCGCAGGATTGAATTTGATCTGACCCGTATCTACCATATCCAGCAGTTCCGGAATCAGTTCGGTCAGACGGATATAACGGTGTACCTGATTTCTGCTTTCTCCTGCCTCCTGACCGACTATATCCATTGCCTGCAACTTCATCCCAACTTGGGATGAAGTTAAATCGGTGCGTTGACCTTGATGTTTAATCGCATCCAGCTTCATCTTATAAGCAAATGCTCTTTCACTCGGCAGGATACTCTCCCTCTGCAAATTCGCATCAACCATCAAAATAATGGCTGCATCATCGTCCAGGTCACGAACAATCGCAGGCATGGTTTCCTTACCCGCAAGCTCCGATGCCCGGTGCCGCCTGTGACCAGAAACGATTTCATAACCACCGTCGGGGTCAGGACGGACAATCGCAGGAGTGAGAACTCCGAAATCTCGGACGCTCTCTGCCGTTTTCATCATTTCTTCATCATCAACCACACGGAAGGGGTGTCCCTCAAAGGGGTGTAGCTCAGAAAGCGGAATTTCCTGCACACGCTCCTGCTGGGCTTCAGCTCTGGATTGATCGGTGGAGAAAATATCATCGTACCCCTTCAAGCTGATGTTTGCGCCTTTTTTCTGCATTGTTTAACACCTCCTTCGTCAGAATTTTATAGGCTTCGGCAACTTTGCCTTTGGGATCATGCTTGAAGATACTGGTTCCCTCTGCGCTGATTTCCTCTGCACGGACAGAGCGGGGAATGTCGGTCTTGTAAACCTTCAGCTTTCCGCCGTAGCTCTCCCGAATCAGATTGCTGATGTCTTTGGAGTAGTTGGTGCGGCTGTCCACCATCGTCAGAAGAATCCCTTCAATCCTCAGTTTCGGGTTGATTTGCCTCTTGACCTTGTTGATGGTTCCAAGCAGCTGTTCCAGACCCTTTGCAGGAAGGTATGCTGCCTGAACCGGTATCAGCACATTGTCGGCAGCTGCCAACGCATTGACGGTCAGCATACCCAAAGACGGCATACAGTCAAGAAGAATGTAATCATAATTCTGTTTGACTGTATCCAGGTATTGCCGGAGAATGGTTTCCCGGCTCATGGCATTGACCAGTGCTACCTCCATACCTGAGAGTTCGATGTTGGACGGCACCAAATCAACGCCCTCCGGATGATGAAGAATCCCTTCATCGGGAGTAATAGGGTTTTCCATCATAATCTTTCCCATCAGATCGGAAAGTGTCGGAGACAGATCATCCGGGCAGGGATTGCCCAAACTGACCGTCAGGGAAGCCTGGGGATCGGTGTCTACCAGAAGCACCTTTTTTCCTTCAAGAGCCAAGCCAACGCCCAGATTCTCGGTGGTGGTGGTCTTTCCAGTGCCTCCTTTCTGATTGACCACCGCAATGATGGTTGCTTTTTTCGACATTTATCGTCACTCTCCTTCCTCTCGCTTCATTTTCAATTTCTTAAATCCTCCTTCCAAATATCCGTGTGACATATCGTGCCGAACAAGAGCATCGTAGTAGGTGTCTATTGTCGTCGGCGCATTGTATATCGTAGTCAGCATATACTGACGGATATTTCTAATCTTTTGTGGTGTTCTCCTTGAAGCAGTCCATAACATATCGAATGTGTTCGGCATTCAGTTTCATAAACCGACTGCGGACAATTTCTGCCGGACGCTCCTCTGCACCAATGCGAATCAACGGTCGCTTCGTGCAAACTGTTTCAACGATCAACTCCAGAATGTTATCCAGCATTTCGGAATCGTAAGGGTAATCCTTCTTCAACAAATCCATACTAAGCTGATCCGAGAAATAATCAAAGTATTCTTGATACCGGTCATTCTCGTCCATCATTCCACCATTCCGGAAGGAAAGATAGAATCAGTATCACTAAATTCAGTATTTTTAATATCAGTATTATTACATTGTGATTTCGGAAGTTCTTGAGTTGTGATTTCCATTGTTCCAGAATTGTGATTTTCACAATTCAAGAGTTGTGAATCCACAGCAGAGATAAAGTTCTTCACATAGATCAGGTTGGGCTTTCCCAAACCCTGGCGCTTACGTTCAATCAATCCTGCTTTCTTCTCAAGTTCACTGAGCAGCTTGATAGCCTTTTGTTCAGCACAGTTCAGAGCCATCTTCGCTTCGTCGATTGTAAAAATGATATACACTCTACCGTTTTTATCTATCCAACCATTCTTGGCAGACAGGCTCATGCGGTCAAGCAAAATGCCATACAGCATCTTGGCATCGGCAGAAATATTCCAGAACCTCTCGTTCGTGAACAACACCTTCGGAACTCGATAGAATGTGAATAGATCGGATTGCTGACCGTAAAAATAATCAAAACTCACACGGCTTCACCACCTTCTTTCTGCGGAAAACTTTCTGTTGTCAGCGGAATGCTGCGGAAAGTCGTATCCGTCTTTTCGTAAGGACATCGGGCAAAATAGTAGAAGCGGTATTCCTGTTCATACACATCCATATCAACGAAGCCCCACTTCACGCATAACCTTCTTCGTACACCAACCAATGCACGGGTGATCTCGCCCATAGGGACAGCCATCACATTCCGACTTGGGTTTCGGCGGCAAAGAGATTAAGTAGTAGCAATTATTTCTACCCAGACGGCAGCCCTTTCTGCCATTCGTCCAGAAGTAGCAGTAATGACAGTCGCTCGGCTTGTCTGCGGTATAAACAGGCTTGCTCAAATAAAACACCTCCAATCTCTTGTATTTGCCCATGGGTTTGGGCATAAAAAAAGAGCGCCTATCCATCCCCAATGCGGGGCAAATAGACGCTCTATGTACATAACGATATTTAATTTTATCTGCTATAACTGCATGGTATTCAAAACATCCGCCTTTTTTGATTAGCTGGATTTTTGGCACGATTTTGGGGCTGATTAGCAGGAAGGGCATTTTCATTAGCAAGAACAGCCCGTTTTCTGCTAAAAATTAGCTGGCGATTTTGTCTTATAACAACCGTTCGATTCTGGAGGGGTTGTCAAAAATCAAATTTTGGAGTAGAATTTTATCTCATACAGTGAAAGAGCTTTTTCGTAGCTTTTTATATAAGAAAAGCCGAAAACCCTTGAAAACAAAGGCTTTCGGCGTTGTTCACTGGCGTCCATAAGAGGATTTGAACCTCCGACCCCACGCTTAGGAGGCGTGTGCTCTATCCAGCTGAGCTATATGGACGTGTCTGATATATGATTATAGCCCGATCAAAGTCGAACTGCAATCCCTTATTTAGTTTTTTTTGAGGTGGCCGTTGTAACGCAACCTTAGGAGGCGCTTGTTATATCCATTTAACTATGAAAACAAATGTATATTACAAACAAATACTACCCTGCATCCAGATGTTTCCTTTGAAACGTCTGCCAACCATCGGCTCACCGATGAGGTCATTTTTGTTTATACACACGCTAAATATTATATCATTACATGATACTTTTATGCAATATATTTTTTCATTTGTAATGATATTTTTTTCTTCTGTTAACTCAATAATATCTCCCAGCACGCTGTACTGGTCACTTTCGATGCCATATGGCATGAAATATGTTGTTACGATTGAAAGAATATCCTCGTTTTGGATTCTTCTCGTAATGGATGAGTATAAATCTATATCTTCCATTGTGAGGCTTTCCATAGCGCCCTCATCGCCATCCCTGGCCTCTGCAATAAGCTGCTTTCTATCTTTTTTGTCTGAATCAACTGTATTTAATGTTTTAGCCTTTTTTTGTTTCATTGGTAGCAAAATACAGCCATCAACTGATAGTCCTGAGAGCACTGCTCCCTTTGCCCTTACCTCTATGTTTATGTATGCCTTCTCTGACAGATAATCACACACATTCTGCAGATAAAATATAAGTGTTACGCCGAGATTAGGGTCATCACATACGCCTGCATATGATTCCTTCTCTGAGTGCTTTTCGATATCTATTATCTCATTTGTAGTCTTTTCGCTTCCCGTGAAATACGGATAGTAATAATCTATGTCAAAGCTATCATCGTCATTGTATATTCCTCTGACTGTAATTCCCATATTGGGTGCCACATCACATGACAGCTCGGCAAATTCATTGCCCTCGGAATCCTTTGTTACCTTTAGTTTTTCCGGCTTATCAATTATATTGTTAATTACCTCGTTTAACTGTTTCTTTGTTATATCTGAAAATCCTATTGCTCTGAGGAATTGGTGCATTACTTATTTCTCTTTTCTTTAAATTACCTGAAGAATTGAAATGTTTTTATCAAGCATGAGATTCAATCTGTTGTGAAGCATCAATTTGCCATTATTTTCATTTCCAAAAATCATGATAATAGGATTCTCCGGATCTACTGTCTGGGAAACTACTACTCCCTCTTCTTCAGCATTGGTCTTTACTGTTGTACCGACAGGATATCTGGCTATTGATGATAGCAGGCACTTAATAATTTTGTTATCATATCTGCCGCCATCATTTTCCTTTATCTGATTTATGGCTTCCTGCACACAAATACGCTTACACTCCATACCGCTTATCAGCGAATCAAACGCATCACATGCCTGAATTATTCTGCATTCCAGTTCTTTATTCTTTTGCTTCATAGGAAAACCTGTGCCTGCCATATTCTCATGATGTGATAAAACCATCTTCATTGATATTGGCGCTATCCAGCTTTCCTCATCCAATGCCGAATATCCTAAAATGGTATGCTTTTTATATTCAAAAAGCTCCGCAGGATTTGCATTGGAAAAATCCCTGTTTTTATATCGTGTGACAATAAAACGCAGCCCGATGTCATGTAATAAACATCCCACCGCTATGTTATACTTTCGCTTTTCGTCAAGCTTTAGCTTTCTTGCAACAAGTACTGATAAAAGTGTCACCATGACTGTGTGCTCATATAAGTCCGAATTACGCTCTTTTATATCAACAATCACGTCATATGGCATATCATTTATATCATGGACAATATCATTTGCGATTATTTCAAATTCCTTTAAGGATTTGCCATCATGATATATATGGCTTTCCATCAGTCTACGCACTTTTTTCACGTATTTGTCGAAAATAGCCGGGTCTACTATAGAATTCGGGCTTTCGTAATTCTCATACGGATCCTCTACCATCACTGATTCTATTCCAAGTGACTCTATAAGTGGCACATAATCAGGCTTAATCCTTGTGCCATTTGGTATTAAAATATCATTTTTTTCTGTTAGTATTGGTTCCGCAAGTACTTCACCGCCAACTAAGCTGCTGACTGCTTTTATCCTCATAAACTAAAACACCCCATTGTTATTTTTCTGCAGGCATATTTGCCTCCTTGGCCATATTCAACGCTTCCTGCTCTTCATCTGCTAAAACAATAATGGAATTTCCGCCAACAATCTCCTTGATGTATGTATAGCAGCCCTCACGACTGTGAACGGCATTGAGTACAAAGCCATCATCCTTTCCATTTAACATGGCAAGTGAAAAGCTTAGCTTTCCGCCCATCTCATTGAATGCATCATACTTCACAAGTCCTACCTTCTGGTATGAACACTTCATGTTAGCAAATAATTCTTCTATATTCTTTTTGATTGATGAGTTTGCTGCAACAAGTTCATCTACCTCGTCAAGTCTCTTGATAATTGTGTCCTCCAATGACTTTGCAGTTTTTCCACTCATAAACACTTTGTATCTTTTTTTGAGCTTACCGATCTGCACCATATTTGTGATTATGAGGATGAGCAGAATAATTACCACTCCCGCCAATCCTAATATAATGTAGTCGGAATCGAATCCTAAATATTCAGAAATCATTTTTTACTCCTATCTATATTGTCGTACATTTTGCATAAAATTTAAATAGTCTCTTTGTCTCATTTTCTGTATGACTTTATTATTTTTTTCATTAAATATACAAAATCTAAATACTATCTAATTATTTCTATTGATTTTGGACTGAATTGAGCATGTTTACTATTCTATCCAGCTCATCATGAGAATAATATTCTATTTCTATCTTTCCGGAATTTTCATTTTTCCTGTTAATTAGAACCTTTGTTCCCATATTCTTTTTAAGCTTTTCCTCAAGATCCTTGTAGATTGCTTCCATCTGAGGATTAACCGGTTTTTCAGACTTTGTCTTTTTCTTGTTCTTCTGTAATGATTTAACAAGCTTCTCTGTATCCCTGACACTTAGCTTTTGGTCGAAAATCTGTTGTGCTACCACATACTGCTGATTCTGATCTTCTATACCAAGTAATGCTCTTGCATGGCCTGTAGTGAGCATTTCATCTATCACCATCTGCTGTACCTTTTCATTGAGCTTGAGTAAACGCATTGAATTGGTAACTGCTGTTCTGCTCTTTGATACTCTCTCTGCCACATCATCCTGCTTCAGTTTAAATTCCTCAAGCAGACGCTTGTATGCCAAAGCCTCCTCAATTGGATTCAAATCCTCTCTCTGAATATTTTCTATAAGGGAGATTTCCATAATCTGCTGATTGGTCAATTTTTTGATTATGACAGGGACTTCCTTTAGACCTGCCAGCTTTGCTGCTCTCCATCTTCGCTCACCTGCGACGATTTCATAGTAATCATCCCTTTCCTGGCAAAGTAAAGGCTGTAAAATGCCAAACTGTTTTATTGATTCTGATAACTCTATAAGTGCATCCTCATCAAATTTCTTTCTAGGCTGTTCTCTGTTAGGCTCTACCTTATTAATATCTATCATTACAGCATCCGCTGCATGATTGCTCTTTGGTTTTACCGGCTTTGATACCTTATCTGTAATTAATGAATCAAGTCCCTTACCCAATCCTTTTTTTGCCGCCATACTTTCTTAAATATCCTTTCTTGCTATTATTTCCTTTGCCAGATTTCTGTAGCTTTCTGCTCCGGCCGATTTACTGTCATACATATTTATCGGAATACCATATGATGGTGCCTCAGCTAATCTGATATTTCTTGGAATCATTGTATTGTAAATCTTTGTATCCAGATTTTCTTTTACTGTCTCTACAACCTGATTTGACAGATTTGTCCTGACATCATACATGGTGAAAACAACTCCCTCAATCTGTAACTCCGGATTAAGTCTCTCCTGCACCAGATTGATTGTATGAATCAGCTGACTAAGTCCCTCCAAGGCATAATATTCACACTGAATAGGAACAAGAACTGTATCTGCAGTAGTCATTGCATTGACTGTCAGCATGTTGAGTGAAGGAGGACAATCTATAATAATAAAATCATAGTCCTCTTTTATGTAATCAACTGCACTCTTTAATATATATTCCTTATCATTTATGCCCAAAAGCTCAATCTCTGCTCCGGCCAGATTTACATTAGATGGAATGACATATAAATTGTCCACCACCGTATTTTCAATACTCTCTGCAATTGAACACTCATCAAGCATGAGATTGTATACCGTATTCTCCACTTCGTCCTTATTTACACCAAGGCCGCTTGTCATATTACCCTGCGGGTCTAAATCAATTGCCAGTACCTTTTTCTTTTTTTCAGCCAGACACGCTGCCAAATTGATAGAAGTAGTGGTCTTTCCAACCCCACCCTTTTGATTTGCAACTGCTATAATTCTTCCCATTATAAATCCTTTCGCAATTTACTTAAAATTTCTGCCGAATCATCATATTTTTAAATTGTAAATTGAAATCTTCCACACTCAGATTATTATATCACTCTTAACTGTATAATGCTATAAAATTCCACTATGTATGCACATTATTTTTTTACATTCTCTGTTTTCTTGTGTCATACGCAAAATAATACTGCCATCTTCACTTTCATTTTTTCCGAAGCATGAAATATACTATCTTCAATTAAAAAAGTTCTGTCACAGTATTATTGTTTTTCAATTGCGCCTTTGGCAAATATATCAGCCATTGTTGCAGTATTACCTTCTGCTCTTGGACTTCCTTTAATTATTAAAACTTTTTTATTCATACAAATTATGTCACCTTCTATATCCTTTATTTAAATTTTTAATCAGTCTAATTATTAAAACTTAGCTTTCTCATATTCACTTATTATATCATTTAAATGTTTCACGTGAAACATTCCTATTTTATCATTTAACACCTCATATTTGTCACTAAATATTGTATTTGATATATACTATCATATATTTCCGAATTACATAATAATTGAGATTATACCACATCATATAATTTAAAACACAAAATATTAACCTATACAATATAAAGTCATACATTATTCATTTTTAAAATAATATACTATATGACATTTATTATACATCCAACACGTAAGGAATCCGACATACATATATATTCCAAACGAGTCTACGCAGTAACTTAGAGTATGTTTGAAATCACTTCAACACTTAGCAACGCTCGTACACGGATGTACGAGCGAGTCCATACTGAGCCACGATGGCAAATATGGACGGTTACGTACTATTGTCTCAACCTATATGTGATTTCTTACATACTCTTGGTTGCGGAGTAAAACGAGTGCAGAATGTATATGTATGACGGATTCCGTATTACTGTCAATAAACAATATTAATCACTATAAATCAAATCATATATTAGAAGAGGAATGTTTCACGTGAAACACTATATTTTATTATTTAATTCTCGAGTATTATACCATAGGATTTTTATAGTACATCCACAGCGTAAGGAATCCGGCATACATATATATTCCAAACGAGTCTACGCAGTAACTTAGAGTATGTTTGAAATCACTTCAACACTTAGCAACGCTTGTACACGGATGTACGAGCGAGTCCATACTGAGCCACGATGGCGAATATGGACGGTTGCGTCCTATTGTCTCAACCTATATGTGATTTCTTACATACTCTTGGTTGCGGAGTAAAACGAGTGCGGAATGTATATGTATGCTGGATTCCGTACTATTGCCAATAAACTAAATCATATATTAGAAGAGGAATGTTTCACGTGAAACACTATATTTTATTATTTAATTCTAGAGTATTATACCATAGAATTTTTATAGTACATTCACAGCGTAAGGAATCCGGCATACATATACATTCCAAACGAGTCTACGCAGTAACTTAGAGTATGTTTGAAATCACTTCAACACATAGCAACGCTCGTACACGGATGTACGAGCGAGTCCATACTGAGCCACGATGGCGAATATGGACGGTTGCGTACTATTGTCTCAACCTATATGTGATTTCTTACATACTCTTAGTTGCGGAGTAAAACGAGTGCGGAATGAATATGCATGACGGATTCCGTACTATTGCCAATAAACTATATTAAATAATCAAAAAGGAATGTTTCACGTGAAACATTCCTCTAATAAAATTCCAATAAAATATAAAACGTATATTACATAATCTGAATAATGTTGTTACGGATTGCAAATACCGCAGCCTGTGTACGATCAGTAACCTCAAGCTTCTTGAAAATACTTGAAATATGATTCTTAACAGTTCTCTCACTAATCTTCATTTCCTTAGCAATATCTCTGTTAAACTTACCAACAGCCATTTCTTTAAGTACTTCCATCTCTCTCTTAGTAAGAGCATCTATCTTAAGCTCATCCTCATTTTTCTGAATCATCTTAGAATTAAGAGCCGGAATAAGACTTGGCTGTATATAAGTCTCACCATCAGCAATAGTGAAAATAGCCTTTTTAAGCTCAGCAGACTCAGAATCCTTCAATACATATCCATTGATTCCGATATCTACAGCCTTCATAAGATATTCTGTCTCATTGTGAACAGTAAGAACAAGTACCTTTACCTTAGACTTTCTGTCCTTTAAAGCTTTTAATACCTCAAGACCATTCATCTTTGGCATATTGATATCCAAAAGTAATACATCAGGTCTAAAGGTCTTTAATTTATCAAGACAATCCTCACCATTCTCTGCCTCAGCAATAACCTTGATATCACCGTCGAGCTCCAGCAGATTTTTAAGTCCCTCTCTGATCATAGAATGATCATCTGTAATCATAATGTTAATAGCCATAATTTAATCCTCCTTATTTACAGGTATAATTACCTTAACTATACACCCCTCACCGGGTTTTGATGAAATAGATATTTTACCGGAAAGAAGATAAATTCTTTCCTTCATCATAGACAATCCAAAGCCTGAATTATCTTCTCTTGTAAACTCAGGAATAGCAGATGTGTCAAAACCATCTCCGTCATCCTTTATCGTCAAAGTAAGTGATTTTGGTTCATACTTTAATGAAACATTAATTTCTTTGGCATGACCATGCTTGATAGAATTACTGCAAGCCTCCTGAATGACCCTGAGTAAGGTTAGTGACACAAGACTGTCTACCATGTACTCATCACCGGATGTCTTGAAATTGCACCTTATATTATTTGAATTGCGAAGCTTATCAAGCGCACGCTCAACAGTAATATTAAATCCAATATCATCAAATGACATAGGTCTTAAATTATAAATCATATTTCGAAGCTCATTGATAATATCCTTCAGTATCTTTCCCTGAGACGTGAGCTCAAGCCGGCACCTGATAGGGTCAACATCCATAAGTTTAAGACAAAGCTCTGTCTTGTGAGTAAGTGATGTCAGACTCTGTACAGTAGAATCATGCAAATCACGAGCGATACGCTGTCTCTCACTCTCAACAGTCTGTAAAATCACCCTCTTAAAAGCATCACTATCCTCTTCGTTGATAACATCAGATATGGCCTCTGAAATTTCTACTTCATTAGTTGTCTCATCAGAATTATACACTCTGATAACACTGTTGATTTCATCAATCTTGCAATCAATATCAGATATCTGTTTGTGTAAAGACTTTATCTGAGGCTCAATCAGCTTCTGCTCTTCCTTAAGTTCCTTAACTTTACTCTTATTATATGAATTGATTTCACGTGGAGTAAAAGCCTCAAAGCTTTCATCGGATTTTCCTTCAAGCATCTGGATAATCTTGATATTTTCTTTAAAATGATTCTCAGCGGCAGTAAGCTTTTCTATAAGCGCATACTTGCTGTCATAAAATTCATCTCTTGTTTTCTCTAAATATTTTTTAACCATAATCACCGAACATTTGTTTGTATAATTAATTTATCTACGATATAATTATATATCATTTTTACTATATTTAAAAGCAATTATAAAAAATAATTGTATAAAACTTCTTTTTTGTTATAATATAGTTATAAGAATACAAAATCAATATATCAAATTTTTCAGATAAAAACAAGGAGGTTATAACATGAAAAAAAGTACAAAAAATCTACTTTTTCTCACATCTGCAGTGATTGCCGGAATGCATATATACAACAGAGTTGTAGACTCTAATGCCGAAAGAAAAAATGCACTCAAAGTAGACAATGGCCACTACTACAAATGGAAAGAAGGAAATATCTTTTATACAAAAACCGGCACCGGTGAGCCAATACTTTTAATACACGATACCGACTCCGGAGCATCCGGTGAAGAATGGGCTAAAGTAGCTAAAAAGCTTGCAAAGAACAATACCGTATACACTATTGATTTGCTTGGATGTGGCCGCTCGGACAAGCCTTCCATCCAATATACAAGCTACATGTATGTACAGATTATCACAGCTTTTGTAAATGACGTAATCGGAAAGCCTGTTAACGTAGCTGCAACCAATCTGTCAACAGCTCCTGTAATCATGGCAAATGCTCTGTCAAAGGATTTATTTAATAAAATAATACTTATAAACCCTGTATCATTGCAACAGCTTAAATGTATACCTGACAAGAGCACCAAATTTAAGCAGAACATAATTAATCTGCCAATCATAGGTACATTTATATACAATAAGCTTATGAGCCCTATTAAAGTAGATTTACTCTTCAGAAATAAGTTTATTTCAAGAGGCCAGCTCATATCAGATAATATGAAGGATGCATACTATGAGTCCGCACATAAAGGGCAAAGCCGCGGCAAATATCTTTACTCAAGCATTTTATCAAACTACATCAATACTAATATCGCGCCCGCTCTCAAGAACCTGGACAAGGATGTATCAATTATAGCATCAACAGGAATAAAAAATAATATGGATGTTATCAACAATTACCATAAGCTAAATAGTAAATGCGACATCATCCATATTGCAAATGCAAAGCTTTATCCTCAGTTAGAGTTACCGGAGAAGACAGCTTCAATTATTAAAAAAATTGTTACTAACTAATTCTATACTTTAATCTAAAATAAGGCACCGCCTATAACTATTCTTCAACAATTATAACGGTTTTTTACAATGGTTTCTTTGAAGGCAGTCCGGCTTTTCTCGGATACTTGTTGCTCGTATTCATAACCTTATCAATTATGACAAATGAGCGATGATTATCCGAGTATCCAAACTGCTCTATTTTATTCAGCTTTCCTCCCAACAGATAAATGGCCGACTTTGCATCTGCCACCTCGCTCTCGCACTCACCTGATTTATATGACACAAAGCAGCCTCCCATTTTCACAAACGGCAGACAGTATTCTGAAAGAGTAGACAGATTTGCAACTGCTCTCGATACACAAATATCATAAGCTGCCCTGTGTTCCTTATCTCTGGCAAAATCCTCTGCCCTGCCATGAACTGCTTCAATATTCTTAAGCTCAAGCGCTTCAATAACTTCATTTAAAAATCCTACTCTCTTATTAAGTGAATCTAATAAAGTAATCTTAAGCTGGGGAAAAGCTATCTTAAGAGGAATACCGGGAAAACCAGCTCCGGTTCCGACATCAATGATATTTTTTTCCGCGTTTAAATCTAATGTGTGGCATAAAAATAAGCTATCAAGGAAGTGTTTCTCTATTACCTCGTCGAAATCTGTGATGGCAGTAAGGTTCATAACCTTGTTTTTTTCGATAAGCATGTCATAATATAGCTCAAATTGCTCTAATTGTGAATTATTTAATGTACATTTAATTTTTGATAATTCATCAGTAAAGTGTGTGAAATCATATTTCATATTTTATTCTCCATTATTATTGTTCAACGCTTATATTATCTGGGTTTAATCTAGAAAATAAATCAGGATTTGAGTATTTTAATTGTTCCAGAAATACCAGTAAAACCGATATATCAGCCGGTGTGACACCTGAAATTCTGGATGCCTGACCTATACTAAGCGGCTGAAATTCATTCAGCTTCTGCTGTGCTTCAATTCTCAGACCCGAAATAGTATTATAATCAAAATCAGTAGGTAACAGTTTTTTCTCAAGCTTCTTAAAATGAGAGACCTGCTTGATCTGTCTTGAAATATACCCTGCGTACTTAATAAGAATATTAATCTGTTCCCTCATGTCATCAGATAACTTAGGTCTGTCGGGATCTATCGGAGCGAGCTTGTCATAATCCAGCTCAGGTCTTCTGATAAGCTCCTCAAGTGTGGTTCCGTTGCTTAGCTCTATACTGTTGTATTTCTTCAGAATCTCCTGTACATCAGCCCTTGCACCGATATTTACATGCGACACTCTCTCTATTTCCTTATCAATAAGCTCTTTCTTTTTACATACATAGTCATATCTTTCCTTTGAAATCAGACCAACCTCGTATCCCTTCTCGGTGAGACGCAAATCTGCATTATCCTGTCTTAAAAGGAGACGATATTCCGCTCTAGAAGTCATCATGCGGTAAGGTTCTCTATTTTTCTTAGTAACCAGATCATCTATCAACACACCTATGTACGCTTCTGACCTGTCAAGTATCAATGGCTTTTTGCCAAGTATCTTCATGGCTGCATTGATGCCAGCGATAAGTCCCTGACAGGCTGCCTCCTCATATCCGGATGAACCGTTGAACTGTCCACCACTGAACAGACCATGTATTTTCTTAAACTCGAGCGATGCATATAGCTGGTTTGCATTGATACAGTCGTACTCTATGGCATAAGCGTCTCTTACTATCTTCACATTTTCAAGTCCCGGAAGGGTGCGGTACATCTCATACTGTACATCCTCAGGCATAGAAGATGACATTCCTCCGACATACATCTCGTTTGTATTAAGTCCCTCCGGCTCAATAAATATCTGATGTCTTTCCTTCTCCGCAAACTTAACCACCTTATCCTCTATTGAAGGACAATACCTAGGACCTGTTCCCTCTATGATACCTGCATAAATCGGCGAACGGTCTAGATTGTTTCTGATAATCTCATGGGTCTTACTATTCGTATATGTAAGCCAGCATGAAACCTGATCAATCTGCACACTTTCAGGATCAGTTGTAAATGAAAACGGCACTACCCTCTCGTCACCGAACTGTTCCTCCATCTTGGAAAAATCAAGACTTCTCTTATCCACACGCGCTGGAGTTCCTGTTTTGAATCTGCGCATCTCAATTCCGTGATCTATGAGCGACTGCGTCAGATGGTTGGCTGCCAAAAGTCCATTCGGACCTGTATGAGTGATCATCTCGCCGGTTAAGCATCTGGCTCTTAAATATGTACCGGTACACAGCACAATCGCCTTACAATGATATAAAGCTCCCGAAGTAGTTTTTGCACCAACTATATTATTATTCTCATCGTTAACAATCTCAGAAACCTCGCCCTGCCTGATGGTCAGATGGTCGGTATTTTGAAGGGTTTTTCTCATTTGCATACTATATTCCGCTTTATCTGCCTGCGCGCGGAGAGAATGAACAGCAGGCCCCTTCGATTTATTTAGCATCTTTGACTGGATAAAGGTCTTGTCAATGTTTTTTCCCATCTCGCCGCCAAGTGCATCAATCTCCCTGACGAGATGCCCCTTCGAGCTTCCACCGATATTCGGATTACACGGCATGAGCGCTATACTGTCCACGCTTACCGTGAAAACAATAGTCTCAAGTCCAAGCCTGGCACACGCAAGTGCTGCCTCACATCCCGCATGTCCTGCACCAACTACAACAACATCATAATTTTCTTCAACAAACTTACTGCACATAACTGCCTACTTTCCCATACAAAATTTACTGAATATCTCATCCATCAGATCATCCTCAACCGATTCTCCGATTATGAGTCCGAGTGACTCATACGCACTCATCAAATCAATCGAATAAAAATCCTCCGGCATATCATCATCAATACTGTTCATAACAAGCTTAAGACTTTCCTTAGCATCTGACAATAGTTTTTTATGCCTGATATTTGTGATATAAATCTCATCATTGAATGAGACCTCTTCATCAAAAAACATTTCCTTTATTGTATCAGAAAGCTCATCTATTCCCAAGCTTTCCTTTGCAGAAACCGAAATAACCGTTTTATCCACAAGCTTTTTTATATCATCTGCCGACACCTTTGAAGCCAGATCCGACTTATTTAGTAAAATGACTGCCTTTTTATCCTTAATAAAATTGATAATATCATAATCATTATCATCAAGTGCAACTGACGAATCAACCACATATATGATTAAATCAGCTTCATCGGCATGCTCCATTGCCTTTTTCACACCAATTTTTTCAACAACATCCTCAGTGCTTCTGATGCCTGCAGTATCAACGAGATTTAAGGTGATTCCACCAATATTAATCTGCTCCTCAAGCACATCTCTCGTGGTTCCGGCTATATCCGTGACAATTGCCCTGTCAGTTCCGACAAGCACATTTAAAAGGGATGACTTTCCGGCATTTGGCTTTCCAATGATTACTGTGTTTATTCCTTCCTTCAGAATCCTTCCATTATCTGAGGTTTTTAACAGACCATCTATCTCCACATACTCGTTATCAACAATTGCACGCAGCTTTTGTGGATAACCATCCAGAGAAATGTGTTCAGGGTCGTCAAGTGCCGACTCAATAAAAGCAATCTCATGCAAAAGCTGCTCTCTTATCTGCCTGATGCTTCCGAGCACGGCTCCGCCTAGCTGGCTTAAAGAGCTTTTGAGCGCAAAATCATTTTTTGAATTTATTACATCTATAACAGATTCTGCCTGGGATAAATCAATCCTGCCGTTTAAAAATGCCCTTTTGGTAAACTCTCCGGGCTCTGCCGGTCTTGCTCCGTTTTTGATTACTGCTTCAAGCACTCTCTTCATCACATACACACCACCGTGGCAGTCTATCTCCACAGTGTCCTCCCTAGTGTATGTATTTGGAGCTTTCATCAAAAGCACCATAACCTCATCTATTTTCTCATCGCCGTCATATATAAAACCATAATGAATGGTATGTGACTGACAGGCGCTTATTTTCTTTTTATTATTCTTGCTTTTATAAATCCTGTCTATTACCGAAAGTGCATCATCTCCGCTTATCCTGATAATTCCGATTCCTGACGGAGACATAGCTGTGGCAATAGCCGCTATTGTATCATTTTGCATATGAAATTCCTCAAAAATTCTAAGATAATATATATTCAAAAAGGATACCTGAAACCAGATACCCTTTTAATGATTTATATCTATTATTTCTTAAGTGTCACAACAACATGTCTGTAAGGCTCATCACCCTCGCTGTGTGTTTCAACAAATCTATCATTCTGAAGTGCAGAATGAATCACTCTTCTCTCAAAAGGATTCATCGGCTCAAGAGAAACAGGTCTCTTTGTACGCTTAACCTTAAATGAAATATTCTTGGCAAGATTCTCAAGTGTCTCTCTTCTTCTCTTTCTGTAATCCTCAGTATCAATCTTTACTCTGTAGTAATTCTCAGACTGCTTATTGATAGCAAGATTTGTAAGGTACTGGAGTGAATCGAGAGTCTGACCTCTCTTGCCGATTAAAACGCCCATCTCAGGACCGTTAAGCTCAACATCAACATTTCTGTTGTCCTCATCCACTTTGATATCAATAGTAACCTCAAGCTTCATTGCCTTAAACACACTGTCAAGGAATTCGCGAATCTCATCCTCAACACTTGCCTCGGCCTTTTTAACCTTGATGACAGCATCACGGCTGCCAATTCCAAGAAAACCATTGCTTCCCTTATCAATTACCTCATACTCGAGCTTATCGCTTGTTGTTCCAAGTTTAATAGATGCCTCTGTCAAAGCATCGTCAATTGTTTTTGCAGATACTTCAATGTATTCCACTATTTTCTCCCCCTATTTGCGTGAATTGCGTTCATTAAACTCTTTAACCATATTAGCCTTTGAAGCAAGTGAGCCTGCCTTTGCATTAGCCTTGTACTCAGCGGCCTTTGCCAGCTTCTCCTCTGTGCCTGCTGATACAGATACGTTTGCCTTATTGTCAATTGACTTTGTCTTAATCTGAGCTGCCTTCTTTATATAATCCTCAGACAGTCCCATTTTTTCTCTCTTCTTCTTTGCCTTTTCCTCGTTCTTTGCCATAACAGCCTCAAGATCAAGATTCTCAATATGTCTGTTTACGAAGAACTGCTGGATACCTCTTACAAGTGCAGAGCAGATCCAGTAAATACCAAGACCTACAGGAACTGTAAAGCAGATAACAAATGACATAAATGGCATCATGAGATTCATCATCTTCATCTGGCTTGCCATCTGGTCATTGCCGTTTGTAGCCTGTGGCATAAGCTTGATATTGATCATCTGTGTCAGATATGACAGTACAGGAATAAGCAGTGCAAGTATTACAAAAAGTAACCACTTATCAGGCTTGTCCGTAAAGTTACTCTTTATGATATACCAAGGTGTATCTGAGATATTCAGTCCCAAAAAGTAGTTGAAATGCAGTAACGCATCGTGCGTCTTCTCAACTGCGCTCTGGATACCATCAAAAAACTTGCCGTCCATAAGAGCATCCCAGCCCTTTGAAGGAAGCTTATAAAGGATATCAATGATATAATTGCTTAAAGTATCACCACTTGCATCGGCAAGCTTTGAAGCCGCATTTGAAGCATTAAGACCACTTGATGTAACAACATTATACTTTTCCATCAGACTGACAAGTGTATTCTGATATCCGCTTGTCTGCTGAATTGAATCAACAAGCCCTGTAAAAGAACCCTTAACTCCGCTCAGATAAGCAGGGATATTGTAAAATACACGGTACAGTGCAAACAGAATAGGCATCTGTATAAGCATCTGCACACAGCTTCCCATCGGAGAAATACCGTACTTCTGGTATAAAAGCTGTGTCTCCTCCTGCATGGCCATCATTGAAGCCTGATCCTTTTTATTTTTATATTTAGCCTGTATAGCCTGCATCTCGGGCTGCATTTTCTGTGATAGCTTAGAAAACTTCTGCTGCTTAATAGTCAGTGGCAACAGACACATGTAGATTATAATCGTAATAATTACAATACTTAGTACAACGCTCTCAACTCTTCCACCTGTAATATTAGATATACCACTGTATATCCAATCCATCAGGATACCGAGAAGCTTGGCAATTGGTCCAAGAATAGAGCCTGGATATGCGGTTAATAAAATGTCCGACATAAAAACCTCCATTGCTGCTATGGAACCGGATCATACCCACCCTTTGAAAAAGGATTACATCTCAATATCCTCCATGCCGCAAGCAGACCACCCTTTATGGCACCGTACTTTTGCACAGCCTGCAAACCATACTCCGAGCAGGTCGGACAATATGGGCATTTCGTTGATTTCATCGGGGAAATATACTTCCTATAAAATTTAATCAAAAATATTAAGATACTTTTCAAAACGATTCCATCTTCTTTTTCATTATTCAAATATTTTGTTTCTTAATAATCCTGTGAAGACCTCCAAGATGTAAAACAGCACTTTCTATTTCCTTATAACCCACATGCCGCGCTGCAACTCTTGCGATGACTACGATGTCCAAACCACTATCGAACATGTCCTCATGTAGTCTGTAGCTCTCTCTCACGAGACGAGTAATATGATGTCTAATAACACTATTTCCAACTTTTTTGCTAACTGATATACCTATACGATTATTTTCTGTGTTATTTTTCAGAACATACATAACGAGGTATCTGTTAGCAAACGATACACCGTTATTATACACATTCTGAAAATCCTTGTTTTTTTTCAACGAATCTGAAAATTTCATTTGACGCTGTCCTTCTAAAAACAATCAAAAATGAAGAAAAGACCACAAAAATTGTGGCCTATGCTGATAATTTTTTTCTTCCTTTTAATCTTCTGGCTGCGATTACTTTTCTTCCGCCAGCAGTTTTCATTCTCTGTCTGAATCCATGAACTTTTGCTCTCTGTCTCTTCTTAGGTTGGAATGTCATCTTCATATATATCCACCTCCTTTACGTTAAAAAACATCGGTATAATTATAACAAAAATTCCTGTTGTGTCAAGGATTTTCTCAATTTTCTTTAAATTTCTACATATGTTTTTTTATCGGTTTATATTCCACAATAAAAATGTGGAAAACGAGTTTCTTCTATATATATAATAATTCTTGATAACCGTCTATATTTTGATATAAACCACCTATTGTGACCAACATATTGTGGAAAGTTATCAAGATATCAAAAAGTTATCCACAATATGTGAATAACATGTTGGTAACTTTGTATAATTGTGGTTGAAAAATGTTAATAAAGCATTTTTGTAAATCTTTTTACATTGCCTAAATGCCAAAAATAGTGTACTATATAGTATGTATGGGATTGTGGAGAACATTCCCCTAATATACTCTTTATATGTTAAATAATGGAGAACTTTGATGGATAAAGTAATGGAAAAGTGGAATGAAATACTACAGATGGTCAAGGAAGAGCATGGTCTGACAGACGTTTCCTTTAATACGTGGATAAAACCGCTTGAGGTGTTCGCCATAGACGGCAATACACTGTATATTCTCGTTCCGTCTGAGCAGATGGGGCTCAGCTATATCAACAAAAAATATTATCTTCCTCTTAAGGTAGCTATAGGTGAGGTGACAGGTATCGAGTATGATATCCAGTTTATTTTACCGGATCAGGCTCAGAGCCTTAAGTTTAAAAACAACGATACCCCTCAGCTTGAGCCACAGACTCCTGTAAAGGGGGATCACTCAAACTTAAACCCTAACTATACATTTGACACCTTTGTCGTAGGTAATAATAACAGGTTTGCCCATTCTGCTTCTCTTGCAGTGGCAGAAAGCCCGGGTGAAGCATACAATCCGCTATATATATATGGTGGTCCGGGACTTGGCAAAACTCATCTTATGCATTCAATAGGTCATTTCATCATTGACCAGAATCCTGATACCAAGGTGCTTTACGTTACTTCTGAAGAGTTTACCAACGAGGTTATCGAATCTATCCGTAACGGTAATTCTTCTGCCATGACAAAGTTCCGTGACAAATACAGGACTGTAGATGTGCTCATGATTGATGATATCCAGTTCATCATAGGAAAGGAAAGTACTCAGGAGGAGTTTTTCCACACCTTCAACACACTGCAGACACAGGGCAAGCAGATTATCCTTACCTCTGATAAGCCGCCTAAGGAGATGGAGACTCTCGAGGAGCGCATCCGTTCCCGTTTCGAGTGGGGACTGATGGCTGATATCGGTACTCCTGACTATGAGACGAGAATGGCTATCCTCCGTAAGAAAGCTGAAACTGACAATTTTGATATAGATGATGATATCTTAAACTACATTGCTTCAAACATCAGCTCCAACATCCGTGAGCTTGAGGGAGCCTTAAACAAACTTTTAGCCTTCCACAATCTCGAGCATACTCACATCACTATGGATATCGCTGAGAGAGAGCTTTCCAATATCATCACGCCGGACAAGCCAAGGGAAATCACTGCACAGCTCATCATTGAAGTAGTTTCAGAGCATTTCCACATCTCTGTAGACCAGATGATTTCAAAGACCAGAAGCAGCGAGATTGCACGTCCAAGGCAGATTGCCATGTACCTCTGCAAGACCATGACCTCTGATTCACTTGATGTAATCGGCCAGCTTTTGGGCGGCAGAGACCACTCTACTATCATCCACGGCATCAAGAAGGTCACCAAGGATTACGAGGAGAATGACAGTACACGTACTCTCATAGAAACTATCAAGAAAAAGATTAATCCAAATTAGTTTCTACCTATTTATATATGTGCTCATTTGCATGTTAATAATTTGGTTATAACCTTGCTTTTATTTCCACATGAGCATGTTAATGACAGGTTGAAGGAAAGTGAATAAAAAGTTATCAATTTTTATCATTTTTACTTCAACAGGCTTTTAATCAAGTTATCAAGCCGCTTAAGGCTTGTCTTTAAAGGCTTTGAAGGGGTTTTGAACTTTTTAACATCCCCTAAGAAGAATATTACGAATATCTTTTAAATATTTATATATACGCGCAGGAAGGAGTTTTTCTAAATGAAACTTATTTGTTCAAAAGCAAATTTACTGAAAGGTGTTAATATCGTATCGAAGGCAGTACCTACACGTACTACAATGGCAATACTCGAGTGCATACTGATTGATGCATCCGCAAACGAGATTAAGCTTATGGCCAACGATATGGAACTTGGAATAGAAACCATCATAGACGGAACTATCGAAGAGAGAGGAATTATCGCTCTTGATGCCAAGATTTTTTCAGAAATAGTGAGAAAGCTTCCTGACAATGATGTAACAATTGAGACAGATGCTTCCTTCAAGACCGTCATATCATGTGAAAAGGCCAAGTTCAATATCATCGGAAAATCAGGTGATGATTTTTCTTACATACCATATGTTGAGAGAAATGAGTCTATTGTCCTCTCACAATTTACCCTTAAAGAGGTTATCAGACAGACAATTTTTTCAATTGCTGACAATGACAACAATAAACTGATGACAGGTGAGCTTTTTGAGATTGAAGAGAATAAGCTTCGAGTTGTTTCTCTTGACGGACACAGAATATCTATCAGATATATCGAGATGAAAAATCACTATGACAGCAAGAAGGTTGTTGTTCCCGGCAAGACTCTGCAGGAAATAAGCAAGATTATTCCGGGTTCAGCGGATGAGGATGTGGTTATCTATATCACTAACAATCATATTGTTTTTGAATTTGAAAATACTACTGTTGTTTCACGTCTTATCGAGGGTGAGTATTTCAAGATTGACCAGATGCTTTCATCTGACTACGACACTAAGGTTCGCATCAATAAGCGTGAGCTTCTTGACTGTATAGACCGTGCTACTCTTCTTGTCAAGGAGGGAGATAAGAAGCCTATTATCATGAATATCACAGATGGCAATATGGAGCTTCGCATCAATTCATTTATCGGTTCCATGAATGAGGACATCGATATCGACAAAGATGGAAAAGATATTATGATAGGCTTTAATCCTAAGTTCTTCATAGATGCACTTCGTGTTATCGATGAGGAGGAGGTTAATTTATACATGGTCAATCCAAAGGCACCATGCTTCATTAAGGATGATGAGGGCAAGTTTATTTACCTCATTCTTCCGGTAAATTTTAATACAGCAGCAAACTAGGAGATTTTATGAAACAGATTTCTATAAGAGAACAGGATGAGTTCATTAAGCTGGGACAGGCTCTTAAAAAGGCCGACCTTGTGAGCTCGGGAGTTGAGGCAAAAATTGTTATTCAGGACGGTCAGGTGACTGTAAACGGTGAGACTGAGCTTCAGAGAGGAAAAAAGCTTCACGACGGAGATGTTTTCTCATATGACGGCGAAACAGTTAAGGTTGTTAAATAATGATTATTAAGTCAATCCAACTGAGTAATTTCAGAAATTACGAAAAACTGGATATCAGCTTTGACAGTGAAACCAACATAATCTACGGCGATAATGCCCAGGGCAAGACCAATATACTTGAGGCTGCATATTTGAGCGGCACTACAAAGTCCCATAAGGGCAGCAAGGACAAGGAAATGATCCGGTTTGGCGAGGATGAGGCACATATCAGGACAATTGTTGAAAAAAATGACAAGGAATACCGGATTGACATGCATCTGCGAAAAAATGGTGCAAAGGGTGTGGCCATCAATAAAATGCCAATCAAAAAGGCGAGTGAGCTGTTTGGTATTTTGAATATTGTGTTTTTCTCTCCTGAGGATCTCAATATTATCAAAAACGGTCCTGCCGAGAGGCGCAGATTTATAGATTTGGAGCTTTGCCAGCTTGACAAAATATATCTGTCTAACCTGAGTAAGTATAATAAGACATTAGTCCAGCGAAACAGACTGTTAAAGGATATAGCTTACAGACCTGATTTGATTGATACACTTCAGGTGTGGGATATGCAGCTTCTTGAGTATGGCAGGCATGTTATAAAAAAGCGGCGCGAGTTTGTTAATGAGCTAAATGAGATAATACAGGACATTCACAGCAATATTTCGGGAGGCAGGGAGAAGCTTATACTCAAATATGAGCCGAGCATTGATGATATTTTTTTCGAGGACGAGCTGCTTAAGGCAAGAAGCAGGGATTTGAAGCTATGCCAGACAACCGTTGGACCGCACAGGGACGATATGCTTTTTTCAGTGGACGGTGTGGATATCAGAAAATACGGCTCGCAGGGTCAGCAGAGGACATCTGCTCTCTCACTCAAGCTTTCTGAGATTAGTCTTGTAAAGAAAAATATAAACAGCACTCCCGTGCTTTTACTGGATGATGTGCTTTCAGAGCTGGATGGCAACAGGCAGAATTATCTGCTCAACAGCTTAAGTGATACACAGACTATTATCACTTGTACGGGACTTGATGAATTTGTAAAAAATAGATTTCAGGTGGACAAGGTCTTTCATGTCGTGAAGGGCCAGGTGGAGGTTATTGATGAGTAAAGAAATACAGCAGAACAATCAGGAATACGGAGCTGACCAGATTCAGATACTTGAGGGTCTTGAGGCGGTCAGAAAAAGACCGGGTATGTATATCGGCAGTACGTCTTCGAGAGGACTTCATCATCTGGTTTATGAGATAGTGGACAATGCAGTTGATGAGGCCTTAGCCGGTTATTGTAAAAATATTGAGGTTACAATCGAGGAAGACAATTCCATAACAGTACAGGATGATGGACGAGGAATCCCGGTCGGAACCAATCATAAAGCAAAAAAATCAGCACTTGAAGTCGTTTTTACAGTGCTTCACGCAGGTGGTAAATTCGGCGGTGGAGGCTATAAGGTATCAGGCGGTCTGCACGGAGTTGGTGCATCTGTAGTAAATGCTCTTTCCACATGGCTGACAGTTGAGGTCTATAAGGACGGAAATATTTACAGACAAAGCTACAAGCGCGGCAAAACCGACGATACAGTAAAGATTGTTGGACAGTGTGACGAGTCGCTTCACGGTACAAAGGTGCATTTTCTGCCGGATCCGGAGATTTTTGAGGAGACAGTGTATGACTACGATACCTTAAAGCAGCGTCTCAGAGAGACAGCCTTCCTCACAAAAGGACTTAAGATTACTTTAAAGGATGTGCGTGAGAACAGCCATCACAATCATGTATTCCACTATGAGGGCGGAATCAAGGAGTTCGTCGAGTATCTTAACCGTGGCAAGGAGGCTCTCTATGATGAGGTCATCTACTGCGAGGGAACACAAAACGGTGTTTATGTTGAGGTTGCATTGCAGCACAATGATTCGTTTAATGATTCAACCTTCAGCTTCGTAAACAATGTAATCACACCTGAGGGAGGTACTCATCTCGCAGGCTTTAGAAATGCCCTGACAAAGACCTTCAATGCCTATGCGCGTGAGAAAAAGATACTTAAGGATTCAGATCCGGCCCTGACAGGTGATGATATCCGTGAGGGACTTACCGCAATCATCAGTATCAAGATTGAGGAGCCTCAGTTCGAGGGACAGACAAAGCAGAAGCTTGGAAACAGTGAGGCCAGAGGAGCCGTAGATGCAGTTGTATCGGAAAAGCTCACATATTTCCTCGAGCAGAATCCTGATGTAGCCAAAAATATCTGTGAGAAATCACTTTTAGCACAGAGAGCCAGAGAGGCCGCAAGAAAAGCAAGAGACCTGACCAGAAGAAAGACCTCTCTCGACGGAGGTACTCTGCCGGGCAAGCTTGCTGACTGCTCAGACAAGGATCCTAAAAACTGTGAAATTTTCATAGTCGAGGGAGATTCAGCCGGCGGTTCTGCAAAGACAGCAAGAAGCCGTGCTACACAGGCAATTTTACCTCTGCGAGGCAAGATACTGAATGTTGAAAAGGCAAGACTTGACCGTATATATGACAATGCAGAAATCAGAGCCATGATCACAGCATTCGGAACAGGAATCCATGAGGATTTTGATATAACAAAGCTGCGTTATGACAAGATAATCATCATGACAGATGCCGATGTAGACGGAGCCCATATCGCTACTCTCATGCTCACCTTCCTCTACAGATTCATGCCTGATCTGATCAAGGAGGGACATGTATACCTGGCTACCCCGCCACTTTACAAGGTGGAGAAAAACAAGGGTGTATGGTATGCCTACGATGATGACGAGCTCAAGCAGATTTTAAATGACATAGGCCGTGACAATAATAACAAGATCCAGCGATACAAGGGACTTGGAGAGATGGATGCTGATCAGCTTTGGGAGACAACAATGGATCCTGATCACAGAATTTTGAAACAGGTCATGATAGACGGAGAAAATTCATCTGAGCTTGATGTGACATTTACCACACTGATGGGTGATAAAGTAGAGCCAAGAAAAGAATTTATTGAAGCTAATGCCAAGTATGTAACAAATCTTGACATCTAGCAGGGAGGAGTAATTTAAGTGGACGACAAAATTTTTGACCAGATACAGCAGGTCGATTTGAAAAAAACAATGGAGAGCTCCTACATAGATTACGCGATGAGCGTTATTGCAAGCCGTGCCCTCCCTGATGTCAGGGACGGACTAAAGCCTGTTCAGAGGCGAGTACTCTACTCTATGGTCGAGCTCGGAAATACACCTGACAAGCCACACAGAAAATGTGCGCGTATTGTCGGTGATACAATGGGTAAATACCATCCACACGGAGACAGCTCAATCTATGGAGCACTCGTAAATATGGCACAGGACTGGTCTATGAGATACACACTCGTGGACGGTCATGGAAACTTTGGTTCAGTCGATGGAGACGGAGCCGCCGCCATGCGATACACAGAGGCGAGACTCTCAAAGATTTCTCTTGAATTAATCAAGGATATCGGCAAAAATACAGTAGATTTTGAGCCAAACTTTGATGAGACAGAAAAAGAGCCGACAGTGCTCCCATCAAGATATCCGAACCTTTTAGTAAACGGAACCACGGGAATCGCGGTAGGTATGGCAACCAATATCCCACCTCACAATCTGCGTGAAGTGGTCAATGCCGTAGTGCGCCTTATCGACAACGATATCGAGGACAAAGAAACCACAATTGATGAGCTTATCGATGTGGTAAAGGGACCGGATTTCCCTACAGGCGGCATAATTCTCGGAACAAGTGGCATCAAAGAGGCTTACAGAACAGGCCGCGGCAAAATAAGAGTCCGTGCTGTCACCAATATCGAGCCGATGGAAAACGGCAAAAACAGAATTGTAGTGACAGAGCTGCCATACAACGTAAACAAAGCTCGTCTTATTGAGAAAATAGCCGAGCTTCATAAGGACAAAAAGATAGATGGAATAACAGACCTCCGCGACGAGACAAGCCGTGAGGGAATGAGAATCGTGGTAGAGCTTCGCCGAGATGTGAACCCGAGTGTAGTTTTAAATCTGCTTTTCAAGCATACACAGCTCCAGGATACGTTTGGAGTGATAAACCTTGCACTCGTAAACGGAGAGCCAAAGGTATTAAATCTATACGATCTGCTCAACTACTATCTCATCCACCAGAAGGATGTAGTGACCAGACGTACAAAGTTTGATCTCGACAAGGCAGAGGCCAGGGCACATATTGTAGAGGGTCTCATTATTGCCCAGGACAACATAGACGAGGTAATAAGTATTATCCGCTCAAGCCAGACTACACAGCAGGCAAAGACCAGATTGATGGAGAGATTTGGCCTGACTGATGAGCAGTCACAGGCAATTGTTGATATGCGTCTTAGGGCTCTGACAGGTTTGGAAAGAGAAAAGCTCGAGGCTGAGTATAAGGAGCTCATGGCTCAGATTGCGCAGTTAAAGGCAATTCTTGCCGATGAGAAAAAGCTTCTTGGAGTAATCAGGGAGGAAATCATCGCAATTGCAGATAAATACGGCGACGACAGAAAAACAGAGATAGGCTATGACGAGTATGATATGTCGATGGAGGATCTCATTCCTGAGACAAATACAGTCATAACAATGACAAAGGTAGGCTACATAAAGCGCATGAGCACTGACAATTTCAAGGCTCAGCACCGCGGTGGCAAGGGAATAAAGGGAATGGAGACAATCGAGGATGATTATATCGTCGAGATGCTCATGACCACATCACACCACTACCTGATGTTTTTCACAAATACAGGAAGAGTATACAGAATCAAGGCATATGAGATACCTGAGGCAAGCCGTACATCAAGAGGCACAGCCATCATCAATCTCATACCTCTTCAGCCTGACGAGAAAATAACAGCCATGATTCCAATCAAAGAATACGAGGATGACAAGTATCTGTTCATGGCTACAAGAAACGGAATAGTCAAGAAAACACCGATAAAGGATTATGAGAATATCCGAAAGAACGGACTTGCAGCAATCAATCTGCGAGAGGACGACAAACTCATAGAGGTCAAGGTCACAGACAATTCAGAGGATATTTTGCTCTTCACCAAATTCGGACAGTGTATCAGATTCAAGGAGACAGATGTGCGCTCAACAGGCCGTACAACCATGGGTGTTATCGGAATGAATCTTGCACCAAATGATGTAATAATCGCAATGCAGACCGCATCAATGGGTGAGGCAGTGCTTTTAGTATCATCAAACGGACTTGGAAAGCGTACACGAATTGACGAATTTACCACACAAAACCGTGGCGGTAAGGGAGTAAAATGCTACAAGATTACAGAAAAATCAGGCAATCTCGTAGGAGTTAAATCAGTTGAAAACGATGATGAGCTCATGCTCATTACAACAGAGGGCATTATCATCAGAATCCAGGTAAGTGATGTAACAGTGCTTGGACGAATCACAACAGGTGTCAAGCTCATCAACCTGAAAGAAGGAGTGAGCGTAGCCAGCATCGCAAAGGTAGTAGAGGATAAGACTCTCATGCCACCTGAGGAAGCTAAGGAAGAGAATGACGAATCAGAAAATAGTGACGAAGACTCAGCAGAGAATAATAATTCACATGCTGAAGCTATCGAAAATAACACAGAAGCATAACTAAATTCATAAAAGCAGGGTCATAAGATCCTGCTTTTTGCGAATGTGGTGATACTATCCGGGCCTTATTGCGAAAAAATGTTTACATGCAAGCACTATGCATCATATTTGCGTTTTCAGAGACTTTGAAAGTAATAAATAAACATAATACGGAAAAATAAATATGTTTATCCACAAAAACACAAAAAATAATCTTGAATTGTGGATAAAAGGAGCCGGAATTTAAAATACAGAGAATAAAAAGAGAGGAAAAGAAATGATCAGGGAAATAAACGTTTCAGAAATAACAGCTGCAGTAAAGGAAATGTGCATACAGGCAAATCATTTTCTTTCGCCGGACATGGACAAGGCACTTAAAGCTGCAACAGCAAATGAAGAATCACCTTTAGGTAAAAAAATATTAAACCAGCTACAGGAAAACTTAAAAATAGCAGGCGAGGATATGATACCGATATGTCAGGATACCGGAATGGCAGTTTTTTTCATAGAAATAGGCCAGGATGTCCATTTTACAGGAGGCGTATTGGAGGATGCCATAAATGAAGGAGTCAGACAGGGTTACACCGACGGCTATCTGAGAAAATCAGTGGTAAAGGATCCGCTCATCAGGGAAAATACAAAGGACAACACACCTGCAGTCATCCATTACTCAATAGTTTCCGGCGACAAAGTCAAAATAACCTTTGCACCAAAGGGCTTTGGAAGCGAAAACATGAGCCGTGTATTTATGTTAAAGCCGGCAGATGGTATAGAGGGAGTAAAAAATGCGATTCTGACAGCAGTTTCAGATGCAGGGCCAAACGCATGTCCTCCTATGGTTGTCGGAGTCGGAGTCGGTGGAACCTTTGAAAAATGCGCAATAATGGCAAAAAAAGCGCTGACAAGAGAAGCAGGCATACATTCAGACATAGAGTATGTGGCAGAGCTTGAAAAAGAGATGCTTGAAAAAATTAATAATCTGGGTATAGGGCCTGGAGGACTCGGCGGAAGCACTACTGCCCTCGCAGTAAACATAAACACATATCCAACCCACATTGCAGGATTGCCGGTTGCGGTAAATATTTGCTGTCACGTAAATCGCCATGTAGTGAAGGAATTGTAAAGAATTACT
>ENA-OQED01000046-OQED01000046.1-human-gut-metagenome-genome-assembly--contig:-NODE-46-length-43833-cov-5.167643_pt1:40000-43833 | contig 43833 bp, 40 predicted proteins | sample MGYA00242790_ERZ504625 | MGnify/ENA primary metagenome ERZ504625 (study PRJEB26092, sample SAMD00036345) | human gut metagenome | host: Homo sapiens | study: EMG produced TPA metagenomics...
ACTTCGGGAGAAGGGGTGCCTGCGAGAGCAGGCCGCAGAGAATAGGCTCAAGCAACTGTTTAGCAAAAACACAGGTCTATGCGAAACCGAAAGGTGAGGTATATGCTGACGCCTGCCCGGTGCTGGAAGGTTAAGAGGAGAGGTTAGCGCAAGCGAAGCTTTGAATTTAAGCCCCAGTAAACGGCGGCCGTAACTATAACGGTCCTAAGGTAGCGAAATTCCTTGTCGGGTAAGTTCCGACCCGCACGAAAGGCGTAATGATTTGAGCGCTGTCTCGACAATGCATCCGGTGAAATTGAAGTACCAGTGAAGATGCTGGTTACCTGCGCCAGGACGGAAAGACCCCATGGAGCTTTACTCCAGTCTGGTACTGGGACTCGGTATTGCATGTACAGGATAGGTGGGAGGCTAGGAGATGGTAACGCCAGTTGCCATGGAGCCGCTGTTGGGATACCACCCTTGCAGTATTGGGTTTCTAACCAGCCGCCGTGACCCGGCGGTGGGACAATGCCAGACGGGGAGTTTGACTGGGGCGGTCGCCTCCGAAAGGGTATCGGAGGCGCCCAAAGGTTCCCTCAGAATGGACGGAAACCATTCGAAGAGTGCAAAGGCAGAAGGGAGCTTGACTGCGACACCGACGGGTGGAGCAGGTACGAAAGTAGGGCTTAGTGATCCGGTGGTATTAAGTGGGAATGCCATCGCTCAACGGATAAAAGCTACCCTGGGGATAACAGGCTTATCACTCCCAAGAGTTCACATCGACGGAGTGGTTTGGCACCTCGATGTCGGCTCATCGCATCCTGGGGCTGTAGTAGGTCCCAAGGGTTGGGCTGTTCGCCCATTAAAGCGGTACGCGAGCTGGGTTCAGAACGTCGTGAGACAGTTCGGTCCCTATCCGGCGTGGGCGCAGGATATCTGAGAGGAGCTGTCCTTAGTACGAGAGGACCGGGATGGACGGACCGCTGGTGGACCGGTTGGCTTGCCAAAGCCATGGCCGGGTAGCCAAGTCCGGAAGGGATAAACGCTGAAGGCATCTAAGCGTGAAGCCCCCCTCAAGATGAGATATCCCATTCTTAGTGAAGTAAACCCCCTTGAAGACGACGAGGTAGATAGGGCAGAGGTGGAAGTGTGGTAACACATGGAGCTGACTGTTACTAATCGGGTGAGGGCTTGACCAAGAAACGCAGGTTAAGAATTGATTCAAGAGTTTGATTAACGATCAACAGGCATGTATGTAGTTTTTAAGGTATAATCCTTAAATTAAATATTCCTCCTTAGCTCAGTCGGTAGAGCATGCGGCTGTTAACCGCAGTGTCGTTGGTTCGAGTCCAACAGGGGGAGCATGGTGCCATAGCCAAGTGGTAAGGCAAAGGTCTGCAACACCTCTATCCCCGGTTCAAATCCGGGTGGCACCTCTTAGAAAGCCCTGGAAAGATGAATTTCCAGGGCTTATTTTTCCTATAAAAATGTACTTGCTGAAGACAGACTTCTGGAAGATCGGACAGCATCCTTTCCTGATGCTGTCCGACAGATCAGGAATTTTTTTCCGTAAGCAGGATTCGTTTACGATTATAAACCAGATGAAGATACATGGCATCCTGAGCACGCAAAGCGTCATGCTCTGCAATGGCAGCTGCGATTTCGCGATGTGTTTCAATTGTCTCTTCGTGTAGAGCACCACTGGTTGATTCGACAAATAATGGAATAGAGCTGTTAATTACGGGAATCAGCCGCGGAACAACAACATTTTTGCTGCTCAGCGCGATCGCTGTATGAAATTCAATGTCTTTTTGGGTATGATCCACATGTTTTTTTAATAATGCTTCAACATCATCACAAAGTGTGGTGATTTTTTTTATATCTTTTTTATTGGCGCGGGTGGCAGCCATTGCTGCAATAGAGGGTTCAAGCAGAAAACGGACTTCAAGAAGGTCATGGATCAGCTTCTGCTTGTTGCCGATAAAGGTTAATCCCAGCGGATCCTCCACCATTCCCGGAGATGATGCGATATAGGTTCCGGATCCCTGACGGATCGTCACGATATTTCTGGAAGCAAGAAGCTTCATTGCCTCGCGGACAGAGCTTCTTCCGGCATTCAGACGTTCGGACAGAACCGTTTCATTAGGCAGCTTGTCTCCAGGCTGCAGATTTTCCTTTAAAATAAATGCGATGATGTCTTCCGATAATTTTTGCGGAAGACTTTTTTCTTCTGATGACGAAATCATCATATGAGTTTCTCCATTTCTATTCGTTATTTCTTTTTATATTTTCCTTATATCTATAATAATTCCTTTAAACTATAATGTCAAAACGACAAAATGCACAAAAAATAAGACGATAATTTAGATAAAATTACAGTATTGCGTTTTTGCAAGAATGAATATATTATAAATACATCAGAATGAATTGAAACGAAAATAAAGAAAATCAGTACAATTCAAAAGAAAAAACAACAGAAAGGTCAGATGTATTTAACGAAAAGTAAAACATCGGATGAATTAAGGAGGCAAAAGCAGAAAAAATGGAAGAAACAACATTTACAGCAGATCCAATGAGATTGATGCTTGCTGCGGCAGTGGGAATTGTGATCCTGCTGGTGCTGATCATCAAATTTAAACTGCATCCGGTTCTGTCAATGATGATTTCAGCGATCATCATCGGTGCAGGTGCCGGAATGCCACTGGAAATGATCTCAGACACAGTAGAAAAAGGTGTTGGAAAGACATTACAGGGAATCGCACTTCTGGTAGGACTGGGTTCCATGTTCGGCGGAATACTGGAAGTGAGCGGAGGCGCTCAGAGAATAGCGGAAACACTGATCGACAAATTCGGTCAGAAAAAAGCCGGTTGGGCACTGGGACTTACCGGACTGGTGATCGGTACAACCGTATTTTTTGAAGCAGGTGTTGTAGTACTGATCCCACTGGTATTCAGTGTTGCAAGCAGCAAAAAAATCCACACTGTATTATGCAATCCCACTTCTTTCAGGTCTTGCCAGCGGATATGCTTTTGTACCGCCTTCTGCGGGATCTGTACTGGTTGCCAATGCACTTGGCGTAAACCTGGGAACTATGATCATGGTTGGAGTTCCAACTGCACTGATCTGTATGCTGGTTTCAGGAATTATCTGGGGAAATCTGGTTGGAAACAAAATTTTCACTGAACTTCCGGCCAATGTGGAAGAAATCAAAGATGATGGAAAAGAGTTGCCGCCATTTGGTCTGGTGCTGGGCGTGATACTGATCCCGCTTGTTCTGATCCTTCTCAGTACTGTATCTAAATACATGCCAATTCCGGCAGGAATACAGAGTTTTCTCGGATTTATCGGAAAACCGTTTCTGGCACTGACTATCGCAACGCTTGCAGCAATGTATTTTCTTGGAATCCGTCGTGGCTTTACCGGTGCACAGTTAAAGAAAATACTGGATCATTCACTGAGACCGGTTGGAATGATCCTTCTGGTCATCGCCAGCGGCGGAGTGATCCGATGGGATGCTTCAGGATTCCGGCCTTGGAAATATTATCGGACCGGCCCTGGAAAAAAGCGGTCTTCCGCTGATCCTGATCGCGTTTCTGATCGCAATCCTGGTAAGGGCATCTGTGGGAAGCTCCATTGTGGCAATGACCATGGCATCAGGAATCATGGCGACTATGCCGGCAGTAATGGATACAAGCATGCTTTACAGAGCTGCTATGTGCTGTGCGATCTGCGGTGGTGCAACTGCACTGAGTCATGTAAATGATGCCGGATTCTGGCTGGTAAGTACTTTCCTTGAGATTGACGAAAAAACGACATTAAAATCCTGGACGATCATGGAAACACTGATCGGTGT
>ENA-OQED01000047-OQED01000047.1-human-gut-metagenome-genome-assembly--contig:-NODE-47-length-43808-cov-4.020238_pt1 | contig 43808 bp, 44 predicted proteins | sample MGYA00242790_ERZ504625 | MGnify/ENA primary metagenome ERZ504625 (study PRJEB26092, sample SAMD00036345) | human gut metagenome | host: Homo sapiens | study: EMG produced TPA metagenomics assembly of...
CGCCCTGGCGGGCTCCCACTCGACGGCCGTCAAGGAGAAAACCGCCTATGAGCGCGTGCAAGCGTCCATGAGCCAACTGGCCGCATGCAACGGCAAAGCGAAAAACACGGTCGGCAATGCAGACAAGGCCGGCGTGGACGATAAGGACGTGGACACGCTACGTGACCTCGTCGCATCGAACGGTAAACTCATCCGGTCCAAACGCGCCGGCCTGTCCATCAGCGAGTCCGAACGGCTCTCCACCAAGGCCGACAAGGCCACGAAACGAACCCGCACACTGGCCGGCAAGGTCGACCGGCTCGTCAAAGCCAAGCCGTTGATGGACGCGAGGAGGAAATGCCGGGACGCGTTGGACAAGGCCGTGAAAGCGTCGACGGACGCGAAACCATCGGATGATGCGACCCGCGCCGCGAAGGCCACGTTGGACAAGCTGATCGGCCAGGCCCGCAAGCTCGACGCGAAAACCACCGTCGACACGTGGAACGACATGGCATCCAAGCTCGACAAGGCGCGTGGGAACCTCTCCCAGGCGTTGGACGCGAAAGCCAAAGCCGACGAGGAAGCCAGACGGCAGGCCGAAGCGCAGGCGCAAGCCCAACAGCAAGCCCCGCAACAGCAACAGCAGACGATGCCCGCGCCGACGCCGCAGTACCGCCGCTCTTCCGGCTCAGGCTCCACCAGCGTGCCGCAAGGCAACGGCGGAGGAACCACGAACAACAACAATGGCGGAACATCCAACGGCAACTCCGGCGGATGGTACGTGCCACCGGAAACCAACGACAACAGTCTGCCGAGCAACGACTCAAGCCTCTGACAAACGGGAAAGGAGCATACAATGGGAAAGAACAAACATCGTCAGGCGTCCACGCCCGAATCGAAGAAGCAGGCGGCCGTCTGGTGCGCGATCGCCATCATCGCCATCACCGTCATGGTCCTGGTCGCCAACCCATGGAAACAGCAGACGTCCGCGACGTCCACGCCGCAATCCAGCCAATCCACACAGACACGATCCCACAAACAGAACAAGAAAAAGAAGACGACGAAACCGTCCGGCACCCTGCAACAGCAGGCACAATCCATGTTCATCGGCGACGCGGAACAGATCGCCGACGACGTGCGCGACCTGTTGAACGCGCCGGAGAACTCGAACGTCGACACGCTCGGCAACCTGCTGTACCGGCATAACCGTCAGGATCTAGCCGAAGCGACGGACCTGTATGACGCGATCGGACAGCAGAAGGACATCGACACGATCCGCAGCCTCGCACGCGAATGGTATCCGCAAGCCATGCAGGCCGGTATCGAGGCGAGACGAGACGACCTCTCGTCCGGATTGGACAACACCGCGCGCGAGGTCGCCACCATCGAACGGGACGACCTGTCCGGCACGCAAGGCTGCGGCGATCTCAAAGCCGCGTACGAAACCGCGAAACGACTCGTGGACTCCAAGTCGGATGATTACGACGCTTTGACCAAAGCCCAGCAGAATCTGACCACGGCGATGAGCGGCTGCGCGACCAACCTCGATCCGACAGACCGGGAGAAAGTGTTCGGCCGACCGCAGGGAACCCTCAAGGAAGATAAGGAGTAGAAGAACATGGCCACCACGAACAACCGCTCTTGGAAAGCGTTACTGCCACGGAACGGCGGCATCGGAGTGTGCCCGCAGATCGGCAGGGTGAAGATCCCGCCCGTCTGCCCACGTTCCACGCTTAATCTCACCGGGGGCAGACGCATCAAAACCGTCCGCGCATGCTGGTTCGAGGGCGACGAGGCACGTTTCGTCTCCCTCATGCCGTCGACTGGTCGAATCCGCAAGGAATTGGAATCATTGAAGGGCGGCGAGACGGTCGAATTCATCGGACGTCCCTGCGAATGGCATGACATGTCTGGACAGAACTACTACATCGTCATCGTCACCGACATGGACATCATCGAACCGGAAGGCTTCGCAAACATGTCCAAAGCTTAAATATGGGTGGACTTGTCTCCGCACGCGACGCGGAACGAACCCAATTTCAGAATGTTGGAACTGGTTCAACGGAGCCAATAAGTAAATATACCTTTACTCATTAAGTAAATAAGTGTAGACTATTTTATGGAATACGAAGCACCATCCGGCGCTCTGAAAGGAACCGAAATGAGCGAACCAATGAACGTGACCGCCGCCGCCGAACGTTCCGATGGTCGGTGGTCCGTGGAGGTGCCGGAGATCCCCGGACTGTTCACACAGACCCGACGTCTCGACCAGATCGACGCGATGGTGCGCGATGCCGCCGGCATGCTCGGCTGCGAGATTGGCACCGTTACCGTGGAACCGAAGCTCCCCGAACGGGATGAGCGCATGCTCGCCGAGCTGTTGGACGCACGCAGGCGGGCCAGCGAGGCACAGTCGCGCGCGTCCTCGCTTACCCGCGACGCCGTGGACGTCCTACGGGCCCAAGGCATGACCGTGCGCGACGTAGCCGCCGTCATCGGCGTCACCCCGCAGCGGGTCAGCGCCCTCGCCAACGCCTGAAGCCAAGAAACCGAAAGGAACGTATCATGACAGCGATAGAATCCCTACCCGCATACAGGGAAGCCGAGGTCGCGGCGAAACGCCGCGGAGAGAATCTTGGCTCCCTTATCGACGCGTTCCTGGCCGGCTACGCCAGGGGCGCCGCGACGAACAGCCTCGCCGCGACACCGCAGCCTGGAGACACCGTGCTGCGCGACGAAGCGGACTGGCGCATGCTGCGCGACGAGATGCACGGGGAAAAGCTATGAGCCTGACCATCGCCTTCTCATCCGAAGCCAAGCGCGATCTGAAAAGGCTCTACAGGCGTCACCCGAGCTATGCGGACGAACTGCTCGACATGCTCCACGACGAGGTGCGGGTCCAGGGGCGCGTGCCCGACGCCTACGACCCTCACATACTGGACAATCCGCGGGCGGCATACAGCGGAGCCCTCGAGTTCCACTTCATGGATGACGTTCTCGTGATCTGCTATCCACCCACGCCGCGCGAGTTCCTGCGCATACTGCATATCTGCACCCATGCCGAGCTTAAAGCCGGGCGATGCTCGGACGAATGGCCTCGTGGCTGACGTACAGCCAACATCCCTAATGACGGCCCCCTTACCTGGCGACTCGCCCTGTAAACTTTTCTTGAGCTTTCTCGTTTCCCCATCTCCTTGTACCCAATCACCAGCGTGCCGGTCGCGAACCGCTCGCCTGGACGAGTTCGCGCAGATGGACAACGACCGGTACGTCTGCGTATTGCGAGGTCTGCGCCTGTTCCTCGACTACAAGGTCTAGTCGAACGGCGTCATGTGGTTGGGAGATCTTCGCCTGACTTGCCGTAAGTCGTAAAAAAGGTCTCGAAATCTTTTCCGCGCCACTCATTAACTGAGACATCGGACCGAATCGAAGGCCTCATCCTCTACGATTCCTGATACCGAGGATGAAGGCCGCAGCTGCAACAATGATGAGCACCATACTGCATGTCTGAAGCGATTCGACTTTTGAGGCCGCTGCTATCGGCTTTTCTGCCGGTTCTATCTCAGGTGCTCGGACATCGGGGAACGACTGCGCCTTATCGGGATTGCAGTCATGTTTGCCGCCGCCTGCTTGAGATTGCCGGCTTGACTCACTCTGAGTCTGAGATTCGACATCCCCGGCATTAAAATCGACGTCGTCTGGTCTCTGCTTGGCCGGGTTGGCTTTAGCCTCCTCATTCTCCTTATCCGAAAGATGCAGCACCATGCCGGCTATGAAAAGAAGTAGGTATGGGCACCCTACGCACACCCATACCGCTGCCGTGCTGAGAATATTAGGAATATCTTTCCAGGTAAGATTAAAGGTCTTAATGAGGAATTTAACGACAACTGTATCGGCAAGGGGCTTAAGGTCTTCAACAAAAGCACTAGTAAGCGGGAAAACGACGAGCATAACCCACAAGACGGTGACGGCCGCTTTATATTTTCCCCTCTTTTTCTCGTATGCAAGCAGACATTCGTGAGACTTCTCCATCATCATTTGTAACGAATCGTCAGCCCCGTCTTCTCCATCATGCCACCGATTCCACATATAGAGGCGAAACTGACGATTCAATGCTATGCGCGCGTATATCCAGCAGCATGCCTTCACCGTCATCAATATCACCAGAATAACCACAATAAAAGCTATGAAGTATCTGCTTGCTGTATCCTCATCTTCTTCTTGAGAGAACGCACAGGAAAGCAAAAGCAGTACAGCGGCTATCCCAATTTCGAATCCTATGAGACAACATGAGATGCAGCCGCATCCCACTTTTCCTCGATTCGATATGAAGCGTATCCCGTCTCGCATGTAGATCTTGTATGAAAGAGTTTCTAAGGCCTCATCGGCGAGACCTTTCTTTCGGAGGCGGATGGCGGATTCCCCACGGCCCTCCAAATTCGATTCCAACTTCGTTGTCTCCTCGAATTTCGAGTTTATGCTGGAAATGCTCGATTTGCCGAACGCGGGAAACCAATCAGGGGAAATTCTTAAAAGTCCCAGGAAGCTTCCTATTGCGGTCAGCAAAGCCGCCAAAAACGAGAATATATTTTCTGGCTTGTCCATAGCCTGTCTCCCTTTCGCAAAGTCTTATTAAGATGCTACCGGCGAATCGCCATGCTAATCATGTATTGCGGGATTTTCCCAAGACATGAAGGATGGCCCGATTTCACAGGAATTCGAGCCATCCCCGCATCATCGGGGTCGGAAGTTATCCCTATCCAGATCACACCTCGCCGAGCATGTCGATAATTCCCGAGGCGTCTTGCTTCAGGCTTTTCATGTGTCTCTGCATGTACTCCCAATCCGGGTTGCCGTCAGATTTCGCCGGCAATGTCAGCTCTGTTTGTTCCATTTTCTCCTTGCTCCATTTGTCGTCGTACGCGTATGGTCGTCCGGCCTCCCAGAACAACGGCTGGAGGAACAATGCGATTTCCTCTGTCAGATCGAATTTCGGATAGAGCACGTTGACGTCATCGGATGCCCAGAACGGCTTCGGTTGCCAGAAGGCTTTTCCTGTGGCCTTCTGCCCGTTGTATGCGATAGTAATTACCCCGCCAGGATGGAGATGATCGGTGTTGCCGACATGTGCGGTGACACCGTTATTCTCCAGCGTGGCGCCGATGAAGGGTGTCGTTCCAGGTTCCATATTCGCGCGTGTAAGTCGTGTTCCTTTCAGTATCGTGAACAATTCGCCGATTTTGTAAGGCGTCCATTTCGAACTGTCTATTGTTTCCTCATGGAAATACGCCTCGCCCATTTCATCAATCGCTGATTCCGTTTTGTCGAGCATCTCCTGCATGTATCTCGACATATGGGTCCAATCAGGCTTTCCATCTGACGTCGCAGGCAGATACAGCAGTTCGTCAGCCATCACATCTTGACGCCATTTATTGGCGAAGCCATAACGCTTTCCGAGATTCTTCAGTATGGGAAGTATGAACAGAGAGGCATTCTCGTCAATCGCATCTTTTGCTGCGAGCACATTGACGTCATCAGAGGCCCAGAACATCTCCGGCTGATAAAACGATTCGCCTACACTGCCGTTATAGCAAACGGTAATCATTCCAGCCGGGAAGAGACGTTCCGTGTTTCCGATGCGTGCGGTAACGCCGTTATTCATGGACGATGCGCCGATATAATTGATTTTCCCGGGGATCATCTGCGCCTTTGTGAGTCTCGTTCCTTTCGAAATAACGAACAGGTCGCCAAGCCTAAAAGTCGTCCACTCAAGACAATCTGGTCCTTTCATGGAAAAGTCACCTCTTCCTCAAACTGATGATTACATTGTCTTCGTCACCGTCAATCGTCGCCGAATACATTATTCGGTCAAACAGCTGTCCGCTGAACGCTTTTGCGTCGATGCCCTTTTTATACATGAGATAGTCCATGGCCGTTTTACGGAAATCCTCCTCCGATATCTCGAAGGGTTTGACGGGCACCTGATATGAAAGGCATTCGTCTGGACTCTCCCAAACGCATGTATCGTCGCCGGATTGCTTGGACACGACATCGATCCAGTACCTCTCGATCTCAGGCCATCGGTCATGCACGTCGTGCCGTCCCTTGTTCTTCACCGTCTCCAAACCGTCGTCCTTCATCCAGCAGGTGAAGAACTCATGTCCGCTCTGGGGCACGCCTGTCTCGAACACGAATATGCTCGTGGTCATTCCAATGCCGAAGAACAGGTCCTCCGGCAGCTTGACCACTTTGCGGAGCCTGTGGTGCTCGAAGATGCGGGCCATTTGCTTTTTGCCTGTCTTCTCGAGTTTTTTATCCGGAAGGATGAACGCGCAGGACGTATGCGGTGGGACGCTGTCCAGCACGTTCTCAACGATGTCCATGCAACCGTACTTCTTCTCATACGGGGGATTCATGAGGACTTTGGTGATGTTTTGGCGGCCGATCCATTTTCCGGCCTCTTCCGATCTGGCGTCCAGCTGTTCCAGGTTGGTCTTGCCGTCCTTGTGGATGAGCATGTTCGCGCATGCGAGGGCGTAGATCTCGCGGTCGAACTCGATGCCGAATAGTTGGTTCTGTTTGATTTCCCTGGCTTTTTCGGTGTTCACTCCGCCGGCCTCGTCGATCATGTTCGCCATCGCCTTGACGAGGAATCCTCCACTGCCGCAGGTCGCGTCGAGCACCCTGTCGTCCTGGTTTACTTCGAGGATCCTGTATATGAAGTCGGTGATGTGCTCGGGCGTGAACACCTGCCCGGATTCGGACTTCTTCTTGTACCGGTTGAACTCGTTGAAGAAGATGCCCATGACATCCTCTCCCCGCCATGCGTCGGAGTTCAGACAGTCGGAGATCTCCGTCACCCAGTCGATAAAGTTCGAGATCAGATCCTTGACGTGCTCCTGTTCCTTCTCGTCCTCGCTGTTCACGTTGAGGTTCATGCGGATCTCGGAGAACACGTCCGCGAGCAGACTGAGCTTCTGGTTCTGGTGCTTGTCCCGCAACAGCTCCTTGTTGAGACAGTTGAGGATTGCGTTGTGGAATTCGGAGTAGTCCATGCCGCTGACCATCAGTGCATCGTATCGTTTCGCGACCAATGCGCAGGCGGTGAATATCATTCGGTGGTAGAGATTCCTGATACCGAACTCGAAATGCAGGCAGTTGTTGATCCGGGCAGTCAGTTCGTAGATGCGCTGCTTGTCGATGTGGTCGACGTTGAACAGGGCCGTGTAGTAGGCGATGTTGTGGAGCTTTTCACTCCCCTTCTCCTTATATTCCTCGCCGTTCTTGAACACCCTGGTGGATTCCCCGTTGTAGAGGATGCCCACGACATGCTCGTATTTCGCATTCATGATGCGAATGTTCTTCAGGAGCTCCTTTACCTGGGGTGCCCCGAGTGAGATCTTTGACGCTTTGGTTTCCAGGACCACGGCGGTATCGGTCTTGGTGGACGGGAGATACCAGCCATCCGGCTTGTCGAGTCTCCCTTTAAATCCCAGCTGGTTGAATGTCGTCAGCTGGCCTACGCCAGCGATTACCCCCCCCCCGACGCTGTTTAGGCCCAGAATCTCGCGCGCCTTGTCCCTGACTTCATCCTCGGTCATGTTTTCTGCCATTTTCATCCTTCTCGATTGGTCTCTTTGTTCTTCTGCAAGCATCTGTATATGGTGGTTCGGCTGACATGCATCATGGATGCTATCTGGTCCACTGTCACGGATCGGGATTCGTACAATCGCCGTGCCTCCTTGATCTGCTTCCTGTCGAGGCTTACGGGGCGCCCGCCCGTTCTGCCCCTTGCCCTTGCGGCTTCAAGGCCTGCCCGGGTGCGTTCTCGTATCAGGTCACGTTCGAACTGGGCCAGGCTGCCGAAGATGTTGAAGATGAGAGTGCCACCGGGCGTGCTCGTGTCGATCGATTCCGTCAACGAGTGGAACTGCACTCCCCTGGCGTCGAACTCATTGATGAGTTCTACCAGGTTCTGCAGGGATCGTCCAAGCCTGTCGAGTTTCCAGACGACGACGGTGTCGCCTTCGCGTAGCAGGTCGAGCATGTGGTCAAGCTCGGGACGGTGGGCCTTCGCGCCGGACGCCACGTCGGTGAAGATTCGATTGCAACCGGCCTTTTCGAGCGCGTCCTGCTGCAGATCGGTGGTCTGGTCGCCGGTGCTGACCCTCGCATACCCGTATGTCATGCTTGCCATGCGTGCCATGGTACCATTACCCGTCAGTCGGCTCACCTTGTGCGACATTGATTTTGAAACGGGTTTTGGAACGCTTTTAACCGTCAAATCGAAGAATCTGAAGCATTGCATAGCTTTGTTTCAAAAACGGACGTTTTCGGACTGCCCATGGAATCCGAGCATGGACGAATCATCTAATAATGGCTGCTATGTCTATACTCGGGTTTGGACGGAAAGAAGGTCGCATATTCATGCACATTAAATCAGCACTGAACTGGCGCGCGCAAGTTTCCAATATTCTGTGTACTCTATCTTGCTTTTTCACGTTCATAGTTCTTCCCTTGTACATTCTGGGTTTCGCCTTCGAACGGGAAAACCTGCTTCAGCTTATTTGGCCACTGTCTTCGGCTTGGCCTTCCCTATTGACAATCCTGCTTTGCTTCGCATGCATTCGAGGTACGTGTGTGCATCGCGAATATTTTGCGTGGCAGTTTGCATATATCCTTCTTTTGCTTTTTTCCTTTTGTGTCATCCTCTTTCATTACGCTCCAAAGGCTGGAAAATCGTGGACGGATGAGGCAGACGCCGTCTCCTGGGTAACGGCACTCACTACTGGGGCCGTGCTATTGATGATGGATGTAAAGTCGATACGCGACAAGCGTAGCCCTTCCAAGGACAAGTTCGATCCAGATGTCTGGAAGCTACTTTCCTACCCTATTTTCTTCTTTCTTTTTGGCAGTTTGGCGAGTGTCATTCCCGGAATGAGGAGCCTCATTAAAAACTCGGATATAGGTATTACGATGATAGCCTTGCTCGTCGTCACATACCCATGGGAGGTTCTGAAGGCCTTCTGGGACGCCATGAAAGAAGACGACGATGCCGAAACCGAAAATAAACTGAATGCTTTGTGCTCAAAGGTCCAGGATGCCAGCACCCTAGCATCTTCCTTACAGGAATCCCAGAATAGAATCGAAGAAAAAGTCCATGACATCGATGAGCGACTCTCACGGACCGTAGACGATAAGTCCGGTATTTCATTTCTGAAATCCAACTCGACGTACGAACTCAAGATAACCATGCGTCGTCGCCGCTAAGGGATTACATTGTATCCATGCCGACATCAAACGGAACAAACCGGCACGCCCCATCCGTCTAAGCGTTGTGACAGCTACAGCAGCAACGCTTAGACGCGTGAAACACCCACGGACACAGCGCAAGGCAATGCCTTCGACCGATTGGACATTGCGATATCTGCAGTCAGAGTGCGGGTCCGCAATTAGGACCTCCTCCTTTTGCTATTGGTTTTTGCTCAGTGCATCCCGAAATCAGAATCACTCATTGGATTGATTCCGTCGGGATCAACTCCCGGGTTCGGATTCGGAAGAATCTGCACTTCATCGGATTGTCCATCGTTTTCGAGGGCCGATTCCGACAAGGACGGTCTGTTTTCTGCGGTAGCGACAGATAAGTTTCTCTCATCCAAAGCCATTTCCAAAGCCGGGGCAAGAACGTATCGTCTTCTTGCATCCAACGTAGCTTTATAGAAATCCTTATGCAGATTATCTAGTCCTGGAGCTTCTTCAACTATTTGATTGATCCTTTCTTCAGATATCTTGTCCCAGATGGATGGCAATTCCTTCCTGAATTCGCTTGCATATGTCGAGGTCATAAAAAAGGAATATTTGCGACGTTTGCCGTGAACGTTCATTGCTAGAGTAGGCGAATCGATGTTCGCCTGCTTCATCAACTTCGGATCCTTCAGCCTACTAAGCATTTCATCATGGGACAGGTGGGGCATCAGACTTGACCCGCAATCGTATACTGGAGCCAGACCCCGGATATTAGCTTGTCCATCCGCAATGAACCCCCAATTGTTGGAATGCCGATCATAGTTTCCGATCAGTGCGTCCACACATATCATCTGGCAGAATCGATGTTTGGTTTCAGATCGTATGGATTCAATATCTTGACTGTCGTCCAGAACATGCTTGACGTATTCCCAGTCCGGTCTTGCTTTGGATTTGCCGCTTTCTCCGGGCATGCTTATCTCAAGTTGCTTGAAATGGATAAGTTTCCACGACGGATTGAGCTCTTCCATAAAATCACGGCATGCGACAACAGATTGTCCACGATAGGTTCCCAGCAAAACGTCCTGCGTCGGAAGACCGGCAGTTTTGAAGATTCGTGAGCCTATGAATTCGTTTACAGGAATATTGATATAGCTTGTTCTGCTGGTTTCACGTTTCGAACTGTCCAGAAGATATCCGAACTTGAGCATGTACCTATGCCCTTGATAGTACATGGTTCTTTTTTCGGCCGCTCCATCGTAGATGCTTACCTTAAGCTGTTCGTTCGAAAAATCATGAAGAATGTTATCTTCCATCGTCGCGATCCCACTCCTCTAGCAGGTAGTAATTACGGACGAGTGTTTCCTGGTCCAGGTTGCTCATCTCTCTTGTAGCGCCATCAAGCTCATCGTACAGAGAACCCAAATAGCGGTCCCCTCGTTCGATTGCATCAACAAGGTCGTTGATGGCTTCGGCAGTGATTTCAGGAATCGGGAACGGCCAGTCTTTTGGCCTGCGGATGAATGGTATTTGTTCCATGTAAGGCTTCTTTCCGGTATGGCTGTGTTTGGTATCGTCTCAATCATAATTTCGGTTTCTTCCAACCGCTTCATATGGAGGCCGCCATCTTCTGTCGCGACTGTGGCGCATCGTATTCCATCAGAGACGGCTATTCTCTTGGCAGTTGTCTGTATAGAGGATTGTTGGCCTCGAATGGAGTCAAGGCGTTCGGGCGCGAAGAAGAAACGCAGTTCATTGACACCCTTGCCTACCGGATGCATGTCGCCCGACCGGTCGACCCGCAAGACCGCACTGACGGATCCTGGAGGTGATTCTCGCCTTGGCGTCGTGGTCACGCAGTTTGTGCAGCCGCTTGCGAAACTGGTCGGTCTGCCGGATTTCCATATCAATCATTGTATCCTATAAGATACAGTAATGCGGATGCCGTTATTAAAACCAGCAGTACTTTGCGATAGGTTTCGGGTATGGACCCTATCGTATTAGACGAAAAGACAGGGCCGAGAAATTCAAGACGGCCCTGTCTTCTTTCCTGTTTTTGGACGATGTCACTCGCCCGGCTGGTTTTGCTCGGACTGTGCCGGAGCCTGAGTCTGCTGCTCGGCTTGCGTCTGCTGGTTGGCGAGCATCTGCTGTTGGATGAGCACGCTGTTGGTTTGCGCGGTGTACTGTTTCTCGGCCATGTGCATGCTTTCCTCATGACGCAGCTGGTCGGCGTCCGTGAACACGCGGGCCTGGATCTCTTGGGCGAGGCTCATGAGCTTGTCCTTTTCGAGGATGCTCACGGTGATGGCGTTCGCGCCGCCGGATGGATCGTGGAATGTCAGGGTGGCGCTCATTACGTTCGCAAAGTTCGCGACGGCGATGAGCAGGCACACGATGGCGACCAGTGCGTTGGAGTTGAACATGCCGAAGCCGACGAACAGGAAGATCAGTCCCCAGACGAGGCTTCCGAGGTTGAATCTCGTGTTTGTGTCGACGCTGGCGATGTTGCGCAGCGGAATGGTCTTGGTGGACGCTCCCAACGGGATCAGTCCGAACAGGGTGTTCGGCGCCTTGTACTGCACGCGCGTGCTGGACGCGGCGACTGAGGTCTTGAGCCAGAAGATCACCACGCTGGGGCTGAAACGGTCGCCGATAATGTTCTTCTCGCCCGGCGCGTACGTGAATTCGGTCATGGTCTGTGCGGTTTCGGCCATGTTTTCTCTCCTTTTGTCGTTGTATTTTTGTTTTGCCCGTCTTCCCCAATCGTCCTTACGGTTTCCGATGGGGGAAGCGGAGACATTTTTATTGGTCTTGTGGCGGATCGGCCTATTGGAGGGCGTTGGATGGCGGTCTGAGTTTTTCGAATTCCCTTCGGACCATCCGACGTTTCGCCCTGTTCCAGAATTCCTTGAGCTCCCCGCCTGTGGCCGGTTCCTTCCGGTCTTCCCCTGCGGCACGCGTCACAGTATGAATTCCAGACCGTCGGGACCGTTGGCCTGCGCGACCGGACCGATGGAGTCGACGATATGGCCCGGTACGGGATTGTCCGGCGAACAGTCGGAAAATTCCAACGCCTCCCTTTTCTTGAGGGGAGCTTCCGCAGAATTGACGCCAAGCCGGTAGATCCGTTTGAATGTCCTGCCCATATACGTGGCGTCCGTGGTTTTCACCAGAACGGTGCAATGCAGCGTGTCCGGAATGAACACCTCGTTTTCGCTACGCGTCTTTCCCACGTTTCCGACCATCGGCACGCCCTCTGAAACCCCGTCGAAGACATCCGCAAGATCGTCGGAACGGGCTCGGATGTCTTCTATTTCCGTTCTTACCTGCTCCGTTTCGGACATCGGTGGAGTCCTTTCTTGTGTCGTTCCATCCGGTTCACGTGCTGGTCCGCCGATATCGGAAAACGGGTCGGAAGGGAGCGTCAATCCCTTCCGACCCGTTTCTCTTCCTCACGCCTTCGGTCTCATCGACGAGGTCACATGCTGAGGCCCGGCCCGTCCTGCATGCCGCTGCCGGGGTCTACGCAGGGGTCCGGGACCGGAATTTCCGGTTCGTCCATGTCCATGGCGGGAAAATCGGACGGGTATGACGGGTCGTCCGCGGTTTGAGCGCCTTCCTGGCCGTTGGAGCGGAACGTGGCCTCGGCTAGGTCCGCCTGCATGCCGTCTTCCATGTCGTCCTGCTGTTGGGCGGGCCGCCCCTTGATCTCCATGTCCATTTTGGCGATCCTGTCGGTGAGCTCGTCGTATTCCTTCTGTCCGCTCCACGGCCTGGACAACGCGGTCCACGCGTTGTCCAGATCCGCCTTGGCGTTTTCGAGTCTTACGCCAAGACTTTGCGCGGTATCGGTGTTGCCGGAGATGATTCTGCCGAGCTGGTTGATGACGTTGTCGGCGCTATTGTTGATGTCGGGCATGCCGTTACCGGACCAGTGGACGTGCCTGTCTTTCAGACCGACGACCGGATGGAACGCGTTGAGACCTTTGACCCTCATGTCGCGGTTCTCTATGACGACGGTCATGCCGCAGTACTCGCCGGCCTCCACCGTCTGTCCGTGTCCGAGCCTTCTGGCGATGCCGGTGAGATCGTGGATGGCCTGCTTCCGGTCGGTGATGGGGCCGTTGCCGAGGTCGAGGCCGCATACGCCGCGTTCCCTGTACTCTTCGCGCAATGCCGCCGCCTTCCGGAATGCCGGCTCGTCGTCGACGGCTTCGGCGTGCTGGACTTCGAGACTGTCCACGGTCGGCTGCAATTGCATGTCGATCTTGAATCGGATGGACTTCTGCTGCGCCGCGTGTGCTCGTTTAAGCAACGTCAGCTGGGTGAGCCTGTTCTCGGCCTCCATGCGTTCGGCGATCTTCGGGTCTCCAGTGGCGAGGGCCTTCATCTGCGCGAGGTTCAACACGGTGTCGCCCACGTCGGACGCCTCGCGGGCGGGCGAATCGGAGTTCATGATCTGGCTGATGAACCCGGCCTTGCGTTCCACGGTCTGGAACATGTAGCTGTCGAATGTGCCGACGGTCACGTACCGGTAGTCCTCCACCTTGTCGAACATGTTGCCCTGCCTGCGGACACGGCCTTGACGCTGTTCGAGTTCGGCCGGCTTCCACGGACAGTCGAGGTCGTGGATGGCGAAGAGCCTGTCCTGCACGTTCGTGCCGGTGCCCAACGTTCCGGTGGAGCCGATGAGCACACGCACCTCGCCCTTGCGGACCTTGTCGAACAGGGCCTGCTTCTTCTGCGGGTCCTTCTCCTGGGCTGCGAACATGATCTCGTCCTCGGGGATGCCCTGTTCCATGATACGGCGTTTCAGATCGGATTGGATGTTCCACTTGCCGGACGCCGTGGTCGACGAGTCGCAGAACACGAGCTGCGTGGCCTTGTCGGCCGCATGCTCCTTCCAGATCCTGTAGATGTTCTCCGCGCAGACCTGCACCTTGCCGTGTTCCATCGGCTTGACGTCCGGGTCGGACACGTCGAGCAGCTTCGGGTCGAGGCTGACCTTCCTGCCGTCGTTCGTGATGTTGAGCATGTTGTCGTCGGACGGGTCGACACCGCCGTCCCTGACGACTTCGGCGCGCTGCACGAGTTCTTCGACGGCTTTTTTCTGCGATTCGGTCGGTTCGACCGCGACGGGGATGACGTCGCAGTCCGGCACGTCGAGGTCGAGCTTGTCGGCGGTCAGCAGGTCCGCGTAGTTGTGGAACGTGCTCATGAGCTCCGGCAGGTTATGGAACTTCGAGAAACGCTGTTTGATCTGGTATCCGCTTCCCTCCGGCTTGACCTCGACGCTTTCGACGATGCTGCCGTACGTGTTGGCCCAGCTGGTGAACGCCTCCACGCCCTGGGCCTTGAGCAGGCCTGGGGCTAGATAGCGTTGCATGTTGTACAGTTCGGCCATGGAATTGGACACGGGCGTGCCGGTCGCGAACACGATGTTCGCTCCCCTGCCCTGATCGCGCAGGTATTCGCACTTGTCGAACAGGTCCTCGCATTTCTGAGCGGCCGACACGTCCACGCCGGGCACGCTGATCGTGGTCGCGATGGCGAGGTTCTTGAACTGGTGGGCCTCGTCCACGAACAGCATGTCCACGCCAAGGTCCTCGAAGTCGATCCAGTCCTTGTTGTTCTCGCCGCCACGGAGCGTGCTGAGCTTGCCGTCGACGCGCGCGCGGTCCTTCTCGTTCTGTTTGACGGTCTTGCTCAGGTTCTTCTCCATCTTGCCGATCTCGTCCTTCAGCTTTTTGGCGGCGAAGTCGTTGCCGTCCGTCTTCGCGGTCTCGATGCTTTTGAGCATTTCGCTCTTGCGCCGGTCGAAGTACCGTTGCCGGCGTTCGGGACTGACGTGCATGCGTTGGAACGTGTCCTGACGGACGATGACCGCGTCCCAGTCGCCGCCGGCGACCTTTGCCCAGAAGCGTGCCGCGCCCTTGCCGGCGCCGTCCGCCTCGGTCATGGAGAGTATGTTCGCGTCCGGGTAGAGCGTGAGGAAGTCCTTGGCCCACTGTTCGGTCAGATGGTTCGGCACGACGATCATGGGCTTGGTGGCCTTGCCGAGACGTTTCGCCTCATGGCATGCGGCCACGCCGGTGAACGTCTTGCCGGCGCCCACGACGTGGGCGATGAGCGTGCCTTCCTCGGATTGCAGGATCCTCGCGACGGCTTTGCGCTGGTGGCCGTACAGGTCGATGTCGCTGCTGATGCCGGGGAACGTGAGATAGGAGCCGTCGTATTCGCGTGGACGGATTCGGTTGAACCGCTGGTTGTACACGTTCTCAAGCATGCGCGTGCGGTCCGGGTCGTTCCACACCCATTCGGTGAATGCCTGTTCGACGGCGTGGCGTTTCTGGTAGAGCATGGCCGTGGCCTGCGGGTCCCTGACCTTCCTCTTCCCGGTCGGATCGTTCGGATCCGGTTTGGTGAGGTTGCTGGTCGTGGAGTTGAGAGCTCCCGCGACGATCTCGAACGGGTTGCGTCCCGGACCGGTGCCCAGGCCGTATTCCTGGATGGTGGTCTCGTCGAGTTTCGGACTGAGGGACGATTTGACCTGCCAGTTGCCGGTGGTCTCGTCGTGGCTGACGGAAAGGCTGCGCAGGCCGCCTTCGGTGATGTCGGGCCGTTGCCTGATCTTGAACGTGTCGATCATGAAATCGCGGATCACGCCGGCCGGAATCCATGACGAGCCGAGTTTCGCGGTGATCTCATCGTGGGTGAGCCTGTCGGGAAGCGACTTCCTGAGCCTGGATTCCAGGTTCCTCAGTTCCATCAGGCGTTCCGGATCGGGTTCCTGCGCCGGATGGGCCTCCATCCATTCGTTCCTGCGTTCGCGCCATTGTCCGAGTCCTTCGACGCTGACCATGGAACTCAGCGGGCGGTATTCGTCGTATCGTCCGTGATGGGATGGGCTTTTCAGGCGTGCGACGTCCATGGAGTACAGGTATTCGCAGATCTCCGGATGCGAGCGGAGCTCGCGGGCCATCGCGAGCAGGTCGCATCTGGATTCCCTGCGGTAGCCAAGATCCTCCACCTTCCACAGGCTTGGATCGGTGATTATTTGCAGGGTCTCCTTCGCGTCGCCCCATCGGAAGTCGCGGGTGTTGAGGATCGTCGCCACGACACGGTCGTCGATGGCTTCCGGGTCGGCGGTCACGGCCTTGTACAGCATGCGCATGGTGCTGTTGGCGATGCCGTTGCCGTCTCCCGACCAGCCTTGCTCGAAGACGCTTCCGAACAAGGCGTTCCCTTGGGGATTGTCCGCGTCCCAGTTTTTGGCGAGCAGTTCGACTCCCGGCTTGCAGTCGTCGATGAACTTGGAGGCCATCGCCATTTTCTGGCCGTTGTGGGCGTCGGACACGTCGGCGAACCATGCTTCCTCCACCATGGCCTTGGTCGTGTGGAGAGGGTCGGTGGCGCTCTGCCATGCTCCCGACTGGCGGAGTTCCCGCACGGCCTGTTCCGCGGATACGGCGGGTTCCAGGGAACCGTCGTCGAGTCCGTTCTGGGCGAGCCAGTCATTGGTCCGGTCGTGTTCCGGCCGGCCGGCCAGGTCCCGCAGCAGCCGCTCCACATGGTCGATCTTGCCGCCCACGTCTCCCGACAGATACTCGTCGGCGGGCACCGGTTCGCCGCTGTCCGGGCCTGCCACGATGAGGTCGCCGAGACGTTCGGACGTTTCGGCCGTGTCCCGCGTGCCGAGCAGCCGGCCTATCAGGTCGAGGTCCACGTGCCCCATGCGGTCGAGGCTGATGGACAGCGCCTCCACGGGCTCGTCCACATGGTCGGGCATGGGCGGTGTCGGAGTGACGACCCTTTTGGAGAGCGTGTCTCCCTTGGCTTCGAACCCGTCGGCGTTGGTCTTCTCCAACGCGTACAGCTGGTTCAGGCTCGCGTCCGTGGCGTTCGGGTCGAACACGCGCAGGTTCTCTTTGGAGTTGAGCCGGCCGTAGGATTCGACGAACCGGTCGTACGCCTGGTCGAGGTCCCTGATGCCTTGGGCCACGGTCTCGTCGTCGGTCTCCGGGTCGCGTTCGCTGGAGAGCAGCCGTTCGGTCCGGTCGCGCAGGCGCAGCATGGCGGCCATGCGCTCGTCGCCGCCGTTCCTGACGCGGGAGTGCGCGGGCACGACCTGCCCGTACATGTTGCCGTACCAGATGTGGCCGTTCTCGTCGACCGTGTACCGCATGGCCGTCTGCCTGGTCGCGTCGGGGACGACGATGGCTCGTTGGCGCGTTCGCCGAGCCTGTCGTGCAGGCCGATGCCGTAGGCTTCGAGCTGGCCGGTGAGGATGCGTTCGACGTTTTCGCCCAATCGGCCGATGTCGTTGGTGCCGGTGACGTCGATCTGCGGGCCGAACGGTCCCGACCCGACGGTCATGGTGCCCGCCACGTATTCGGGGTGCTCCACGAACAGCCTGTTGGCGTTGACGCCCTGGCTGAATTCGACGGCGTCCACCCATGCGGCGTCCACGTCCGCCAAAGGCTCGTCGCGTTTGCGCAGAACGAGGATGTCGGAGACCACCTCGGTGCCGGCCTGGCGGCCGAACGTCTCCCTGGGCAGACGGCATGCGGCTACGAGTTCGGCCTTGCGGGCCAGTTCGCGGCGCATGCCCGTCGTGTTCTTGTCGAGCGTGTACCGGCTGGTGAGCACGGCGACGAGGCCTCCCGGACGCACCGTGTCGAGACTGTGCCGGATGAACCAGTCGTGGATGACGGTGTTGTCGATGCGGATCGCGTCGCTGTACGGCACGTTGCCGACGGCGAGGTCGAACGCGCTCTCGGGCAGTCCGGTCCGTTCCATCCTGTTGGCGATGATGTCGTCGTCCGGGCACAGGTAGCGTGCGATGCCGGCGCTGATCGGGTCGGCCTCGATGCCGGTGAACCCGTAGGATGAGCCCGCCGGAGTGGAGCGGATGAAGTTGCCCGTTCCGCAGCCGGGTTCCAGGACCATGTCGGGATGCTTCGGATCCCGGCCGAACCCGGCCTTGCCCAACGTGTTCCAGATCGCGTCGATCACCGGCCGTGGAGTGTAGAACGCGGTGAGCGTGCTGCTGCGCGCGTCGGCGTATTCCTCGTCGCTGAGCAGTTCGCGCAGCCGGCCGTTGACCTCAAGCCACGGCTGGCTGGTGGTGTCCTCCTGAAACGCCTTTCCTGGGCTCCGCCCCAGCCCGCGTACGCGGCGAGGGCGCGGATGTCGTCGTCGGTGGGTTCTCTGCCGCTTTCGTCGAGGTCGCGCAGCACCTCGATGGCGTGGACGTTCGCCTCGCGCGTTCGAGATTGGATCCCGCGGTCTGCCGGTCCGGGTCGAGCAGTCCGCGGTCGGTTCCCCTCAGAGGGCTTCGACCACTTCCCTGATGGCCACTTCCTCGCTTTCCAGTTCCGCCATCTTGAGTCCCTTGAGCCACGGATCCCAGTTGCCCGGCTTCTTGAGGTGTTGGTGCGTCTTGTCCCAATGGTTGATGTACTCGGTCCTCACGCGGCCGAACCTCTTCATCATCTCGTCCATGTAGGCGTCCATCGCCGGCATCCCCTGGCGTTGGAGCTCCTTGAGCTGTTCCGGCATGTGCTCCGCCATGAACAGGTACCTCATCTTCTTGATTCCGGTGTACGGGCAATGCGTGATGTTCGTCATTTCGGGTCGTCTCCTTCTTCGCATCGTTTTCTTCCGTTTCATGGGAAGAGTCCGAATTAGACACCGTGCCTAATTTCGTTTGGCTATAATTTTCCCCCCGATTCTGCCGGGAGTCAAGTCCGGACGGCATGTCGTCGAAATCGAAGGCGAGTTGTTCCGCTTCGATGGTGGCCGCGACCACCGGTTCCGGAGCTTCCGCGACGTTCTCCGACGCCAGCCCGTCGCCGCTGTCGGGCAGGTCTCTCCCCTCCCCGGCTTCGGATTGTGTCCCCGCTTCGGCCGCGGGGGCGTCCGCGCCGGATACGATGGCATCGTCCTGTACTGGCGTGGAGAATCTGCGTCCGTCGTGGACCATGTCGTAGATGAGGTCCTTGAAACGGTCGTCGTCCATAAGACGTCCGATTCGCGGATGGTCGGCGACGGCGGATCCGAGGCCCTTTTCGAAATCACGGCTGCCGATGGCAGTCGATCTGTCTGCCTCGCGGATGATGGACCTCAGATGCCGGTCCGCGGCCATATGGTCGGCGATGGCGTCCACCGTGGCGTACGATCCGGCGCGGCGCCGAGCATATCCTCGATGTCGTGGCGCATGCGCGTGCTTTTCGTGCCCAAAAGGTCCGGGTCGAGGCCCGTATGGTGGAGCCATGCGTCGTAGACCGTCCCGTATCCGCAGTCGAGCCGCTTGGACAGTTCCTCGAACACGCGTTCGCGCACGATGGAGTCCACCGCTCCGGTGACCGCGTAGAAATCGTGGCCGTCTCCCATGGGGAACGATTCGACGGCCTCGCGGAACGTGGTCCGCGGGTCGATGCGGCCTCCTTCCGGATCGTCCGGGAATTCGTGGGAGTACCAGTCCCGGATGCCGGATTCGAGACCATCCACGCCGTTCCAGTCGAATGGTTCCGCCGGCGTATCCGTGGATGATGCGGCGGCCGTCTCCGGCTCTTCGGCCATGTCCGCGGCATGTTCCGTCCGGTCGGCCATGGCCATGGCCTCTTCGGCCGTCACCTGGTGGTTTCCGTCTTTCGTGACCATGGTGACGGGCAGTACGTCCAGCAGTCTGTCGATGTTCTCGCGGCGTCGTTCCCGGTCTTGTCCGGCTGCCCGTTCCGGCCGTCCTCCACTGGTTCCTCCGGCGTCGAGGATGTCCGAGACCTGTCGGGCGGCGTCGTCGGACAGCAGTTCCACCGTTCCTTCCGGCATGCCATGTCCGCCGGCCAGTGACGTGAAGACGATCTGCGGACCGTGGCCCGTCTCATGTCCGGGCTTCGTGCCGGCCGTTCCGGAAGTATCGGCGGCGGTCGTATCGGGCGTGTCCGTCGCCGTGTTGAAGGAGTCCCATGAGTCCGGACTGTCGAAGATGCCTTCGCGGAGACTCCTGAGTTCCGTTTCCGTGGCCTCCGGCCCCTCGTGGACCATGCCTTCATCGTCGAACCAGTCGAGCCGGTAGGCCATGGGCGTTCCGTTCGCGTCGCGTGCGGCCACCTCGTATCCGGCGAACTGGCTCGCGCCGTTCTCGCTGGTTCCCGCGTCCGTGTCGTGCGCGTCGATGTAGCCGATGACCGCATTCTCGAACGCCGCGTATTGGCCTGACAATGCGGCGTCAAGGGCTGTTCCCGTATTGTCGGACGGGTCTTTCATCTCCCGTTCGGCCTGGTCGATCCACTCCGTGGTGAACCATTCGGGACGGTCTTCCGGCCTGATTGTCCCGTCGATCTCGCGGAGTTTCGCGATCTGCGCGTCCACGCTGCCGGCCCATAGGTATTTCTCCGCATGTGATGGACCGAGGAAATAGTCGACGTCGTCCTTGAGGCGTCCGAGCAGCCGCAGGTTGAACCCGTAGGTTCCGTCCGCTCCGGGAGATGCCGCCAGGGTCCGTTCCGCGTTGGATGCCGCGGCTTTCGGAAATCCCCGTCCGGCGAGGATGGTCCGTGCCTGGGTGTTGCCTTCCGACTGGGCGATGAGGCCAAGCATGTCCTTGCCGAGTTCCCCGGCGTATTCCGTCGCCGCCGTGTCGATGAGCGTGCGCCAGTTCTCATCATCGTCGTCGGGCATGCTGAGGATCATTCCCACGGGAGCGTGCTCCAGCATGGTTCTCGCGGCCTGTCGGACGACTTCCCGCCGGGACTGGTCGAGGCTGTACCTGTGGTTCATCGGATTGGTGTATGCCGTGAGAAGCCCGGGTGAGGTGATGACCCGTCTGATGGCGTTGACTTCACTGTCCATGTCGAATTCGCCTGTGCCGATCAGGGCGGAGACCACGTCCGGGTGGTTCTCCGTTTCGATCATGTCGTCCAGGTCCTTGCGGTCGAGTCTGCCGGATTCGACGGCGTTCTTCCTGGATGGCCACCAGTCGCGGCCGCTGAGACGGTGGAGCAGGTCGTCCGAGGCTTTCGTCAGCATGCTTGCCGCCAGTCGGCTGTCCGTCTGGTTCCAGCAGCACAGGTCGATGGCGTTCTGGCTGAGTTTGCCTGATTCGACGAGCATCTGCAATAGTCTCGTGTTGCTTTCGGTGCGGGCCATGTCCTCGAGCAGACGTGCCGGCGTGCCGGCATAGCGGATGACCGCCTGGCGGAGTTCCGGCAGTCCGCTGGCCGCGAGGGTTTCCAGATCGTCCTCGTCGAGGCTGGAAAGGTCCGCATCGTGGGTCATTTCCACGAGTTCGTCCAACGCGTTGTAGTCGCGGTTCCGCCATTGCGGGTCGAGCAGGTGCCGTGCGATCTGCTGTGGGGTGGAGTGCTTGCGCGCCCACCGCAGGTCGCCCCAGTCGTCCGACCGCCAGAGGGATTCCGCCTGCCGGCTCGTGTTCTCATCATTGTTCGTCATGTTCGTTTCCTTTCGTGTTCATCGCATGGTTTCCGGCATGGTCTGCGGCCGTTCGACCTCTTCGACGATCCGAGCCGGATCAGGGTCTGGGAGCATGTCGGAGAGTTGTTTCGGTTTTTTGTTGCTTCCCATGTACGGTTCGTCCGGCAGGCTGTCGCCGTCGAACGCGCGCGCCCAGGGGTTCAGCGATGCGGGTGGACGCCACTCGTCCGTCGCCGGAGGCTCGGGTTCCTCCCTCCTTCGTGTTGGAATGGTTCTCGCCGTGTCGGGTGTGTTCAGTTCCTCGTCCATTCCGGTCTTGTCGTCACGCATGATGTCCGTCTCCTTTCACATTCCGATCCCGGGTCCGGTGGCTGGCATGGCGCCTTGGTCGATGCCTGGATCCGGGTCCGGCAGGGCGTTCGCGTCCGGGAAGGCCGAAGCCCAGGGATCCCCGACCTGTGCCGGTTGGGTCTGGCTGACGGCATCCGGCATGGTGGTGGTGGAGTGAGCATCCGGCATGGATGCCCATGGGTCGTCGGCCGCTGTGGCGGAATACCGGTCCTCGATGGCCTGCAATAGGCTTCTGATGGCCGAGAAGCGGTTCGGTTCATGGCCGATATATTCGGCGATGGGGCCTTCGGCCGGTTCCGTATGGTTCCATTTCTCTCCGGCGAGACGCCAGAGCCATTCGCCGTCCGATGCCACGATGCTGCCGAGGACCTGCCCGTCGGGCAGTTCCGCGTCGGCGCGTCTCGGACCGTTCGCCCAGGCCGGGCCGGACCGCAGTTCCACGTCCTCGATGGTGAAGTCCTTGCCGTCGATGCTGAGTCTTTTCACGTCTTCCATTGGTTGTTCCTTCGTTGGTTTTGTTTGGAGTTCCGGCATGTAGTCGATGGGATTGAGTTGGAATGAGGAGCACAGTTGCGCGAATGCCTCGAGGGTGACGGCCGAGCCTTTTTTGATGCGGGTGAACATCGCCGGGCTCACGCCTGCTTTTTCGGCCAATGCGGCCCAAGGCATGCCGGTTTTGTTCCGATACCGGTTGATGTCCTCGCGGAACCGTTCCATATCGATGGATGACATGGTTGGTTCTCACATTCCGATTCCGGGACCCATGGGACCGTTGCCGGAGTTCGGGTCGATGCCGGGATCCGGATCGGGAACGGTCGGCCCGCTGGCTTGGAACAAGACGTCCAAGTCGACGCCGGTCCACGGGTCCGGCGCTTTCACGCGTGCGGCGGAGGATCGTTCGTCCATTACGCAGACGCGGTCAGTGAGGTCGGCCGGCATGTCGTCCGCGTATGCGCCGACGCTTTCCAAGATCGGCGTACGGTTGTCCCATACGAGCCGGTCCGCGGTGGTCTGGTCCATACCGACCCAGTCGCCGTCCTTGTTGACCCTCAGATACCGGTCCCTGTCGGGGTTCCATCCGCCGTACATGGTTTTCTCCGCGATCTCGCCATCGATGAGATGCTCTCCGACGGTTTCGCGGGCGGTTTCGGACGGGTAGGCGCGGTAGTATCCGAGGTCGCTTCCACCGTCCATGTCATGGACGGTATCGACGATGTCATGCAACAGTCCGATGTTCTCCGGCGTGCGTTCGATGAGATTATCGGCGTCCAGTTCAAGGGCGATCTGCGATGCGGCGGTGGCGCGCGCCATGACGGCGTCCGACGGGTCTTCGTCGCGGGTGGTCCAATAGGCGCCGTCGTTGCTGGACCATAAGGCATCGGCCGCGGCATCATGCCAGTATCCGGGGTCGTTCCAGTTCGCGGACCATTCCTTGATCTCGTCGTCGAAGCCGGTCATGTTCGTCATGGCGATGTACCGGTCGTGTTCGATTCCCGGTGGGAGGACCGAGTCGAACTGGTCTTCGGTGACCCAGCGGAATTGGTCGTACCCGTCGGGCTTGTAGCAATCCTCTCCGAGCTGATAGCATTCCTCGCCGATTCCGATCGGCTCTTCGATGGCGTTGCTTCGCGCGAAGAGCAATAACCGTTCGGTCGCCTGGTCGCGCCATGCTTCCATCCGTTCCAAGGTCGGGTTTTCCATGTTCGTCTCCTTTCCGTCACATTCCGATTCCGGGACCCATGGGACCGTTGCCGGAGTTCGGGTCGATGCCGGGATCCGGCATGGGAAGCCCAGCGTCCGACCGTCGTTCCGGACGGTCCGGCAGTGGGACGGCCCGCATGCGTTCGATGGCGTCGGCGGTGAGTGATTGGTCGAATTCCTTGGACAGTCCGGGATCGGTGGCGATCTTCGCGAGTGTGGACGCGGTGGAGAAGTCGATGCCCGGATATCTCATGCCGAGTTCCCGTTGCGTGTAGAGGATGGTCCAGTCCTGGATCTCCTCATGCCGGTCGAGGATGTTTTCGATGGCGTGCGAGAGAGCGTCATGGTTCATGAAGGACAGTTCCGAACGTTGGGTTACGTCGACCATGATGGTTTCCTTTCCGACGGGGCTTTCCCGTCTTCCTCCTGTCCACATGCCCCCGGTTTTTTCGCCGCCGATATTTTTTCGAGGATGAAAAACCGATATCGGTTGGGATGCGTGTGGAAGAGACGCACCATTCGATATCGGGAAGGAATTGAAGTGCGTCTTGTGATCGCCGAGAAACGTTCCGTGGCTTTCGCCATCGCGCAGGCGTTGGGCGATGTGAGACAGGGCGATGGGTATGTTTCGGCCGGAGGGGCGCTCATCTCATGGGCGCAGGGCCATCTGGTGGAATTGTCGGATCCGGAGGAATACACGGACATGCCTTGGTCAGCGCGTAAGTGGACGATGGAGTCCCTTCCCATCGATCCGAAATCATGGCGTTGGCGTTTGAGCGGCGCGAAGGGCGCGGTGCAACGATACCGTTCCCTCTCCGAACTGCTTCGTTCCGACAAGGTGACCGAACTGGTCAACGCGTGCGATCCGGACCGTGAGGGCGAGGCCATATTCCGACGTATCCTCATGGCCGCGAAGATTTCCAAACCGTCCCTGCGCCTGTGGGTCGCGTCATTGGACGAGCAGGCGATCCGCGACGCGTGGAAAAGGATGCGTCCGGAATCCGATTACGATGGTCTGGCCGCAGCGGCCGATGCGAGGGCGAAGGCCGACTGGCTGGTCGGTATGAACGCGTCACGCGCCCATACGCTCGCCTGGCATCGCAGTCTGTCGCTCGGACGCGTGCGCACACCAACGTTGAACATGGTCGTCCAACGTGATCTCGCCATCGAATCACACAAGCCGACTCCGTTCTGGCGACTCATCGTGCCGATGGACGGGTGGACGCTTGAAAGCGGGAAGATCGAGGACCGGGCGTCGGCCGACCGCGTGCTGGCCGACGCCAAGGGACTGGCCGTCGATGTTCTGGAGGTGAAACGGCGTCGCGAGCATGCGAAGCCGCCGACCCTGTTCGACCTGACCGGATTGCAGAAGGCCATGAGCGACCGGCACGGGCTGACCGCCGAGCAGACGCTGGACTGTCTGCAGCACTTGTACGAGATGAAGGTAGCGACCTATCCCCGCACCGATTCCAAATACGTCACCCATGATGACGTGGACGGGTTGAAGGAACTGCTGCAGCCGAAATACGCGTTGGGTTTCCTGGACCAGAAGCCCGTCGACGCGATCCACGACCTGTATTCCGCCGGCGGCTTCGATCCGATGCGGTGCGTCGCGGACGACAAGGTCCAAGGTCATACCGCAATCCTTCCGACGCGGCGTCTCACATACGACGTGTTCCAGCATGACCTGACGGACATGGAACGCAAGGTCATGACCGTGATCCTGACGCGCATGTGGGCCGCCTGCGCCACGGACCGTGTCCACGACACGGTGAAAGTCGATGCGGCATTGGATGAACGTCATGCCGATGGTTCCACGGAACGGGTTCCGCTGTCCGCATCGAGCGACGTTACCGTCGATGCGGGTTGGACCGCCATCGAGGGCACGTCGCGAAAGGACGATGCGGAGAAGAAGCCTGTGAATCGGATACCCGACTCCCTAGGGAAGGGTCCTCTCCCCCAGTCCGGCGCCCCGTCTCTTACGGAGGGCGTGTCCGCACCGCCGAAACCGTTCACGGAGGCCACACTGCTGTCCGCCATGGAGCATGCGAGCCGTTTCGTCGCGGACAGCGATCTGAAAGCCGCCCTGGATGACGACACGAGCCATTCGGGAGGCATCGGCACGCCCGCGACCCGCGCCAGCATACTCGAGAGCCTGGTCAAAAGCGGCTACCTGCAGCGTAAGGGCAAGCAGATACGCAGCACCACCGCCGGACGGATGCTCGTCGGCGTCGCCATCGACGAGTTGAAGGATGTGAAGCTCACCGCGCAATGGGAGCAAAGCCTTGCCGACATCGAACATGGCAGGGGCGACGAGACGTCCTTCCTGAACGAGATCCGCACGGCCTGCGCGGCGATGCCCGGCCGTGTCATGGAGATGACCCAGCGCGACAGCCTGCGACAGTTGGCGCAGCAGGCCGGCGAACGCGAGTCGTTCGGACCCTGCCCGCGTTGCGGCAAACCCGTGGTCAAGACCGGCAGCATCTGGCAGTGTTCGTCGAACAAGAGCGTGAGGGATGATGCCGGTGCCTGGAAGCTCGGCGAGGGATGCGGCTACAAGATCTTCGCGGAGAAGTTCGGCAAGAAGCTGACCGATAGCATGGTCCGCCGCACGTTGGAAGGCAAACGTCCGAAAGTGTCCGGCTTGAAATCGAAGGCCGGCAAGACGTTCGACGCGCGTCTCGTGCCGGACCGGCAGTATGGCATCGGATTGTCGTTCGACGATCTGAACAGGAAAAGGAAGTAGATCACCGTATGCGCACTTCTTCACCACCTTCTCTTTCGATCACCTGCGTCGCGATGGACAACGTAGGGAGAATCCTGAAGGACAGGCACATCAGCGTAAACGGACTTCTGGCCTTGATCCACGACAGGCATCCCGATTGCGGCCTGCCATACAGCATTTTGCGCAGGCTTGTCTCCCATGAGCGAAAGATGAGCATCGATGAGGCGATCCTGATCTGCGACGCCCTCGACATTCCGTTCACGGCATTGTTCGACTTCGCGGGTGAAGTGCCTCACGGGCCGCTCAAGGGCATGACGTCCGCGGATATCTACCGGGCCTGCGACGCCGCCGGAACCTGGCATACGATTGGAAAACGTCCGGGATTGGGAAAACGTCCGGGAACGCGCCGAAGAAGGTCCAAGTGATCGCTTACGAGACCGGGGATATACTCGAATCGTTCGACATACGGTTTCGTCCGCCCGGTATGAAAGGACTCTGGTTTGCTGCCTGAAGACGCATATCATGCATCGACCGGTGAGGGAACCCCGGCGACTCGCTCCAACGCTTGGGACATTGGCTTTGGCCTGCAGGCCGCGGACGGGCTTACCCCGTCAGACTACGCGCTGGAACAGTCCAAGGAACAGATTTCGGGAAAAGTCTCCTACGCCGAAGTCGAGCATCGTTTGTGTGAATACCATTCCAGGAACAGTGGTGAGGTGGAGCATTTCGAGGCTGATATCGTATCCACCAGGATCGGTTCCATTCTCCAGGCCGGATCATTCGCATTCGTACCTTCGACGCTCATGCGGATCCATCGTCATCTTTTCGATGGAGTGTTCACGGATGATTGGGCTGGACGGTGGAGACGGGTCGATCTGATCAAAAAGGAGCCGGTCCTTCGAGGAGATTCAGTCCCCTACGCTCCTTTCCTCTTGATCGGAGAGATGCTGGATTACGAGTTCGACCAGGAGAAAAGGCGCCAGACCGGGCTTCCACGGACCGACAGACGTGGAATCGCGGTTTCGGCGTTCGATTTCATGTCCCGCTTGTGGCAGATTCATCCGTTCCGTGAGGGAAACACTCGAACGGTTGCCGTGTTCGTGATTCTATATCTCAGAAGGCTTGGATTCACTGTCGGCAGTGAGCCGTTCGCATCGCATGCCCGATATCTTCGTGATGCCCTTGTGTTGGATAACATTCTCAATCCCGCTTTCAAGGATCCGGCTCCTCTGCGTCGTTTCATGGAAAGGACGCTTTTCAATCCATCCATTGAATTGGAGAATCTGCTCAAATCCTCCAGTATGGATTCTCATAGGTTCGGGCAATCCGAAGGCTCAAGAGGAGATATACCGGTTTGATTGGTTTTTCGCAGATTAGGCTCCGCTACGTTCCAAGGTGGCGTCGCTCTACTTCGACGTTTAAACATCACTGATGTACCATCAACAACTTTATAGTGTTTTATATGGCTTTATAAGAGCCTATAATGCTTTATAGATGTTTAGATTGTTTATATTCTAAGGAGACCGGCCATGAACGACATGCCACCAATCCAAGCGCTCAATCCTTTCATGCCAGGCGCGGGGATGCGTCCGCCGGAACTCGTCGGAAGGGAGAAAGACCTCGAGACCATGGACCGTATGGTCGCACGCACCAAACTGCATATGCTCGACAGAGGGATCATCTTCAGCGGACTAAGAGGCGTCGGCAAGACCGTCCTCCTCATTGCATTGCAGGAACTGGCCTCCTCGAAGGACATGGCCACGGCGAGAATCGAAGCGGAAGGGAACACGGAAACCGACTATGACGCGCTCTTCCACGAGATAACACTCGCAGCCACGCGTCTCCCCTCATCATGGTTAAGGGAAAACCTCGCCAAGGCGATAGCAAACGTCAACTCGATATCACTCGACTTCTTCGGAGCAGGCGTGACCGTAAGCACCGACAAACCGGAACAGGCGCGGACGAATTCGTTCAAACTCGAGCTTCTCATCGAATCCGTCACGAAAGAACTGCGGAAAAACAACTCGGGCCTCTACCTGTTCATCGACGAATTGCAGGAAATGTCGGAAGAACCACTGGGAACGCTCATATCCATCCAGCACAGGATGGGACAGGAAGGGCTGCCTTTCTACATCATCGGGGCCGGTCTTCCGAATCTCCCAGGAACACTCAGCAAATCAAGATCATATGCGGAACGACTGTTCGAATACCGCCGCATAGGGCAATTGGACGATGCCGACACCGCCGAAGGATTCCAAAAGCCCGCCCAAAGCAACGGCAGGCCGTTCTCAGACGACGCGCTGAAAGAACTCGTCCGGGTCAGTCATGGATATCCGTATTTCATCCAGGCTTATGGAAAAGCCGCTTGGAATGCGTCGGACTCGAATCCGACGCCGCTGAGTGCGGTGGCGGAAAGCGAACCATACGCGAGGGCGGAACTGGATGAGGGACTGTATTCATCGAGATGGCAGAGGGCCTCGACCCCGGGAAGACGATATCTCACGGCCATGGCGGAAATCGGAGGCGATACGCCGAGTTCGACGTCGGAAATCGCAAGACGACTTGGAAAGACGCCGGGCGAAGTGTCCATGGCACGCGATTCCTTGATCAAACTCGGACTGATCTATTCCCCGGAGCATGGCAAGGTCGCTTTCACCGTCCCGGACATGGGCGAATTCATTCTGCGTGCCGCACCATCCGACGGGCAGGCATACGACGGACGTCGGTCCAATGTCGACTGACGAATGGCGGTGACTTTTCCCGACAATGCCCATCGCCTCCACGCACGCCCATCCTCTGCACTTATTCTGTGACGAGCAGCGGCTTGTATTGGAGCATGTTCTGGATGAGCGTGCCCATGTCGGCGACCGGCAGGTAGCGGGCGATGATAGTCCAGATGATCGCGACCTCGATCAGGCCGAGGATGACGGTCACCGTGCCCCAGACGAGTTGCATCCATAGTCTCGGCCCGGTGGCCGCCCGCCCGGTCACTCCGGCGATCACCGTGAGAATGATGAGCGCCGGCACCAGTATTGTGATATCCCAATCATTGAACCATTGGCTTACCGAGACAAGCCATTCTACGAGAGTCTCGAGGATTCCTGCCATGTTGCTGTCCTTTCGTTGTTGTTTTCCGTTGTCTGTTCCACGTGCGGTTCATCCATCGGAATCCGATGGAGGGTCTCTCGCATCGTTTCGAGTTCCTTCTGGTCCGCTTCCCGTCCCATGCCGTACATTGACGCGAGCGTGAGTAGACTCCGTTCGACATCCTCGGGGAGACGGCCTTCATGCCTGTCGGACGGATGAGTTTCGTAGTATTCCTCGATGGTCGTCGAGCATTGCCGCAGTTCGTCCCAAGTGGGCATGTCATGGTCCATGGGCTGCATGGTTCTTTTGTTCTGGGTGGCTTCCGTGCCCATGAGGTCCGTGGCGGTTCCTCCATATGTCATGGTGAGCGCGTCGAGGCTTTGCCTGATGGTCGGTGGCAGCAGCGAGTACGTGTCGTGGCTGCGCTCATCCGCGTCCATGACAGCCCGTTCCATGTAGTATTCCTCCAATCGTCGCATGCGGTCCCTGCGGTTCGCGTCGATGATTTCCGCTTCTCCCGTTCCGTGGTCGGCCAATCGGGCGATCCTGCCGTTGATGGGATCGGTCAGCGCGTCAAGTGCCGATTGCGCGGCCTCGTCGATATGGTCGCTGTAATCCTCGCCAAACGTCTCGCGGCATGCCTGGGCGATGCCGCCGACCTCGTCGCGTATCCTGCCGAGGGTGACGTCGGGATCGTATCTGCCATGGATGAAGTCGAGGGCCGCCTCGTCCGCGATGTCGGACATACGGCTGATGAAACCGATGTCCCGGGAGCATCGGCCGAGCAGTCTGTCCCCGTCGGGCGTGGGTTTGGTGTCCATTGGAATGCCGGAATCCAGAAGCTTTCCCTCCACATGGACGGCTGGCTCCTTCCGTATCGGTGCTTTTTCCTTGATCGGAGTCTTGGCCGTGACCGGGATGCGGGTCCCTTCCCGGGTGGGTTTGGGCGGCTTGACCACTCCGCTGGTGTGGTTGATGCGGCCGTTGAGGTTGGCCCAATGCTGTTCCTGTCTGCCGCTTTCCGCAGGAGGCCTCTCCCCTAGCGGATTGTCGGCGTCCTCCACACTCCACATGGCGCGGTAGACGACGACGTCGCGCAGGAGACGCTTGTCGGAGTCCCCGGCCGCGGCGAGTACCTGGCCGACCCATGCCTGCTTGGTTCGGCGTGCCTCCTGTTCGAGGCTGTCGATCCTGGTTTCGATGAGCCGTTCGTTCTGCCGCACCAGGTCGAGGGCCGCGTCATGCTTGCGGGAGCGTATGGGAGGCAGGATGCCACCCACCCAATCGTCGTGCACGCTGCCGTTGACCCGGTCCAACAGGTTGGCGTTCAATCGTCCCGCTATGGTCGCCGCCCAGTCGGGTTCCACGGGCCGGTTTTTCTTTTTCAGGTCCGGATCGTCGTTGATGATCCCGCGTGCGGTTTTGCGCAACGCTTCCCATTCGGGGAACATGGACTGGTCGATATCGTCCCGGGCCTGTATATGCGCGTCAAGCATGGCCTTGACCGCCGGCGTGTACCGCTCGTCCATGCTGAACCGGCTGCGGCCGGGGTCCAGGGATGGTTCCTCATGGTATGGGATGCCGGTCTCGTCCATCATGTGCCGGACCGTTTCGATCATGTCGGATGGCGCGTCCATGTCGAGCGTGAACGTGCCGCCTGTTTCCGTGCCGGCCGCGGGCATCATGCCGCGTGCCGCGTGGATGGCGGCATGTTCGGCCTTCTCCGCCGTGAGCCTGCGTGGCTTCTTCTCAAGGCTTTGTCTGATGATGGCGGTGGCACGCTTCGGGTCGGTCATGTAGGCGCGGGACCAGACTCCACGGAGCCATTCGAAGCTTGGACTGCGTTTGATCTTGTCCACGGTCCTCGCGTCATGCGTCTTGCCGAGCATGGCGAGCAGGTGGGGGCCGGCGATGAGGCCGGCCGCGTAATCGTGTTCGCGGAGCAGCCGTTTCAGATCGTACCGGTCCTTGTATTCCTGTTCCATGGTTTCGGTCGCGGTCATGGTCTCCGTGTGGGTCAATAGCGAGTCGAGCATGCGGCTCATGGCGATTTTCCTCGGGTCTTCTTCCGCGCCGGTGAGCATGTGGTCGATATGACGGTCCTCTTCGCTTTTGCATCCGAACAGGAAATGGTTTTCCTCCTTGCCACGCGTGCCGGCCACGTACTGCAGATTGCACGCCGAGTTCGAGTCAGATGGAAACAGGGCGGCGCACCGGTCCACGGTCATGCCCTGGCTGCGGTGGACGGTGGCAGCGTAGCCCGCCTCGCAAGCCTTCCGCAGGACCTCCTTTGGAATGTTCCAGACGGTGTTATCGGAGAGGTTCACGCATCGTGCGCCGGACTTGCCGGTGGCGATGATCCTGAACGTCATGCCGTTTTCGAGCGATCGTCCGTTCTGGCCGTGTATGTCCTTCATGTTGTCTCGGCAGACGATCTGGTCTCCGGATCCCACGTCGAGCCCATCGCGCAGTTGGAACAGTTTGTCCGGGTCGCTTTCGCTTTTGCCTTGCGCGCGCCGTTCGAGGATGAACCGTTTGTTGATGTCGCGTACCTGCGCGTTCGTTCCGGCGATCAGCAATGTCGACTTGCCCATCGACTGCCATTTGATGCACATCTGGTACGCGTCTTCCTCCACGTCCGCGTCCTCGCCCCAGTGGATGCGGTCATGCGCCAGATATTCGTCCACGAGCTGCCGGCACTGGTTGACGCTCGCTTCGTCCAACCGGTCGCCGCCGTCGCGTAGCCGTAGGGTCGCTTCCGGTTCACCTTCCCATCTGCGGCGGGACGCGGCTCCTTCCGGATCGTTGGCCCATTTCTCCGCTTTGGCGGTGAAACGCCATATGCTTGACAGTCTCGCGCACTGGTCATGCCGGTCCGCGTAGCCGAGCATGCCGCCCGCGCCGGATACGGAGTCGAGCTGTTTCGGATCACCGGTGAGAAGGACCTTCGCGCCACGCATTTCTGCGAGCCTGGTTATCCATTGCAGGTTTCTGCTGTCGACCATGCCGGCCTCGTCCACGATGATCAGCTGGTTGGGTTTGATCGTGTTCGACGAGTCCGTGACATGGTTGGCAGTGATGTTGATGCGGGCGAGCAGTCGTTCCAACGGGCTGGTGGCGTTCCTCAACCTTTGCTGGAGCATGCTTTCCTTCTGCACGGAGGCCATGATCTGGTCCGGATCGTTGAGGGCCATCAGCATGGCGATGGTCTTGCTGTCGCAGCCGATGCTGTTGCGTAGTTCTTCCACGGCCTTGTGGCTGGTAGCGAGGCCGAGGACGCTTCCCGCGCCGTACCGTGCCTGCCATGCCTCGGCCACGGCCTTCATGGTCGTGGTTTTTCCCGTGCCGGCCGGTCCGATGATGCTGCTGACCAGTCGTGGATTCTCCAACGCGTACGCGGCCGCTTTTTTCTGGTCCTCTGCCAGCGGATAGCCGCCTTGGGCTTGTTTCCTTTCGTTCCACCGGTCGAGCCATTTCTCGCCTTCGCCATGCGCGTAGCCGACATTGGCGGTCTTGTTGAATCCTTCGATCATGTACTGTTCGGCCTGAAGCACGTCCTTGGTCGTGTATTTGTCGAGGTCCGCGTCGTCGAACACGCTTCGGCCTGGTGCGTGGCGAGGCTCAGATCATCCATCATGTCTTCCGGCAGCTTGTACCGGTCGGGTGTGAGTTTGACGCATTGGCTAAGGGCCTTGTCCGCGATTGCGTTCGCCACGATGATCCGCTGCTTGGGGTCTATGCGCACGCCTCGGAGCAGGCGTTGGGCTTCGGCCCTCACGTTGCTGCGGGTCCATGTGGTGTGCGCGTGGGTCGTGGCCTGGATTGTGGCCTGGGCCTGCCGGTCGAGGTATTCCTCGCCGCCTCCGGCGAGTTGGGTGAGGTCGGCGAGCTGGCCGAGCAGGAGTCTGGCCACGTCTTCCTCGCATTCGGCGTCCACATGCATGAGACTGCTTTTATGCGAGTTCACGTCCTTCATCATCTGGTCGAGTTGGATATCCGGTGCGACTTCGCCGAGCTTGTGGTACCAGTGTTCGCGTTTGGCTTGCAGGGATGGTTGGACTGCCGGTTTGGCTTTGCGCGTGTTCCTCCACACTTCGAGATCGATTTGCGCCTTGCGTTTCGGACCGACTTCCTTGCCTGTCTGCCGTTCCTCTTCTTTGATTTTCTCTTCGACCAGTTTGGCTATTTCCGCGTGACGTCCGCTGAAGGCGTCGATGAGTTCCTGCGGCACTCCCTCGACCTCGTTGACCACGGCTTTGGTGCCGGTGTCCTGTCTGAGGGTCCACGACCAACCGAACCGTTCTGTGAGCAGGTCCTGGAGCAGGTTCTCATGCACTTCGCTGATCTCGACCAGGCTTGCGTAGATCTTCCGTCCGTCCAACGCGGTCCAGACCTTGTCGGACGAACGGGCGCACGCGGTTGCTGATGACGACGTGCTCGTGTGGCTGCGGGTCGCCGTCGCGACTGTCGTAATGGTCGAACACGAAGCCGGCCACCCCGTCGGCCGATACGCTGGCGACGCCGCCCTGGCCCGCGCGCGTGGTCGCGTATTCCTTTTCGAAATATTCGATGGTCATTTCCGTGGCCCTGCGCATGCATTCGTCGATTCCGTCACGGGTCTCTTTATCGCCGAATGCCCAGAGGATGCTGATGCTTTTCGGCTGTCGTGTGGTCAAGTCGAATCCGGCGACCGGAGCTTCGCCGTTGTCTCCCTCGACCAGTTTCACGTCGCCGAGGTATTGGCCGTTGGACGGGTTGCGTCGTTCGTTGATGAGCTCGCGCACGGTTTTGCTGGATGCCGTGGTGCCGACCTTGCCGCCGACGAGCTCGGCTCCTTTGCCGATCCAATAGCCTGGCGGGTTGCCTGTTGCCGTATAGTATGCCGTTGGGTCGGCAGGGTTCAACGCGTTGTCGCCATCGATCGCCTCCCGCGCGTCACGGAGCGGGTATTCGGCGTTGCTGAGTTTGGTGAGGTTCATTGACATGGTTTGTTCACTTGTCTCCGGTGGGTATCGGCCCCGTGTATCCGAGATGCCTGAGCAGGCGTTCCGCATCACCCTGCGAGCCGTACTGGTCAATAGCGCGCATGAGGTTCGCGATGTATCCGTTCGCCGTCGCCTGTCCGATGAGTTCCGGCTTGTAGCTCAGAATGGTTTTCAGTTGGAACATGCATGAGAACCGACTGGTTTTCCTGGCGCTTTTGATTTCCTTGTGCGCGTTCAGGGTGGATTCTCGTTTCCCGTCGGCCCTTTTCCGATAGTCCCCGCCTTGCTTGGTCAACTGGTCCAAGGCCAGTTCCGCCGACTTGTTCTTTTTGAAATCGATCGCGTCCTGTTTCCGCTGGGCGTACGTCTGGCGGCACGACCTGCTGCAGAATCGTGCGGTCGGTCCTCGTTTGGGCTTGCGGATCAGTTTGCCGCAGATGGGGCATATTCCATCGATCCGTCCGTATCTCTCGTCCAGTTCGTGTCGTCTGCGTTTGATCTCGGATGCCCGCATGCGCAGTCCGATGAGCTGCCGGTCTTCCTTCTTTCCCATGACCGATCCTCACTTGTATGTCCACGGACCGCGATCGTCGGCCCATCGGCCTCCCGCGATGTTGTCCTCGCGCCAGATATGCTTCAACGCGGTCTCATAGGTGACCGTCGTCTCCTTGTGGTCCAGGTCGCCCGTGTATTCGTCCTCGAGTCGTTCGCCCGGTTCGTCAATGCGTCCCATGAACGTGCGTGGCGCTCTGCCTTCCGGACTCACGTCCGGATCGTCGTTCCACCGTCTCACGCCGTTCCAGTGGACGCTGTCGGCTATCAGATTCATCCCGTCCGAACCGATCTCGGCGGACAGCCAACGGAAATCGTCCCCGTAATCGATGGGGATCATCGGACTGATCTGGAACATCAATATCGCCTGACGGGTAATCTGATAGACCATTTCGACCACCGCCCTGTCATGCCCGGGAGCGATCTCGTTGTAGTCGGCGATCTCACGACCCAAAGATTCCAAGGCGTCCCGCCGGTCGAGCCACGCCTGCAGCAGACGATCATCCCGCTCCTTCTCAATACGCAGACGTTCTTCCGATTCTTTCACCCGTCCTTCGGCCTTTCTTTTCCGATCACCGCACTCTAAGTGCCATTCCCTATACTCACCTTTTCGTCCAGCCGCACCAGTACGCCTGCATACCTCGCTTACGGGTTTGCCGCAGACCGGACAGGTGGGCATTTCACCCATATCAAATATCGTTTCCACGCTCATTCCACATACACGGCATCAATAAGCCGGACGATATCGGGTCAAAACCCTGATATCCGTCTTATTTCACCCATAAAACGGCGGTATTCCGCCGTTTTAGGCGTCAGCCGCGAAGCCGGGTGCAAGACGCGCGTGGTTTCTTTTTTATGCTTATAGTTTTTGTTTTGGGGGTCTGTTTTGGTTTCTTCTGTCTTTTTGTCTTGGTTGTGGTTCTTTCTTCTTTTTTGTTGTTGTCTTTTTTCTTGTTTCTTCTTGTATGGTCTTTCTTCTATCTTTTTTCGTTTTGGTTTTTCTTTCTTGAATTCTTTCTTCTCTGTGTTCGTTTTCCCCTATCATTGTTTTCGCACGAAAAGTGCTTTTGCGCTCACGTGCAAACATGGCCGCGTCGATATCGGGACCATGCCGATCATGAGCCGGATGATCCTGGTCCGGGGTGGGAAGTCCAGAACGAGGATTCGATATCGGCTCGGCTCTCTCTTCGCGCAGCTTGGACCATACGGGTCAGGATGCGCCGGCTCAATTCTGGCCTATCGGTTTGGCGTGGGCTTGAGCCGATATCGAAGGTCATGCCCCGGCTCCGATATCGGCTGGTGGTTTGTCTTTCAAGCCTTATGGACACGGCCTGTGATCACTGGTCCATAAGGGACCATTTCGATTCTGGACCGATATATCGGCACGTGATCCGCATGCCGATATCGGTTCGGCTCATTTGGGTCAATTGAGCCTTTGGCTTTATTCCAAGGGTTTGAGGTCATGGACCATATGGTCCATGGTCCGGATGGTCCTGGTCCTTTTCTTTTCCGGTCCGATATCGGGGACGATGCGTTGGCTCCGATATCGGTTGGTCGGGGTCCATCGATGGCGCCTCCTTGGGCCATTCCGATTCTGCTGCCGGCCGCTCGGCATGTGATTGGACCAGTGGCCCGCATGCCGATACCGGATTCGTGGCCGGTGGTCCAATCATGTTTCTCTACATGCCCATCGATGACCGGACGTCATTGTCCGTGTCTTCCGTGATGGCAGTCGGATTCGGTATCGGGAGTCCGACGGAAGGTCGCCCCGACTTGATCCGTTCGGTTTCAAGTCTCCGCGACTCCGCGGAGGTGAGCCCTCCCGGCAGCCGGCCAATGGCATAATCTCTCAACCATGCGCATAACGGAGCGGGATCGTCCGATTCGTAATATCGAAGAAGCCTGTTAGTGAAATCACGCTTCAGAGACGGGCTTATGGCGAATACGCCAATGCCCGCGTTGATGAGCACATGGTTCGCTGCCATCAATGCGGTACGTTTATTGCCGTCGTTGAACCATTGTCCGCGTGTGATGGCGCAGAACATGAGCAGGGCTTGATCCTCTGCCGACCTTTCGGACTTCGATAATGACAAGATCACATCATGGATTTTATTAGTTTGCTTCCCAAGAAAAAGAGAGCCCATGAGTTTTTCATGGGCTCGAATCTGCGGGATTTTCTAGAAGGCCGGCTCCTGTGGTTCGGCGAACTGGTCCTGTGTGGCAGTGGGCCATGGATCATTCGTTGGCTGGGCCGTCTGCTGTTGCGGTTGGACCAGCGGAGCGTGTTGCATGCCGGCGTTGGCGGTGGCCTTGGTGATCTGGACGGTGGCGTAACGGACGGAGGCGCCGAGATCGTCCACGTTGAGCTCGTAGCTGCTTCGCCTCTCCCCCGTCTCGGTCTGCCAGTCGCGTTGCACGTATCGTCCGCTGACTATGACCCTGGTGCCCTTGCGGATGCCGGAGGCGATCATATGGTCCGCCAGGATGCCGTAGGCTACGCAGCGGATGAACGTGGTCTCGCCGTCCTCCCATTTGCCGTTCTTCTCGGTGACGCTGGTTTGGGCTACGCGGAAGTTGACGACGGTCCTGCCGCCTGCCGTGCGCTTGGGTTCGAGATCGGAGACGAGATTGCCCATGAGGGTCATGGGAATCTGGTTGATTGTCGCCATGATTGGTCCTTTCTTTCGAATTGCGGCCCATGTGGTGGGCTTATCCTTCTCACTTCATCGTATGTCGATATTCCATGTGCCCACTCAGTCCCATGCTTGTTCTCTGAATTTGGCTTGTTGCTGGGCGGTTTATGGCTTTTCGCGCCGCGTCGAGCATTCCGCGCGCGAGGTCTTTCGCCCGGCCTGTGTCTATGAAGCTTGACGCCGATCCGAGCATGCTCAGATGAGAGGTGAAGAAATCGGCGGCTGCTTCGACTCCGGCGTCGGTGGAAGGCGCGAGTCGTCCGGCGGCGTACGCTTCGATGATCGCGTCGCCGACGGTGAATGCTCCTTCGATGATCTGGCAGCAGTCGTAGTCCTGACTGTTTGCGTAATCCTCCGCCTCGTCTGTCACGATGCTCATTTCAACCCTCCTTCTTCCGCTGGATAATTGTTCTCTGCTAGGCTTCGTGCAACCATGTCAGTCTTCCCTTTCATTCCACTTCCCTCGCCTGGTGGCCTCAGCGCAAAGCGCTTGGTAGAGCATCTGCTCCTGGATCGCGTCGGACAGCGCACGATGCTCCTCGACGTCTCCGATGTGGTAGTCGACGATGAGGTCCGCGACGCGGTGATGACGCTTCTGCGGGTTAAGCTCCCAGCTCATCTCCTTCGTGCACGCCCACTTGCAGTCGAACACTGGCGAGGTCGGATCGTAGACGCGTTCGGCCACGTCAAGGAAACCGACATCGAATTGAGCGTTGTGCGCGATGATGGTCAACGGCTCCCCCGCCGGCCAGACATGGTCGATCCACTGGTGGAAGCGCATCATCGCCGCGCCTGCGGTCGGCATGCCCTGGAGCATGCGGTCGGTGATGCCGGTGAGGCCCGTGATGAATTCCGTCAATGGATGCTGCGGGTCGATCAACTGCTCGAACTTCGGCCGGCTGTTCTCGTTGCCGGGCTGTACGAACAGGGCGCCGATCTCGATGAGCGTGGCTCCCTCCTCGGGATGGAGGCCGGTGGTCTCCGTGTCAAGCATGATGTATGTGTCGATCGGCTTGTCGAGCGGTTCGATGCGGCGCGGATTGCGACGGTCGATATAGCGTTCCCAATACATTTTTGTTGTGTTTCCTTTCATGGTTGTGGTTCCGTCCGGAGTGGATGGAACCAAAGATTTTTCGATGGAAGTCGATTTTTCGGAGTCGGTCGAACCGATGCGAGGCTAGAGCTTCAGTCAATACTCCCTCTGGCCTTAAGACGCCACAGAGCCGTGGGCATGGGACTCCAGCCGTCTAGCAACAGAAGCTCTTCGTCGATCAGAGGGGACTCCATCAGGGATATGCGGCGCGTGACCGCGCGGCGTGCGCGAGTCAGTCCCGAATCGTATCCATGGGCGATTTCCCTTTCACTGTGGGGATACCGGCTGGCCTATGCCCTGCCGATACCCCAAGTATATCACACATGTGTGATATTTTGCAGGTGTCTTCCTACTTTTCCAGAGCCCAATCGGCGACCTTGCCGGTCTCCTTGAGTCCGATGGCCTGGCGTGCCCCGTCCTGTCGTCCGTGCCGGTAGGCGGACTGGCTGGATCCCGTGGGCTTGGAGAGTTTCGGCCGTCTGTCGCTGAAGGTGACGTGTTTTTCGACCCATTGGTCGACCTGGTTGCCGCGGACGGTGACGAGTTCCTTGCCGGTGCCGTCTGATTCCATCTCACGTCGGAGGATCTGGTATCTGCGGGCGATCTCTTCCTGGAATCCGCGATAGTAGCCGTTCCTCCAGGCCGCGTTGGCTTTCGCGCGAGGTGTGGTGCGCGCTCTTTCGCGCCACATGGCGGCGCGGCTGGTTTCCATGGCGGTCCAGATGGATTCGGTCTTGTCGACGTCAACGCGGGCGCCGTAGATCCAGACAGTGCTGACGACGTCGCGGCCGTTTCCGGCCCTGCGGCATTCGTAGGCCGCCCTGCACCGGTTTCCGTGGGCCACGATGTTGGCGAGTTGTGCCATGTACCGGTTGCATGGATTGGTTTCCAATCGTATCCTCCGTTCGATGATCTCGACATCGTCGTGGTCTTCTTCGAGCTGCCATTCTTCGATGGCATGCTTGTTCATGAGTCGTTGCGCCTGTTCGAGGGCTATGTGCTGCTCGTTGTCGGATGCGGCGGGGTCGTTGGCTATCGCCAGCAGCCGGTGGACGCGTTCCATGACGCGTTCGACGTTTCCCATGGGACTCCTTTCCATTCTGGTTTGTCATGAGGTGAGGAAATGTATGGAGGCGAGTGGCGGGCACGCCCATCGCCATAGGGAGAGGATGATCGCTGTCCACATCATCAGGAAGACGATGGTTCTGGTGATGATGAAGACGATGGTGTTGGATGGCATGATGCCGGCGTTGAGCCTCCATAGCCAGGTGATCGGCCCTCCGATGTCCCGGCCGTGCCAGTAGCAGGTCATGCGTCGGTGCGAGCACATCCATCCGATGGTGTCGAGCAGGATCCAGATGATGAAGGCGCAGATGCCGAGCACTCCCGTGACTGGCAGGTTCTTCTTCTCGCTGACGGTGACGATCCTGCGGCTGATCTTGTCGATCGTCGTGTCGGTCGTTTCCGTGTATTCGGCTGGCGTGCCGTCGGTCTTGGTTGCCCAGCCGTCGAGCCCGCCGTGGACGATCAGCCTGTGGGTGACGTTGCCGCCGGTCATGATGGGCCAGCAGGTCTGCAGGGTCAGTCCCCGTTCCACGCCGGCCGCGTCCTGGTCGATGACGTCGGTGCGTGATTGGTCGACGATCTCGGGATTCGAGTTGATCCGGTACCGGTACCAGTAGGAGCCCGTCTCTATGTAAACGACGTCCCCGGGCTTGAGCAACCGGATGTCGGCCATGTCCGCGTATGTGTTGTGGCCGGCGAGCGAGCTGTTGCCGACCTGGCCGGGCATGGCGGTGGTGTCGTAGTGCCCGGCGCCCATTTCGTCGAGCACGGTCTTGGCGGTGCCTTGCCAGATGGGCAGGCGGTATTGTTTGCCCCAGGAGGGGACGCGTAGGTATGCGAACAGTTCGCCGTCCCCCGGCTCCGCCTCGGCGGGCGGGTCGGTGTGGCGCATGGTGGCGGTCTTGCCGGGTGTGGCCTTGTGGATCTTCCGGTGGCTCACCTGTTCCTGCCGGTGGCTGACGTAGGACTGGTCGAGGCTGCTGGCCTTCGCGTCGTAGGCGAGGTAGGCGCCAAGGAAGATGACGGCGAGGGCGCAGAGTTCCGCGAGGATGCCGCAGATGATGTTCATGGCTTTTCTCATTGGTCCTCCCCCGTTTGTTTTCCGTCGTCGGCTGTTGCCCGGCGGACGGTCGATGCGCTGACGTCGAAGATCTGGTCGACGGTCCGGTCGCTGGATCCGGCCGACTTGGCTTCCAGGAGCAGTTGCCTGCGGTCGCTTTTCGGCAGCTGCCTCATTATTGATGCTTGTTGGCTGAAGTTGTTCCTGCAGTAGGCGGCCCAGCCCTTCATGCCCTCGGGATAGCCGAAAGCGATCCAGATGTGGCCGTCGAAGGCTTTCTGCGCGGCGTGCACGAAGTCGAGCATCGATTGGAGCAGCTTGGTTCTGGCTTCCATGAAGTTGTTCCATACCTCATCCAGATCCCTTGGATCCTGTTGTCCGTTGGCCATTGTCGTTTCCTTCAGTTGATGGCGAGGTTGATGGTGATGGTTGGCATGTCGATGTCGGGCACGCCCGCTCCGGGCCAGTCCACGCCGGCACGGCGCATGATCTGGTTGACGCAGGTGCTGTGCGCGCAGGCGAGCTCCCACTGCCAGCATTGCGCGTTGCACAGTCCGTAGCAGCGGTCCCACATGAGGTAGCCGTCCTCGTCGACCGCGGGCTTGTCGCCGTTGAGCAGGTCGCGCAGGGCGAGGACCTGGGCACGGTCCTTGGCTTCGAGGAGGGCGGATTTCCTCCAGGTCATGGAGGTGACCCAGCCGCCGCCGTCCACGATTTCGCTGTTCTTGCCGATGGTCACGGTCAACTTGTAGTTGCACATTTTTTCTTTCCTGCCCTTTGCTTTTCGTTCTTTCCACGGGTGTCCGGCCCGATATGGGTCGGACGTGTCGTCCCGGTTTCAGTCGGCGAGTTCCTCTTCGAGGTGCGTGATGGCGTTGTCGGCGTCTCCCCATCCAGCGTCGCAGAAGTACTTGTATTCGCCCTTGGCCTTCCTGGTCGTCCAGTAGCCTTCCTCGCCATCCACGCCGTCGGCGTTCAGAACCCACCAGTATTCCCGGGTGCCGTTCTTTTCGACTGCGTGGAGGCAGACGTCCCAGCGTCCGCGGAGGCCTTGGACCTTGATGTTCTTCGGTTCGTGCTGCGATTCGTATGCGCAGTGGTTCGTGTTCATGCTCGTCTCCTTGATGTCCTGTCGGTCCCTGAATTTTTTCTTTTGGACCGTTTGGTCGAGCGATAGCGTTAGCCGCCGGAACGTCCGCGAGCACGCCGAACCCCTTGGGGTTCGGTATCGCGTGGCGCGGACGCGAGGGCGGTTACGATCCTTGCCGTAGGCAAACGGCCCAAAAGAAAATCAGAGGGCGCGGCGCACCGGTGCGCCGCTCCGTTTCCCGGCCCCGCCGCACTAGGCATGGCGGGGCATGTTCCGTTGTCGGGATCGTCCCGGAGCGATAGCGGAGGGTCCGTTTCCCGCCGGCGAGCCGTGGCCTCCGTGGCACGGCGAAGCCTTCCTGGGTCCGGGGACTGGTTCCCGGCGCGTGGAGCCCAGAGGGCGGTAGTCGTCCTCTGGCCGCCGGAGGCACCCGCCCGCGGGACATCCGCGGGCATGAAAAATCCCGACCGTTTGGAAGAACGATCGGGATTTGTTTGGATGAGTCCGGCGAATGGATTATTTATAGGCTTCGCTGCGATGGCGGATACGGAAGACCTCGACGGTGACCACCTCGTCTCGCAGTAGGCATAGAACACGATAGTCGCCAATGCGGTAACGCCATTGTCCTGACCTGTTGGCGGTCAGGCCCTTGCCCGTCACCCTTGGGTCCTCGCAACCGTCGATGTGCTTGTCCATCCAGTCAAGGATGCGTGCCGCGTTGACGCGTCCCATCTTGCGTAGTTCTTTTCGAGCGGCCGACGTGTACTCAACATGCCATGTCATAACCCGAGGTCCTCACGCAGTTGCTTGGATGTGTATCGCGTGCCATCATCCTTTTCCATGGCGTCGTTCAATGCCGCCGCATCGTCGGCGTCCTCGATGTACTCGTTCAGCCATTGCGCGAACTTGTCATATAGGGACACGCCTTCCCTGCGTGCGATGGTTTCGCCTCGATAATAGGCCTCAGTGTTGATAGGCACTTCCATGTTCAGAACTGGCATGGCATGTCTCCTTTCTTGTAATACCGATTATATCGGCTGGTTTTTTAATGTTTCGTTGTTGTTTTCCGCACGGCAAACGGACCGGGGCGGATGCCCCGGCGAAGGGTTTCCTGTTTGGAAGTCGCCTACTCTTTCAGCGTGTTCAGCATGGCCCGGTACATTTCATGCATCCATGCCGTGCGCGCTTCGAGTTCCACGCCGTCGGCGGCGAGCTGGCTGTCCTCTTCGGCGATGTAGTCCTCGAACAGTTCGAAGAATGATGGCGTGATGGCGTTCAGTCCGGCCTGTCTGACGGTCTCAGCGTCCTTGACGGCCTGTTCGCCGTCCGGTTCGATGCCTCGCGGGCGCATTTCGTTTTCGAGCCGTTTGCGGGCGTTGGCGAGCATGTCCGCGCCGCGCAGCTCGTCGTATGTGATGCCGGCATCCACGCCGGGCACGCTTCCGTCACGTTCCCACCAGATGGGCGTGTTGGACCAGATGGTCTTGATGGATCCGATGATTGATTCGAAGTTCGGATAATCGTTTCCATCGTCCGGGTCGAATCGGCGCATATCGTCCCCGCCTTTGAAGATGGTGAGGAAGTAGTCGGCGTAGCCGTCCTCGCGTTCTTTCGGAGTGCTTGCGACGATATGCGCGTAGTGCATGAGTCGGCCGTATTCGTCGAACGTGTAGAGGGTGATGCCGTGTCCCGCTTCGAGGGCGTCGGTTTCGGTCTCAGATTAAGGGTTTCGATGCGTTCCAT
>ENA-OQED01000048-OQED01000048.1-human-gut-metagenome-genome-assembly--contig:-NODE-48-length-43432-cov-6.250110_pt1 | contig 43432 bp, 40 predicted proteins | sample MGYA00242790_ERZ504625 | MGnify/ENA primary metagenome ERZ504625 (study PRJEB26092, sample SAMD00036345) | human gut metagenome | host: Homo sapiens | study: EMG produced TPA metagenomics assembly of...
ATTATCACCGGTCCCCGGTCCATGTTCTGCTCCAGGGCGCGTCTGTCGGGTTATATGTCGGCTCTTGAAGAAAAAGGAATCCTTCACGATTCCACTTTGATTCGGGAAGGTGATTTCAGAACTCAAAGCGGCTATGAGCAGGCGATGTCGTTACTTAGGGACGTGGAGAATCGACCCACCGCCATTTTTGGAGGAAGCGGTCTGCAATGTATGGGCGTATATGAGGCGGCACGACAGCTGGGGCTACGTATTCCGGAAGATCTTTCCGTAGTGGGGTTCGATGACATACAGACCTCGGAGTTCATGGGGCCGCCGTTGACCACTGTTCATCAGCCGTTGCAAGAAATGGCATCGCTTGCCACCCGGCTGATTATGGATATCCACGCCAACAGGGTGCTGTTGCGTACGACGATTCTGCCTGTGGGGCTGGTGGTACGCAACAGCACATGTGCGCCTCGTACGGTCGACTAATTCGTTTATTTCACTGTCACGTGGATCGACACATTGCGCAGGGCCAGATTGACGTCGCGATTCGCGGAAAGGTTGAATCTCGGACGTCCATCCACATCAAAATGCACGCGGCGAATACCGGCGCAACGTTCACGGCTTTCGTAACTGACCTCGCCGTGGAACGCAATCCACAGGTTGCCAAGATCGTCCCGGAAGAAGGAATTATGGCCGGGGCCGTATTCTCCCGCAACCGACTGGTAGTGCAATACCGGTGTAAGGCTTTTGTGCCAATTTGCGGGATTGGAAAGATCATCCTGCGGATTCGCGGTCAGCAGACCGACCGCGTACGTGTAGCTGTTTGCAGCGCCTCCGCTGTAGCTCAGATAGACGCAGTCCTCTGTAACAAATGAGTGTGGTCCCTCGTTGTTGATCGTACCTTCCGTATTTTCCCAGCTGAGCGTCGGACGGCTGAGCAGTCGTGGTTCGCTGGCCAGCATCCATGGCCGGTCTTCGTTCAATGCGGCGATATAGAGCATGGAGCCGGTATCGAACGAATCGTTGAATCCGTTGCGGTATGACCATACAGCGTAGGTGTGGCCCCCAGCCTTGATTACCGTCATATCGAGCGTGATTCCACTTGCGGCCAACGGGCTGCCATCCGCACGTACAAGGCGTTTTGGTTCTTCCCAACTTTCCTGGTCGATGAAACTCCCGCCATGACGTAGATGCATGACATGGCATTGCGGTCCCCAGATCTTGCCGCTGATGGCGAAGAAGATATATGGTTCGCCGCCCACGATGTGGAATTCCGGTGCCCAGAACGTCTGGATATGGCCTTTTAGCTCGTCGTAAGGTAAAATCAGATGGTTTTCGATGCCAGGAGCGAATAACTCCTCCGGACTGTCGGCTTCTCGCGCATAGAACTCAACGTCGTTCATTTTGTCATTGGTGAACAGCAGGTAATATTTGCCTGCCCACGGTACGATGACCGGATCGCCGGTTCCGTGCGTGAGCGGGAAACGATAACGGTTTCCATGCAGCACGCCGTGCACGACATAATCGCCTGGCTTGGTGAAGTCCACGGTGGACATATCCCAATCCACTTGTTGCGGCGCGGTGGAGCCGTCCGTATACGTTGCAATGGCGGCAATAGATTCGATATCCTTCGCGCAGTGGGCGATAACGGAATCGGGCATATGAGTGGCGCAGTGGGAGAGCTCTCCCCAGTATAGTGTCAGTTTGTCGGCCAGTGAGGCATTAATCATAACGCTATTACCAGGTATGGCATCCTCCGGTAGACCTGGCAGCATTTCAGCTTCCTTTTCCTCATGCCAGACGGTGGGCTTGACTTCGAGGGCAGTGCCGGGCAATGTGGGGAGCAATGTCTCATAGCAGCCAGAATCGGATTTCCATGCAAATGAGTAACCGTCATCTTCGATATGGACGTGCAATGCGTGAGCGGCTTCATTTCCAATCGAAAGCGGATCAAGCTGCGTAAAGGTCATGAAATCCTTGGTCTTCCATATCAATATGCGGTGGTTGGAATCTGGCTCTCCTGTTTCCTGTGTGCGTATTGCGGCGATGCCCCAACCTCCCTCTATAAGGGGAAAGATGTAGGGGTTTTTCAGGCTTTTTGTGTCAATTGTGTTGTTTTCTGTGATATCTGCCGGGGCGAATAGGATACCGTAGTTCTGGTTCAGAGATTCATAAACGCGACCGTCTCTGCTGATGGCAAAGTGAACGGCGTAGGCCAGACCGCAGGGTGTCATCCCAGGCTTATGGATGCGTGTATATGCAAGGATGGTGGCGGTTCGTCTGTTGAGAATATGCTCCATAACGTAATCCTCTCGGTGGGGTGAAGCTGTGTCCTTGATTCCGGGACGCATGGCTTATGTGATTCGGAATGGGCGCAACGATGCGCCGCTTGTAGATTATAGCGCAATATTTCTGTGTTCATAGGTCGGCCCTCCGATGATTGCCATAGCAGGCAGGGTCCATGTTGACGTCGTGCCGTGTCGCTGTTTTGCATACCTAGGTGATGAGGCGCGTACAGGGGTTTGTCGCTAAGCTCGTCTGTGGGAACATGTATATTCCTTTATTTTAGCGGGAAAATATAATCGAAAGTTTCGTAAAGTACTGGCGAGTCGTTTTCGTTATTAAGATTTCCAGTATTTAAGTTAAACGATTTGACTTTTTTAAAACTAAGCTATATAATCAAACAGTGATTTGGCTAAAAGCCAAAGTTTTGCGAAACATAAAGATGTGCTTCGTGCATGTCACCAAAGGAGAAAGACATGATGAGATCAAGAGCCTGGAAGCGTGTGCTTGCAGCCGCCTGTGCAGGTATTGTGGCCTTTTCTGTGGCCGCGTGTGATGGCAATGATGCAGCCATTAAGAAAGCGGAAAACATCGTCAACATCGCGACGATTTCTACGTCGCAGCTTACTGAGAACTGGAATCCTCTGAGCCCGACCGCTTCTCAAGGTACTTGCGGTGCTCTGTATGAGGGGCTGTTCTACGTGAATGTGGCAGGCGGCGACGATACGATGCAACCGATGCTGGGCGAATCGTATAAGTTCAGCGATGATAACAAAGAGCTTACGATTAAGTTGAAGGACGGCCTGAAATGGAGTGACGGTAAGCCGATTACCTCTGATGATGCCGTGTATACCTTTAATTTGATTAATAAAACCAGTAGCTTGAACAGTATTGGCTGGCACGGCACTGTTAAAAAGGTCGACGACACCACCTTCACGCTAATTTTTGATCAGGTTGCAACCATGACGGCTCGCGCCATTCTCACCGGTGTTCCGTTGGTTCCGAAGCATGTTTTCGAAAAGATGGACGACGTGACCACCGATGTGAATAAGAATCCTGTCACGAGTGGCCCATTCACACTTGATGAAAAGGACTTTACCTCACAGAACTATGTGTTCCGTGCAAATCCGAATTACCATGAGAAGGGCCAGCCATATATCGACGGTGTTCGCTACACATCCTATGCTGGCGGTACTGCCACCCAGGATGCAATCATCGCAGGTGAAATCGACTGGGCTTCGAATGTATTCCAGGATCCGGAGAAGCAGTTGAAGAATGCTCCGGTTGATTATCTGACTGTGCCGTCTAGTGCGCAGGTGCTGGTCACCTGTTCCAATGCCGAACTTGGCTGCACTGGTCCGCAGACCGATGTTGCCGTCCGTAAGGCGATTTATTACGGTATGGATCGTGCGCAGTTGAACAAGCTGGCATTCTACGGTATCTTCTACGATTCCAGCTCTTCGCTGACTCCTACTCCTGAAAACGAAGAGTACCTGTCTCCGGATGTTCCTGAATCGACGGTTCCGGAAGAGGCCAATGTTGAAAAGGCAAAGCAGTTGCTTGAAGATGCCGGTTATACGATGGGCAGTGATGGCATCTACCAGAAAGACGGCGTGCGTCTGAGTTTTGAAGTGCCCGCGATCTCCGGCTGGACCGAATCAATCAACGGTGTTGATGTTGCTGGTCAGCAGCTGAAGAAGGTCGGTATCGAAATGAAGGTCAAGCAGGTTTCCGCCAATGAGATGACCGAACTGTACTCGAAGGGTGATTTCCAGATCATCACTGAGAACTGATGGTATTCGGGTTCCGAGCCGTATGACTTCTACAATACTTTCTACGCTTCCGACCAGACGGCTAAGGTCGGTGAGAAGGGCGTTAACGGGTGGGCCCGTTACTCCAACAAGACCGTAGACGATGCGTTGGATGTCATCAACTCGACCACCGATACCAATGTAAAGAAGGAACAGTACGCCATTATCCAGCAGCAGGTCTATGACGACATGCCATACATCCCGATGATGCGTACCGCAACCATGGTGGAGACCAGTAAGGAATACACCGGTTGGGTCACTAAGGACAACGTCTACGCCGCCCCGGCCAGCTGGAATACCTGGGACACAGGTATCATCCTTCGTCAGATTAAGCCTGTGACGGATAACAAGTGACGTTACCGCCAATATCCCAAACAATTGGTAGGTGTCCGTCAGATATCGACGGACACCTACCCTACCGAATCGAGAAGCCATGAAATACTATCTTCGTAAGTTCGGGTTCTATCTGGTCGCTTTCTTTGCTGCGCTTACGCTTAATTTCGCTATCCCGCGCATGCTTCCAGGCGATCCGGTGGACATCGTGCTGAACAGATTGGCATCAAAGGGCCCTGTACAGCCGGACACGCGAGCTGCTATAGAATCCATGCTGGGTCAAAGTGACGGTCAGCCGCTTTGGAACCAATACGTTACGTACCTTAAAAACATTTTCACCGGAAACTGGGGTATCTCGGTGGCCTACTTCCCAACCCCGGTTTTGGAAGTCATCAAGAACGCACTTCCTTGGACAATCGGTCTGGTTGGCATTACCACGATTCTGTCCTTCATCCTGCAGCAGATTATGGGCATTGCTGCTGGTTGGAAGCACGGACGAAAGTTCGACAGCTTCATTGTCCCGGTATCCACAGTATTCCAGTCTGTCCCTTACTTCTGGCTTGCATTGATTTTTGTGTCTTTGTTCGCCAAGACTTTGGGATGGTTCCCGCTTTCCGGCGGATACGATTACCAACATCTGAATCCCGTGCTTTCGCCTGTGTTCATCGGTAGCTTACTGCATTACGCTTTCCTTCCCGCTTTGACTATTTTGGTTAGCTCCTTTGGTGCAGGTGTGGTTGGTATGCGTAACATGATGGTTTCCACATTGTCTGAGGACTACATTCTCACTGCAGAGGCCAAGGGTTTGACAGATTCCCGTATCAAGTGGCGTTATGCGGCTCGAAACGCCATTCTTCCGTCGGTGTCTGGTTTCGCTGTTTCCTTGGGCAACGTCGTGGGCGGCTCGCTGCTTACTGAAACGGTGTTCTCTTATCCTGGCATTGGTCAGCAGCTGCTTTTGGCTGTGCAGAACAATGACTACGCCCTGATGCAGGGCATCTTCATGATCATCACAACCAGCGTCTTGGTCGTCAATTTCATCGTGGATGTTTTTTACGGTTTCATTGATGCCCGAACTCGCCAGACGGACTGATTGGAGGGATCTGTCGTGACTTCACAAACTATGACTGCTACAAAAGTGTCCAATCATCAGGCTCCTAAACGTAATCGCTTCGATGCGGTCAAGCGTATGCTTCCGCGTCGCTCCGCCAAGCTCGTCACAGGTCTTGTACTGCTCGGTGCGGTGCTGCTGTTCGCGATTATCGTGCCATTTTTCGGCGATGACCCGAATGCCATCAGTGACATAGGCCTGACAGCCCCGTCGGCACAGCATCTACTGGGTACGACGATGAGTGGCCAGGATGTGTTCATGCAGTTGGCGTATGCGACGCGTGGATCTCTGATTATTGGCTTCTCAGTGGCAATAATTGCGACGATTCTTTCTGGAATCTTCGGTATCCTTGGTACGTACGTCGGTGGCATCTGGGATGATTTGCTGGCTTTGATTACTAACGTCATGCTAGTTATCCCTGGACTGCCTCTGACCATCGTCATTGCAGTGATGTCCCCAACCCGAGGCATCGCTATGGTGATCATCGTTTTGGCTATTACCTCTTGGGCCGGCTCGGCCCGAGTGCTGCGCGCGCAGACCCTATCCATGCGCGGTAGGGACTATGTGCTGGCGGCAAAAATCTCAGGCGAACGTCCTTGGCGAGTCATTGTTGTCGAAATTCTGCCGAATCTGTTGCCTTGCATGGCTTCGCAGTTCGTGTTTGCCGTGATTTTCGCAATTCTTGGCGAATCCTCGCTGTCATTCATTGGACTTGGTGCTTCTGGCCAGTTGACTTTGGGCACGATGTTGTACTACTCCCAGAATGCGGCCGCTATCAATATCGGTGCGTGGTGGTGGTTCATCCCGCCGGGAGTCGTTGTGGCCATCATCGGCGCTGGCCTGTCCTTCATCGACTTCACGATCGATGAGGTGATTAATCCGAGCTGCGCACGTTGAACGCCAAGCCTGCCAAGAGCAAGAAAGCGAAGGTGAAGTGAGATGTCTGAAGTCGATAAGGACGTCCTGTTCGAGATTAACGATCTTGATGTCATCTACGATTCCGAGAATCCGGTACATGCTGTGCAGCATGCCAACTTGCAGATTCGACGTGGAGAGATCATGGGTTTGGCCGGTGAATCTGGATGCGGCAAATCCACGCTTGCTTACAGTGTGAACCGTTTGCTGAAAGCTCCTGGACGTATCTCCTCGGGAGAAGTGCTGTTCCATGATGCATCCGGCGAAACAATTGATGTGCGTGCCTTACAGGGGAAAGCATTGCGTGACTATCGCTGGGCGAAGACATCCATGGTGTTCCAAGGCGCAATGAATTCATTGAGTCCGGTTACCAAGATTGGTAAGCAATTGGAGGATGTGTACATTACGCATTGTCCTGGTATGAGCAAATCGGAGCGTCAGGATCGATGCGCTGAGTTGTTGAAGATTGTGCATGTTGACCCCAATCGTTTGGCTGCATACCCGTTCGAACTGTCTGGTGGCATGCGTCAACGTGTGATGATTGCCATGGCTTTGGCCCTTGATCCACAGTTGATTATCATGGATGAGCCGACGACTGCGCTCGATGTGGTCGTCCAACGCGAAATCATTCAGCAGATCACAGAACTCAGGAATCAGCGTGGCTTTTCCGTCATCTTTATCACGCATGATTTGCCGATGCTTTTGGAAATCACGGATCGTATCGCCGTGATGAAGAACGGTGTCATTGTTGAGCAGAACACGTCCGAGAACATCTATTGGCATGCCCAGCATCCATATACCCAGCGTTTGCTGGGCTCCTTCCCGTCCTTGACGGGCGATCGTGGAGATTTTGTCCGCGTGGTTGCGAAGAATTCGGAGGTTAAGAGCCATGAGTGAAATCAAGCTCGATCACATTGTCAAGGATTTCGATCTGCGCAATGGTCTGAAACACACCACGATTCATGCGGTCAAGGATGCCAGCTTTACGCTGGAATCCGGAAAGACGATTGCGTTGGTGGGCGAATCCGGTTCCGGTAAATCAACTATCGCGCGAATGATTACTTGCTTGGAGACTCCGACTTCAGGTACCATTACACTTGATGGTAAGCCGGTTCCTCGCGGCGGCAGGGCTTTGCACCAGTATCGTCACAACGTGCAGATGGTATTCCAAGATCCGTTTGCTTCCTTGAATCCGTATCACAATATTTATCACCATCTTGTTCGTCCGATGAAGATCAATCATTTGGCTAAAACAGAAGAGGAATATGAAGAGCGGGTCATGAAGCTTTTGGAGCGCGTCGAATTGTCTCCGGCCAAGGACTTCATGTGGCGGCGTCCTCATGAACTGTCCGGCGGACAGCGTCAGCGTGTAGCCATCGCTCGCGCTCTGGCTCCTCAGCCCAAGATTCTTATTGCTGACGAACCGGTTTCGATGTTGGATGTGTCCCTACGCCTAGGTGTGCTGAACCTGTTGGCCCGTATCCAGCAGGAAGAACAGCTTGCCATGCTGTACATCACTCATGATCTGGCGACTGCCCGTCACTTTTCTGATGAAATTATGGTGATGTACCACGGCGATATTGTTGAACATGGTCCATCGGATGAGGTGATTCTGCATCCGAAGAACGAGTATACGAAGAAGTTGCTTGGTGCCGCACCGGATCCGGATGCGTTTTTCCGTGCCAAGCGTGACCATATCGCGTGACGGATTGTGTGGCATAAACCGCTGTCGTCTATATAAGGCAGTCCGTTTATGCCACACTGTTGCATTCTCATAGGGAGCGTTTATTATGCAAATCGCAAACCCCGTTCTCCCGGGATTCAATGCCGATCCCTCGATGATTCGAGTCGGGGATACCTACTACATTGCCAATTCCACGTTCGAATGGTTCCCAGGTGTCCGTCTGCACGAGTCCAAGGACATGGTCCATTGGAACCTGTTGCCGAGTCCACTGAGCCGCATAAGCCAGCTTGATATGCGAGGCAATCCGTCATCCGGTGGCATCTGGGCTCCGGACCTTTCCTATGCGGACGGCAAATTCTGGCTGATCTACACGGACGTGAAGGTCGTGAACGGTGCGTTCAAGGATTGCACGAACTATTTGGTCACTGCCGAAAGTATCCATGGTCCGTGGAGCGAGCCGATTCGCGTGAACGGTGTCGGCTTCGACGCAAGCCTGTTCCATGACGACGATGGCCGCAAGTATCTGGTGCAGCAGACTTGGGATTTTCGTGAGTACCATCATGGCTTCGACGGCATCACACTGACCGAATTCGATGTGAAGACGATGAAGCTCAAGCCGGAAACTGAACGTACGATTTGGCGCGGTACGGACGTCAAACTCACCGAGGGACCACATCTGTACAAGATCAATGGCTATTACTACCTGTTCGCCGCTGAAGGCGGTACCGTGTATACGCATCAGGAAGTCGTGGCCCGATCCAAGACTTTGGACGCGTTGTCCTTCGAAGGCATGCCGTCGAATCCGTTCATCACGAATTTCGACACGCCGCGTTCCTATCTGCAAAAGCAGGGGCATGGCGCGCTGGTCGATACCCCGTCCGGCGAATGGTATTACGCCTCGCTGTGCGGTCGTCCGTGGCATCACGACAATGAATCCTTCACTGATCCGCGCGGCTGGTGCACGCTGGGGCGTGAAACCTCCATCCAGAAGGTCGAATGGACCGAGGATGGCTGGCCGTATATTGTCGGAGGCCATGGCGGACAGCGTTATGTGGATGCTCCGAAGGATGCCATCGAGACCGAGGCACCTGCGGATCACAGCCAGCATGACGATTTCATGTCCGATACGTTGGATTTGAATTGGAATACGCTGCGTGTGCCGTTCGATGGCAAGATGGGCAAGGTCGGTGGCGGCGTGTTGGAACTGCGTGGCCAGGGCTCGCTGTGCAACCTTTTCGATCTGTCGTTGGTGGCACGTCGTTGGCAGGCGTTCAACTTCGATGCGACCGTGAAAGTCGAATTCGATCCGAAGAATTACCGTCAAATGGCCGGTCTGACGAATTACTATGACGATTTGTGCTGGTCCTGGGTGTTCGTGACCTGGGACGAACAACGTCAGTGCCGTGTGATTGAAGTCGCACAGAACGATTTCAACAACTACACGTCTTTCCTGCGCGACAAGGCACCTGTTGTGCCGGATGACGTGAAGACCGTATGGCTGCGCACGAAGGTGCGTAAGCAGTGGTATTCGTACGAATATTCGTTTGATGGGACTTCATGGGTCGATTTGGGCGTGAAACTGGACGCGAAGATCCTGTCGGACGACTATATCCTGCGTCGATACGGCGGATTCTTCACCGGAGCATTCGTCGGTTTGGCTGCAATCGATCTTTCTGGATACGACAGGGTTGCGAAATTCAGCGAATTCGATTATCGGGAATTGCCCGATAACGAGTAGGTGTTTTGGTGGCGACGGGAGCTGTGTTTTCGTCGCCACTGACGTATGCAAGCCGTCATGAATCGTATACGGAGACTTTATGTGGACTTGTCAAAGATGGAAGAAGGAAGAGCAGCGATGCTTGCGATGCCGAAGATTTTCGATGACGGATGTGTGCTGCAATCCGGGCAGGACGTACCGGTATGGGGTTGGTGCGAACCATGGCGGAGCGTTACTGTCACGGTTTAGGAACATGTGTGAATAAGGAGATTCAGCAATGAAGTTTGAATACCATGTCAAACCAACCGGCAGCGATGTTGCGTGCGGCGACGCGGAGCATCCGTTCGCCACGATTTCCAAGGCCGCACAGATGGCCTCTCCGGGTGATACGGTAATCGTGCATGAAGGCGTATACCGCGAACAAGTCGATCCGAAACGCGGCGGTCTGAGTGAACATGAGCGCATCACCTACTGCGGAGCCGAGGCGAAGCACGGCCGGTTATCAAAGGCTCGGAATGCGTGCAGGGCTGGACGGAATTGGCCGATCATCCGCATGTGTGGACGGTGATGCTTGATAATACGATGTTCGGGGATTTCAATCCATTCGCGACCCCGATTTTCGGTGACTGGCTGGAAATGCCCAAGTTCGGCAAGGATCCGGACAAACATCTTGGCGATGTGTATCTCAACGGTGTTTCCTTCTTCGAATCGACGACGTTGGAAGGCGTATACGATCCGCAGCCGCGTGATACGGATGAGGATTTCGCGTTGAAGATTCCCTGCCCTGTGCCGGATGTGGACCGTACACGTTATGTATGGCATGCCGAAGTGGACGAAAATGCCGGCACCACAACGATCTGGGCGAATTTCCAAGGTGTCGATCCGAATGAGGAACTGGTGGAGGTCAGTGTTCGTCGCACATGCTTCTTCCCTTCCCGCAACCATGTCAACTACATCACCGTGCGTGGCTTTGAAATGGCGCAGGCCACTGGAGATTGGGCGCCGCCTACCTCGCAGCAGTGGGGCATGATCGGCCCGAACTGGTCGTATGGCTGGATCATCGAAGACAACGTGCTGCATGACGCCAAATTCTCCGCGGTGTCATTAGGCAAGGAAATCTCATCCGGCGACAACGAGTGGGTGAAAACCGAGCGCAAGACCGGTTACCAGTACCAGTTGGAGGCCGTGTTCAAGGCCCGTCGCATCGGCTGGGAAAAGGGGCTGATCGGCGGTCATATCGTACGCAACAACGACATCTACGAGTGTGGACAGAATGCCATCGTCGGACATATGGGCAGCGCATTCTGCCGTGTCGAGCATAACCATGTCCATCACATTGCGTTGAAGCGTGAATTCTTCGGATGGGAGGTCGCTGGCATCAAATTCCATGCCGCATTGGATACGGTCATTGCCAACAACAACATCCACGACTGCTCGCTGGGCATGTGGATGGATTGGCAGACGCAGGGCACGCGCATCACGCGCAATGTGTTCCACGATAACGTCCGTGACCTCATGATTGAAGTGAGTCATGGGCCGTATTTGGTGGACAATAACGTTTTTGCCTCGCCGGTGATGTTTCAGAACTGGTCGCAAGGTGGTGCCTTCGTCAACAATCTGATTTGCGGCGGCATTGAACCGCATACCGTCCCCGACCGTTCCACGCCGTATCACTATCCGCACACCACCGAGGTGGCCGGGTGCGCTGTGGTATCCGGCGGCGATGAGCGTTGGCTGAACAACATGTTCGCGCCGCAACCGGTGAAACCGACCGTCGGTGAATATGGTTTGTCCGCCTACAGCGATTGCCCGATGTCGATGCATGAATACTTGGAACGCCAGCGGGCCATGTGGGCAGATCCTTCGCAGGGTGGTGGCGAGCGCAATCCTCTGCAGTCTCTATACGCGGGCGGCAACATCTATCTGTCCGGCGCACAGGGGCTGAACAAGCAGGAAGGTGCGGCCGACGATTCGGAACGCATGCAGGAGGACGCCCCGTTCTTCGGCGGCACCGCCTCCACGAGCGTTGCGTGTGATGAGCCCATGCCGGTGACATTGGTCGAAGAACCCGATGGACTGTACCTGCAGTGCACTGTGCCACAGGCCGTCACCGATACCAGAATGCAGGTCGTCACCAGCGATATGCTCGGCGTGCCTCGCATCGTGGAGGAACGCTATGAACAGCCCGATGGCAGTGACTATGTGCTGGACACCGACTTGCTGGGACAAGCCTTGACGGCAACGGAACGCAAGGCCGGGGCGTTGAATGGTCTTGTCTCCGGAGAGAATCGCATCCGAATCTGGGAATGGAACAACTGATATGACAAATGCAACCGATACCAACAAGACATTGGGCGAGTCCATGTTCGCACAGTGCGGATATGCCCAGGACGCCATCGATAAGCGCGTGTCACAGGTCTGGCATGAAATTTTCGAAGGTCCGAACAAATTCTATTGGGAGAACGACGAAGGTCTTGCCTATGTGATGGACACCGGCAACAACGATGTACGTACCGAGGGTATGAGCTATGCGATGATGATCGCCCTGCAATACGACCGTAAGGACGTATTCGACAAGCTGTGGGGCTGGGTAATGCGTCACATGTACATGGAGGACGGTCATCATGCGCATTATTTCGCATGGTCGGTCGCGCCGGACGGTACGCCGAACTCGAATGGTCCTGCACCTGACGGCGAGGAATATTTCGCGATGGACCTGTTCCTCGCCTCCCGTCGCTGGGGTGATGGCGAGGATATCTACGAATATTCCGCATGGGGACGCGAGATCTTGAGATATTGCGTTCATAAGGGCGAACGCTACGACGGCGAGCCCATGTGGAATCCCGACAACAAGCTCATCAAGTTCATTCCGGAAACCGAGTGGAGCGATCCGTCCTACCATCTGCCGCACTTCTATGAAGTATTCGCCGAAGAAGCCGACGAAGAAGACCGTCCATTTTGGCATGAGGCAGCCGCCGCAAGCCGTCGCTATCTGCAGGCGGCCTGCGACGAGCGGACCGGCATGAACGCTGAATACGCGGATTATGACGGAAAGCCGCATGTCGACGAGTCCAATCATTGGCATTTCTATTCCGACGCCTACCGTACCGCGGCGAATATCGGACTGGACGCAGCCTGGAACGGTCCGCAGGAAGTGCTGTGCGACCGCGTCGCCGCGCTGCAGCGATTCTTCCTGACCCACGACCGTACTAGCGTCTACGCCATCGACGGCACCGCCGTGGACGAGGTCGTGCTTCATCCGGTCGGATTCCTGGCCGCGACCGCGCAAGGCTCACTTGCGGCGGTGCATTCGGCCCAGCCCGACGCGGAACATAATGCCCGTGAATGGGTGCGCATGCTGTGGAATACGCCGATGCGAACCGGCACGCGTCGTTACTATGACAATTTCCTCTATGCTTTCGCCATGCTGGCGTTGAGCGGAAAGTATCGGTATGAATGATGATTACCTCAACTAATCCTACGGTCTACACGGATTTTCCTGATCCAGACATCATCCGGGTCGGAGACGTGTATTACATGGCCACTACGACTATGCATTTCACACCCGGGTGCGATATTCTGCGCAGCTATGACCTAGTGCATTGGGAATTCATTGCGCACGCATTGAATATCGTGGCGGATACCCCTGAAGAACGTTTGGAATGTGAAGGTGCCAACGCCTACGGTCGAGGCATGTGGGCGCCGTCACTGCGTTACCATCGGGGCACCTGGTATGTGTTGTTCGCCGCCAACGATACGCATACCAGCTATCTGCTGACGGCGGATGATCCATGCGGCCCATGGCGAAAGCGTGAGCTTGACGGCTTCTATCACGACAGCGGACTGTTCTTTGACGACGATGATCGAGCCTATGTCGTATATGGGCAGTCGACATTGCGCATCACGGAGTTGAATCCTGAATTAAGCGGGCCGATGCCGGGTGGGCTCGACCGGGTCATCGCACAGGACGATCCGCAGGCTGACCTTGGTTATGAGGGCAGTCACCTATACAAGCATGATGGACGCTATTACGTCTTCACCTGTCACTTCCCGCAAGGCAAGGGCAAAACAGAAGCCTGCTTGATGGCCGAATCCTTGGATGGCGCTTTCGAAGCGCGTGAAATTATCGACGACGACCTGTCCTTCCACGGTTACGGAGTCGCGCAAGGCGGTATGGTGGACACTCCGGACGGCGACTGGTATGCATTCATGATGCAGGACCGCGGCGGTGTGGGACGCGTGCCGACACTGATGCCGATGCGGTTCGGCGAGGACGGATTCCCCGTCATCGGCGAGAACGGCAAAGTGCCGCAGTCGGTCAGCGTGCCGGCTGCAAGCTGTGCCGAACCTGTCGCGCCCATCAACGGCAGCGAATTCATAGCCCGGCATAACGCCGAAGGCGGAGTCGATGCCAACTGTCTGCAGCCATACTGGCAGTTCAATCACATCACACATGACGAATACTGGTCACTGACGGAACGTCCGGGAGCATTCCGCCTGCATTCCGGACGCATCAGCTCGAATCTCAATCATGCATGGAACACGCTGACGCAGCGCACGATGGGGCCGGTGACGGTGGCCGAAGTCACCGTCGACGCGTCGACATTGCATGATGGCGACTTCGCCGGATTGGCGGCGTTCCAAGGATGCTATTCCTACATCGCGCTTACGCGAAGGAACGGCCGCACGATGCTGACCGTCCAATACAAGCCGGTGAATGACGATTCCATCTTCTCCGACGATGATTGGGACCGTCCAGCCGTAACGGATGAGGAAATCATGGCGGATGCGGATTGCATACGCCTGCGCGCGGTATATGATTTCACCGATTGCAAGGATGAAGTGACGTTCTTCTACCGCGATGCGGATACGCCGGAATCCGAATGGCGTCCATTGGGGACAGCGCACCGGATGGTCTTCAAAATGGATCATTTCACAGGTTGCCGTATCGGATTGTTCCTGTATTCGACAAAAGAGACCGGTGGAATCGCCGATTTTTACGACTTTGCGTATTCGACGCCGGATACGAAGGAAAGAGAGCAATGAAGCGACAGGCCATAGTGGCGCAAGGAACTGTCGAAGGCTTGGCGGCTGAAGATCAGGGCATCACCGTGTTCCGAGGGGTCCCGTTCGCCCAGCCTCCCGTCGGCGGTCTGCGCTGGCGGGCGCCGCAGCCGGCCCTGCCATGGGATGGTGTGCTGCAAGCCTTCGATTTCGGGCCTACCGCGATGCAGCCGACGCCGGGCGCCTCCGATGATTTCTATGATCGTGAATGGGGCACCGATCCGGCCGTGCCGATGAGCGAGGATTGCCTCTACCTGAATATTTGGACTCCGGCATTACGCGGATATGGCGCGGATAGCATGGTAACCTCCGAAAAGCTGCCGGTCATGGTCTGGATCTACGGCGGAGCCTATCAATGTGGCGGCACATTTGAAAAGGAATTCGACGGCACGCATCTCGCCGCGAACGGCGTCGTTGTGGTCAGTGTGGCCTATCGCCTGAATGCATTTGGGTTTATGACGCACCCTTTGCTTCATGAGGAGGCCGTAGAACGCGGCGACGGCGAACCATATGCGAATTTCGGATTCCTGGATCAGCGTGCCGGAATCCAATGGGTGAAGGAAAACATCGCGAAGTTCGGCGGAGATCCGGAAAACATCACGGTTTTCGGCCAATCGGCCGGTGCCGCCAGCGTCTTGGCCCAGATCTGCTCGCCGATGAATCATGGCCTGTTTCAGAAAGCCATCATGCAATCCGGCGCAGGCTTAGGGTATTTCAATGCGCGGCAGGACACGCTGGAGCATGCGCAGGCCAACGGAATCCGTCTGTTCGAAGCATTGGGTGTCTCCACGCTGGAGCAGGCCCGTGCAATCCCGGCCCGAACGGTATTGGAAGCCGCCGAGTCCCTGCCTGTTCCACCGGACAACGGACGTGAAGATGACTGGTCGATGATCGTCAATTGGGCGCCATGCGTGGACGGCCTGTTCCTTCCCGATCAGGAGGAGCGTATCGTCGAGGGCTGCAAGGCCAACAACGTCGACATGCTGGTCGGCAACACGACCAATGAGTTCATCGCTTCGACTGAAGATGGGAAGCCTGTGCATGTCGGCCAGCTCGGCAATCTCACGCTGATCCGCAAATGGACCGCAAGCGGTGGGACCGCGCCATACTACTATCATTTCGATGTCGCTATGCCGGGGGATGATGCCGGAGCCTTCCACTCATCCGATCTGTGGTTCTCCTTTGGAAGCCTTGCGAAATGCTGGCGTCCGTTCGTTGGATGGCATTACGATCTGGCAAGGCGAATGGGGCTGTACTGGACCAATTTTGCCGCCAATGGCGATCCCAACGGAACGGACCGTGACGGAACGCCGCTTCCTGTATGGGATCCTTGCATCGGTGAGGAATGCCCCGCCATGCATTTGTGCCAAGAACCGGGCATGCGGACGGATTGGCTTACCGAAACGGATCGAAAAGCATTCGGCATGTGACGGCATGCCGTTGATGTATACATACTGATATGTAAACAGGGACGGTCTTTGCGGATCGTCCCTGCCGCATAATGATTTGCCGTTGCGCGTGCAGGAGGATTTCGAGACTGATTATCCGACTTTTCACCGTTTCTGTCGTCTGGTTCGTCGGTGGCGTCTCGCGGAGGCTCGGGCCATTAAAGACCCTGTTCGGCGTTGTGCAGGCTAGGAGCTGTTTGAAGTGTTCTAGGCCGGACGTTTCGCCGTATAGGGGCGTGTCTGCGTGGATTCCGTCGGATGTGGCGTCTCAATTGTTGGACGTTGCGGTGAGCGTGAACGGGGGTGATTATGAGGAAGACTGAACCCCCGCTCATGACCATTGCCGACACGATGGCCTATTTGCAGTGCAGTCGTCGGCTGTCTTGTTGGGTACCCAACTCGGGTACCTTGCTGGGTACCGGAAATGTTGGCATTGGCGTACATTTCCGTACATTCTCTGTTTGCGCCGTATGTTTTGAAATCGTTGGTATTCCGCCGTTTTGGCATGAAAAAAGGGCTTCCGGATTTCTCCGAAAACCCTCAAGGCGGAGTCAGAGGGATTCGAACCCTCGAGCCGCTAAACACGACTAACACCTTAGCAGGGTGCCCCTATCGGCCACTCAGGCATGACTCCACTGTTGCGTTACGACGCAACAGCATGTAACTATAGCATCTATCCGCGTGCGAAACACCATATTGTGAAAAAATGAGAGAAAAACGTGTGGTGATGTCAGTGGGACTCGAACTCGTGAGCCGTGTCGAGCGGTCTCATTGATATGCGACACGCCGGTATGCCCGCAGGTTTCGCCATATTCGAACATTTGTTCCAAAACTGCCGAATCGTTGTCTATCATGGAATCATGAGCACAGCACCAAGAATCGCAGCGGCCAAACGTGACTGGGGTCACGATGAGGTCGGATGCACGGTGCTGCATATCGACATGGACGCTTTTTTCGCATCCCTCGAAGTGGCGCGGCATCCGGAATACGCCGACAAACCGGTAATCATCGGCATCGGCAACCGTTCCGTGGTGTCCGCGGCGAACTATGAGGCACGCAAATACGGCATCAATTCGGCGATGGCAAGCTCCCGGGCAAGAAAACTATGCCCGAACGGCGTCTTTCTGCCGGTGGACATCCACTACTACCGTGAGATGTCCCGACGTATCTTCACAGAGGTGTTCTCCCGCGTCACCGATCGCATCGAACAGGTTTCCGTGGATGAATGCTATATGGACGTCTCCGGCGCGCTGCTGCGGTGGAAGAGTCCCCGCGCCATCGGAGCTTGGATACGCGATCAGGTCGCCAGACGGTACCACATCACCTGTTCCGTCGGCATCGCGGCGAACAAGCTTGTCGCCAAAATGGCTTCGACCAATGCCAAACCGGATGGCATGCTCATGATCCCCGTGGCCAGACATGCCGAATTCGTGCAGATGATGCCGTTGCGTGGCATACCTGGCATCGGTCCGTCCTTGGAGAAACGACTGAACGCATGGGGCGTTGATTCCGTGGCTGACTTGGCGAAGATGAGCATGGAATCGCTTGAGCAGGCGACGGGGTCAGCCATCAGCGCGCGCGGGTTGTACATGGCGGCACGCGGATTGGATGACCGCCCTGTCGCACCGCGTGCGCAGGAGAAATCCGTCGGCGCGGAACGCACGTTCGACAAGGACACCCAAGACATGCGGCAGGTGACATCCATGCTCCGCTGGTGTTGCGATGATGTGGCCGGCACGCTGCGCAGACGAGGGTTGATGGCGCGTAAGGTCATGGTGAAGCTGCGATTCCCGGATTTGAGCTATGCGACGAAAGGACATACGCTGGACTGTCCGACGGATGCGGCAAGCATGCTGTATCCGCAATGTGTCGCATTATTGCTGGCCATGATGGGCATGCCGGAAAGCTCTATCGACGCCATTTCCTTGACCAGACCGGTGCGACTTGCCGGCATGAGCGCGGGCGGTTTGGTCGAAGCGGCGGATGCGGCGGTTCAGCTTTCGCTTGATGACATGCTTGAAGAGCAGAACGAGGCGCAGCGGGGTCGTGGAACGGATACCGAACCGTCGACCCAATCGGAACGGCTACGCGGTGCGGAAGCGGCATTAGACGCGGTACGGCTCAAATACGGTAAAGGAAGCGTGCGTCTTGGCATATGGCGTGCGGGGCCATCAGGTAATCTTGAACATTGAGAGTGATGTGGAGCATGAGAAGAAACAGGGGGAGTGCCATGAGATACAGGGACAAGGCGGTGCATGCCCGCAACCCGGAAGTGCTGGTTGCAGGACGTCGCAGGCTGGCCATCGTCGCAGCCGTCGTGCTTGTTGTATTGCTGGCGGTAGGTGGGTGGTTCCTGGCGCAGTGCTTGCGTTCATCACAGTCCCAAGCCGGGCAGGGGGCCACAACGCAGATGGACGTGGCCAAGCAGAAAAAGCATGTGGTGAAAAAGGCCGAGCCAAAGGAACATCACGGCAATTCGCCGGACTGTCCGGATACCGATTGCATCGCCATGATGGTCAATGGCGATCTGCTGTTCCACCCTGGTCTGTGGGACAACTTCGCCGGTCCCAATACCGCGGCGACGGACGGTACGGCCTATGACTTCACCAGTCTGTTCGAACCGATGCGCAAGTACATCGATGCCTCCGATATCGCGGTGTGCGAATTCGAAACGCCGATCGCGCCTCGCGGTGGCCCCTACACCGGGTATCCGGTGTTCAACATTCCCTCGGAGGTCGCCGACGCGGCCGCCAAGGTGGGGTATCGCGCATGCACGCATGCGTCGAACCATTCGTGGGATCAAGGCGCGGATGGCATCACACGCCTGTGGGATACCCTCGACCAGGACGGCATCGCCCAGACGGGCTCCTACAAGACCGAGGAAGACTCTACCAAACCGCTGGTCATCGATTCCCCGACCGGTGGCGGCAAACTGGGCCTGATCGCCGGTACCGTGTCCCTGAACGCGCAAACCCCCGATTATGATTGGCGCGTCGACCGTCTGCGCGAGAGCGGCGATCCGAACCATCAGGCCGACATCGACAAAGCCGTAGCCAAAGCCAAAGAGGCCCGTAAACAAGGCGCCGACGTGGTGGCCATCGCCATGCATTCCGTGCAGGAATATCTTGACTACGCCGACTCGTGGCAGCAGTCCGAAGCGCATGAGCTGGCCGACACCGGTGCGTTCGACGTCATCTACGGTGCCGGATGCCACTGTGCGCAGCCCGTTGAGAACTACAACGGCACATGGATCATCTACGGTCTGGGCAACGCGGTGACGGTCACGTCCTACATTCCAGGCAACGAGGTCAACAACCAAGGCGTGACGGCCCGCGTCCAATTCGCCGGCAAGAAAGGCGTGGCCGGCTCATGGCGGGTCAATCGCATCGATTGGGTGCCGACGGCCAATGTGCGTCAAGGCCAATACCAGTGGTGTCCGATTTCGGACGACCATCCGGATGGAGCCTGTTGGAACGAAACAGAAGATGCCAATCAGAGACAACGTATCTGGAACGTGATCTATTCCATGGGCGCGGATCAGAACGTGGTTCGCGAATGGAACATCACCGCAGAGCAAGCTGGTTCATCTGGAAAGTAGTTTCCCGTGGCAGAATATGCCTCGTATTCGTTAATCGACCTGTATGGAGCGTTTCCGCTCGTGATGTGAGGTGAAAGAAATGGATGGAGTTTTCGAGACCCAGCCGGACCGCACCGACTTGCCGCTGGTGGTCATGCCGGTGGTCATCGAATCGATGATCGGACCGTTCAAACGGAACTTCACGATGCTCGAAAACGTGGCCCGCGTGCGCATGTACGAGGATTTCACACTGGACGAGGACACCATCGTGGAACGCTGCAAGGATGCCGACGCCGTCATGGTCATCGGATTCCACTGCGCCGATGCCATCCTCGATAGGCTCGACGCCAAGTGCTATGCGTTCGGAGGCACCGGCGTCGCCAGCTACATCAATCTTGAGAAAACCAAGGAACGCGGCATCCGCGTCTGCAACGTGCTGCATTACGGCGATCACGCCGTCGCCGAGCACGCCATGGCGTTGCTCATGGAACTGACCAGGCACGCCGGAGCGCTTGATATGCAGGTCAAGCAAGGCGATTGGGACGGTGCCGACGGTTTCGAACTGTTCGGCAAGAGGCTCGGCATCATCGGACTCGGCGGCATCGGGCAGACCGTGGCCGGCATCGCCAACGCTTTCGGCATGAAAGTATCCGCGTGGAACTCCCACGTGCCGGCACAGGTGTTCGAGAACCTGAATGTCACTCCGGTGGAAGACATGAACGAGTTGATCTCGAATTCAGACGTGGTCAGCGTGCATATGCCGTTGCTTGACTCCACCCGTGGCATCATCACGGCGAAGAACCTCGACGCGTTGCGTCCGGGAACCCTGTTCGTCAACACCGCCCGCGCCGAAGTCATCGAACCCGGCGCACTGCTCGCAAGACTTCAACGCGGAGACATTCCGGCGGCCTTGGACGTGTTCGATCATGAGCCGCTTGCCGCCGACGATCCTTTGTGCAAGATTCCCGGCATCGTGCTCACCCCGCACATCGCATGGCGCACCGACGGCGCGTATATCGGCATGACCAAGCAGGTGGTCCAATCCATCGCCGCCTTCTTCAAGGGGGAGGAATTCAACGTCGTCGTCTGAAAAAATAACCGGGAAGCAGCATATGCGCGCGGTCGGTGAGGTTAGGTAGGTTGAACAGCATGCAGACCATACTCGATTCCGCCGATCGGCCGGCGCACGACGCCTTCGTCGAAAAGAAATCGGAATTCATCGGAGACGCCTGTCATATCAGCTCGTTGGATGAGGCGCTCGCTTTCGTTCAGACGATCCGTGACCAGCATCCGAAAGCCCGGCATGTCGCCTATGCCGCGGTGTGTGGTGGATCCGATGGACGTCTTGCGGAACGCATGAGCGATGATGGCGAGCCGTCCGGAACCGCCGGCAAGCCCATTCTCGACGTGCTGCGGGCAAACGAAATGACTGATTGCGTGGTCGCGGTCACACGGTATTTTGGCGGTATCCTGCTTGGTTCCGGCGGCCTGATCCGTGCGTATTCCACAGGTGCGTCAATTGCGGTCAAGGCTGCTTCCAAGGCGAAAATCGTACCGTGCGGCGAATATCAGGTAACTCTTGATTATCCGCAGTTGGGCAGCTTCCAGAATCTGTTGTCAACGGTGGAAGGCGAGCAGACCGACGCGCAGTACACTGACCGCATCGCCTTGACTGTGGTGGTTCCGCAGGAACAGGCGAATGCCTTCGAATCCCGAGTTGTGGAAACTTTCAACGCCACGGTCGTTCCGCAACTGGTGGGCACGTCCAACCGTCCGGTCAAAGTATGAGTTCACGTTGTGAGCCGCATGCATATAGTGTCGTAAGGTGAAAATATGAGTGATGAGAACGAGCAGCATGAGAATGATTCGCAGGCCGACGCCTCGAACGCCGATGAGACCGTGGATTTCGAGCCGTTGACCGCCACATACGAGCGGCTCCGGCATTCCACTGATTCCGCCGCATTAAGCGAGTTCGCCAGACGTCCGCTGCCGGACCGGAGCGACCAGGCGGCGTTCTCCCGTGCCACCGCATTGCTTGAGGCTGTGGCCGGCAACGCGCATACGCCGGTGGAGGACCGCGTCTTCCTTGCCGAAACCATGCCGTTCCCGAACATTCTGGTCAAGCTTTCCACCGACGAGTCTCCTGAAGTACGCAAAGCCGTTGCGGGAAACGCCGATGACAAGAACTGGCTGGTGGGCCGACTGACCAAGGATGAGTCGCCCGAAGTGCGTGCCACCGCGCTGCGCAACAAACGTACGTCTTGGAAAATGCGTCTTGAAGGCGCCGAAGATTCCACCATGGATTCCGACACGCTTGATTTCCTGGGCTCGTTGGGAACGCAGGTCGAACCGGACGCTCCGGTGGTGCTTGCGACCATGGTGCGCAGGGCCGTCGCCTTGAATCCGAATGTTTCCGATCGGATGCTCCAGCAGTTGGCGCAGGACGCTTCAAGCGACGTGCAGAAGGCCGCTCAACGGCAGCTTGCGGAAAAATAATTGCATACGTTGTCATTTTTATGAGATTCCTGCGCGTGGTGCGCATGTTTTGGTCCTAGACTGGGAACCATGACAGAACAGACCGAAAACGCAACGCGTCTCGCCCGTCCGCTCATTCGTCTGGCAAAGCTGGTGGGTGTCGCCACCAGCTACGTCGGTATGAGCCATGATTACCACGAAATCGAAGACGATGTTCTAGTGGCGGTGCTCAAGGCGCTTGGTATTGACGCTTCCAACGATGAGGCGATCAACCAGTCCATCACATCCATCAAGTCCGAACGCGAAACTCGCGTGGTGGCTCCCACCGTGCTGCATATCGTGGGCAAGGAAAGCAAGGTGGAGGTGCACGGCGGCATGTTCGATGTGCCGGAAGCCTCCATCACGCTGGAAAACGGCAAGCAATTCACGGGCAAAATCTCCCATGAGGGCGGTGAGAAAATCGCCCATGAGATCAATGGCAGCTTCTTCTTCATGTCGTATCTCGTCCTGCCCGCCGATCTGCCCGAAGGCTATCACACCCTCAAGGTCACTGTCGGAAGCGAAACGGAGACTGCAACCGTTATCAGCGCTCCTGAGAAAATCGAACTGCTCGATGATATGAAGAACGGCTCCCTGTGGGGGTGGATGAGCCAGCTGTACTCCATCCGTTCCAAGGGATCCTGGGGCGTGGGAGACTTCGAAGATCTGAAGACCATGCTGGTCGAGGCTAAAAAGAAGACCGGCTCCGACTTCATGCTTATCAACCCGATGCACGCCGCGGAGCCGGTGCCTCCGCTGACGCCATCGCCGTATCTGCCGATTTCCCGCCGTTTCATCAATTTCAGCTACATCCGTCCGGAGTCCATGCCGGAATATCTCACGCTGTCCCATGAGGACAGGGCTGAAGTCGATGCGCTGCACGAGCAGGTCGAATTGCTGAATGACGACGCGCGGCTGATCGATCGCGACGCCATGTGGCGCGTCAAGAAGCATGCGCTGTGGGTCATCTACAAGGCCGGCCGAACCAAGCTCGCCAGGCCGAATTCGACCGTTACCTCGCCGAATGCGGAGACGAGATCGAATCCTACGCCACTTGGTGCCTGTGCTACGACAAGTGGGGAGCTCCCTCCGACGACGCCGATAATTGGGTGCGCAAATACAACCGTGATTCCGAAGAAGTCGCGCAGTTGCGTGAGAAGTTCCCGGACACCCTTGAGTTCTACCGCTGGCTTGAGTGGGTCGCCACCGATCAGTTGCACGCGGCGCAGCAGGCCGCTCGCAAGGCCGGTATGAAGATCGGCATCGTCGCGGATATGGCCGTCGGCGTGCATCCGGCAGGATCCGATGTGTGGTGGAATCCGGAACGCTTCGCCAAGGGCGCCACGGTCGGTGCCCCGCCGGACATGTTCAACCAGCAGGGCCAGGATTGGAGCCAGCCGCCGCTTAATCCGATCGCCCTCGAACAGACCGGATTCCGGGTGTACCGCGATATGGTGCATGACATGTTCGCCAATGCCGGTGCGGTGCGTATCGATCATATCCTTGGTCTGTTCCGCCTATGGTGGATTCCGGAAGGCAAGCCCGCCACTGATGGCACATATGTGCATTACGATTCCGATGTCATGCTCGGCATTCTCGCGCTTGAGGCTTCCCGCGCTGGTGGCGTGGTTGTCGGCGAGGATCTGGGTGTCGTGCCGGCCTATGTGTCCAAGTCGCTGTCCGAACATGGCATTCTCGGTTGTGCCGTGGAATGGTTCGAACAGATGGACGGTGTGTTCCGCACTCCGAAGGATTGGCGTCCGTACGCACTGGCGTCCGTCAATACGCATGACATGCCTCCTGCGGCCGGTTACCTCGAATACGGCCACGTCAAGCTGCGTGAACAGCTCGGCCTGCTGTCCGGACCGGTGGAGGAATTCCAGAAGTCCGCAACCGCCGAGCACAATGCCATGCTGAACATGCTGGTCGAGGAGGGCTATCTCGACAAGGCTGCTCTGGATGACGAAGCCGCCAACGAAAACGAGATTGTCGACGCGCTGTACCGTGGTCTGAAAGGTTCGCCCTGCAAGCTCATGGCCGCCTCCATCGTCGACGCGGTCGGTGAGAAGCGCACGCAGAACCAGCCGGGCACCAATAACGAGTATCCGAATTGGCGTATTCCGCTGGCGGACGGCGAAGGCAACGTGGTGCCGCTCGAAAAGCTCTTCGACGAACCGCGTCTGCAGGAGATCACCGCCATCATGCGTGGCTGATCTTCTATAGGCGATTCCATGGGGTGTCCACAGGTCCGACGGTCTGCGGACACCCTTGTTTTTCGTGTTGCCGAATGTCAAGGCAGGCGATATACTAGTAGACTGTTGTGTTTCCCTACGGGGTCCTTCAAAGCGCTTTTCCCACTCGCCATCGAGGACTTTCAGGGAGCCCACGGATAATGAGACCTGAAAAACGGCATTATTCCGCGCCCAACCAACGCGTGTAATGCTGATGGATGGTCCGGAACACAATATATAGAAAAGGTACATCGTGAAAACTTTCACTCCGAAGCCAGCTGATCTGACTCACGACTGGTACGTCATCGACGCCACCGACGTGGTGCTCGGTCGTCTCGCCACTCAGGCGGCAACCCTGCTGCGTGGCAAGAACAAGCCGACCTACGCTCCGCACGCCGATTCCGGCAACCACGTGATCATCCTCAACGCCGACAAGATCGCTCTGACCGGCAACAAGTTGGGCAAGGAACTGTACATGCACTCCGGTCGTCCGGGTGGCCTGCGCCGCGATAGCTACGCCCAGCTGCTCAAGACCAACCCCGAGCGCATCATCAAGTCTGCCATCAAGGGCATGCTGCCGAAGAACCGTCTGGCCAAGGTTCAGCTGGATCGTCTCCACATCGTTCGCGGTGCCGAGCATCCGTACGCTGGCATGAAGCCGCAGGTTTTCGAGATCGCTCAGGTCTCGCAGCAGGCTAAGTGAACCGAAGGGAGATAAGAAACATGGCTGAAAACACCAACGACTCCGCGGTTCTCGAGACCGAAGAGGAGCTCACCTCGTACACCACCGAGACCAACGCTGGCGCTGGCACCGGTACTTCCACCATCGCTCCGGGCTACGGCACCGGTCGTCGTAAGGAAGCCGTCGCCCGTGTTCGCCTGGTTCCGGGCACCGGCAAGTGGACCATCAATGGTCGCACCCTGGAAGAGTACTTCCCGGCCAAGCTGCTGCAGCGTGAGGTCAACTCCCCGATCGTTCTGCTCAAGCTCGAAGGCAAGTTCGACGCTATCGTCCTCGTTGACGGTGGCGGCACCACCGGCCAGGCTGGCGCAATCCGCCTGGGCGTTGCCCGCGCTCTGAACGCCATCGATCGTGATGCGAACCGCGCCGCCCTGAAGAAGGCTGGCTTCCTGACCCGCGACGCCCGCGTCGTGGAACGCAAGAAGGCTGGTCTGCACAAGGCACGTCGCGCTCCGCAGTTCTCGAAGCGCTAAAGCTTACAGCAAGCTTTATTCGAAACCCCTCGGAAACCCATGGTCTCCGAGGGGTTTCCTCGTTATTGTGGGCAAGCGTTAGATGCGTTGGACGCAATGGGCTCGTTAGATGTGTTGGACGTATCTGGCAGACGTTGCAGATGAAGCATCCGCATCTCCCTCATTCGCGGCCCACCCGTTACCGGACGTTTCGGATGGGCCGTTTGCGTATTGATGTATGCGCCGATTCGTTGCGCCGTCCGCTGCGCGTCAATCCGTCGAAATCTGCTTCATCGCGCTGATGCTCAGAGCCGGCAGCGTCCACAGGGTCGGATCGTCCTCGGACAACCCGTCGTCAGCGGAGTTCAGACTGTCGGCATTCTCATCCATCTGCCAATACATGGTATTGAGACGCTGCAGATGGTTGCGGAATCGCCCGGCAGGTTTGTCCTCCGCTTCCTCATCGAACTCGGCCAGCTTCTCGATCTGCGTGCCCTGTCCGGGATATTCGCCGGCGATTTCCGCCGAGGACCAGATCATTTCCCATTCGATGTCGTTGGGCAGATGGAATCTGACGTTCTCGTCGGACCCATTGACCAGAATGAGCAGGCTTGGCTCGTCGGGGGAGAGCAGCTGCATGGCGAACGATCGGACCGAGGGATTCGTCCAATCCGCATCATGCGGCGTCTTTCCGTTCGGCAGGAACCAGTGCACGCGGTCGGATTTCTTCAACAGTCCGATTTTGCTCAGTCGGGTGAAGAAATCCTCATGGTTGTAGAGGTCCCGGGCCTTTCTCAGCGCTATCAGCCGGGAAGTGAGGTTGAACAGCTTGAGCTCCGCGGTCTGCTCGGTGCTGTACAGCCAATCCCAATCCAGCCATGTGGTCTCATTGTCCTGCGTGTAGGCGTTGTTGTTGCCGTTCTGCGAGTTGCCGAATTCGTCGCCGGCAAGCAGCATCGGCGTGCCCAGGGAGAGCAGCAGCGTGCCCAGCATGTTCATGATGGCCCGTTCTCGTTGCTGTGTGATGATCGGATCACTGCACGGGCCTTCATGTCCGAAATTGACGGAATGATTGTTGTCGCTGCCGTCCCGGTTGTTCTCTCCGTTGGCTTCGTTGTGCTTATGCCGATACTGGGTCAGATCGGCGGTGGTGAAGCCGTCGTGGCATGCCACGTAGTTCACGGATGCGGTCGATCCGCGTCCGGGGTCGGTGGCGAACAGATCGGCTGAGCCGCATAGGCGCGTGGCCATGGACTGCATGGTCATGTCGCCGGTTTCACCACCACGTGCACGTTCCACATCGGTCAGCCAGAAGGTGCGTGTGCAATCGCGGAAGCGGTCGTTCCATTCCGCGAAGGGGATGCCGAATTGTCCCGTTCTCCAGCCGTTCGGGCCGCAATCCCACGGTTCCATGATCATCTTGAGGTTGCCGAGCAGCAGATCGGAGCGCAACGCGTACAGGAACGGGTGGTATCGCGTGAATTCGCCGTCAAGACGCGCCAGCGTCGCCGCAAGGTCGAAGCGGAAGCCGTCGATGCCGATTCGCTTGGCCCAGTAGCGAAGCGAATCCACGGCGAAGGTGGTGACGTGCGTGTTGGTGAAGTCAAGCGAATTGCCGCATCCCGTCGTGTCGTACAGGCGGCTGACCTTGTCTTTGGTCCGTCGGTAATAGGCGAGGTTGTCGAGTCCACGCCAGCAGATGGTCGGGCCTTCCGGACCGGATTCGCAGGTGTGGTTGTACACCACGTCCATGATGACCTCGAAACCGGCCTCATGCATGGCCCGCACCATGTCGATGACCTCCTGCCGCACGGCGCCCGCTCCCGCTTCCTGCGCCTGCTTGGTGGCGTACGAGGCTTCGGGGGCGAAGTAGCCGAGCGTGGAATAGCCCCAGTAATTCGTGCGATTGCGTTCCTGCAGGAACAGTTCGGATTGCTTGGCTTGGATGGGCAGCAGTTCGATGGATGTCACGCCGAGGTCCTGCAGATAGGAGAGCGTGGCCGGATGGGCGAGGCCGGCATAGGTGCCGCGCAATTCCGGAGGAAGCCATGGGGCGTTCGCGGTGAATCCTTTGACGTGCAGTTCGTAGATGACGGTTTTGCTCCATGGCACATGCGGGTGGGATGGTTCTCCCATATGCTTGTTGATGTCGCGGTCGTCAATGGCCACGGAAACAGGCATGTGTCCCAGAGAGTCCACGGTGCTCATCGGTCCGAACGGCGAACCGGCGACCTTGCCGTTTTTGATCTCGCATTCGTAGGCGAAGGCGCCCGGATCGAGTTCCATCTTGCCTTCGATGCCTTTGGCGTATGGGTCGAGCAGCAGTTTGTATGGATTGAAGCTCACGCCATGGTTTGGATCCCATGGGCCGTTGACGCGGTATCCGTATTGCATGCCGTCCCAAGCTTTGGGAAGGTGCACATACCACAGTCCGTAGTTGGGACCGTCCATGCGGAACAGTGTTTCGCGAAGATTGAGCGAGGGAATGCGTCTGGTGCAGATGCGCTGTTTTTTGGCCTGATCGATGAACGTGAGTCCGGGTTCGTTGAACAGCCGTGCGGCGTCGGCATAGAAGGCGCTCGGTTGGTCAAGTGGTTCAAGTACGCAAAACCACACTTGGTCTGCTGTTTCTGAGCGGACAACGGCGTCCGCGCCACCATCGTCGGTGAAATAGAGACCTGGTCGGGTTGCGTAGCGGTGCAAAGGTGGGTTCTTCATAACCTCATTCTAAACACTTTGAAATTATCTGTTGACTTGCTATGTCGAGGCTGTCGACGCTCGTGCCGGTCTGATCCAGCCGTGAGCTTGAACTCGAGCAGGTGCAGGACTTCCTCGACGGCAAAATCGCCGCCGCTTCCAAGGCTGTCGTCAAAATCGGTGCCGGACGCTGTTTATTCGTCCTGAACAGCTTGGAATTAGCGAAAAAGTATCACGACATGACGGCAAATGCGCCGCCGACATCGCCGCATAGCGCATATCCTAATCACAAAAGGGAAAAATCAATCGTATTCATCGTTATCAGGAGGTAATTTTATGACGAAAGCAATGTCTGAATTCACTACCGATCTGCAGCATTCCGGTATGCCGGCGAAGGATCTCGACGAAACCATCGAATTCTATACGAAGAAGCTTGGTTTCGAACTGGCCGGACTGTTTCATAACGGCGAAAATCGTTGTGCATTCCTGCGTTACGGCCATCTGACCATCGAAACGTGGGAGGGTGATCCGGCTCCGCTGACCACTGGTGCCATCAACCATTGGGCATTCGACACTCCCGACATCGAAGCTGCATTCGAAAACGCGAAGGAACTCGGGCTGAATTTCAAAGATAACGAAATCCAGCATATCGACAGCTTCTGGGAGCATGGCATCCGCTACTTCAACGTGTACGGACCGAACGGCGAAACCATTGAATTCTGTCAAATTGTCAAATAACTATCGTTAGATGATTGCTGTCAAATAATCGCTGAAAACAAATACAACAGGCGAAACAGACGGAAGCAAACAAAGAAGCGTGCGCTGAACCTTATATACGGGTTCGGAACACGCTTCTTTTTGTTATGCAATCGATGCGACTAATGCGATTAATATGTGCGCAAAAGCGGTCACATATCGCATAGTTCGCGTACGTACGGCTCCACAAAACGCAGAGCCGCGCCGATAATGTCTTGATGGTCGAGCGCCATTCCCTTGCGCAGGGTGAAATCCGTGGTGCCGAATGGCGTATGTTCCACCACGCGTTCGCGTAGTCCGGCCATATCGTCATCATCGAGATATTGTGCTGCCTCACCGCTGATGATCACGTCACCGGCCAGCACCGAGCGAATATTCGTTACCGCCAGCGCCACATAATCCAGCCATTGCGAGAATCGTTCGCGATGCTCCTGCTCGCCTTGTTCCAACACCGAGAAGAAGCCGGGCAGGCTTTCGCCGTCTTCCATCAGCGTTTCCGGCGAGCAATACGTATCCATGCAGCCCTGTTGTCCGCAGTAGCAGGTGTTGCCTCCTGGAATCAGCGTCATATGTTCGATTGAGCCATTGCATTGGTTGGGCCCTTGGTAGAGCGATCCGTCTACGATGACCGCGCCTCTGGGGCGTCGCTCGAGGTAGATGCAGACGGCATCCTTCAGATTGTGGTCGAACCAGAGTTCCGCCATGGCAGAAGCGTCGGAATCGTGAATCATCAGCGACGGATAGTTGAGGCCGTGGCTGAGTTCGTTGAGTTTCAGGCCGGTGTTGTTCATGATTTTGCCGAAGGTGATTGACTGCCCGTCTGCCGATACGATGCCTTGCATGCAGAAGGCCACGCCTCGCACCGTGCTGCCTTGTTTCGCCAGTTCCTGCGCGAAATCGTTGATGATGCCGTTCATGCGCTGGTAGTAGGCGTCGTTGTTACGATAGGGGAGTGTGCGCTGTCTGGTGGCCACGGATTTGCCGTTCAGATCAATGGCGATGGCCGTGATTCGTGTGGTTTGGATTCGCACGCCGATAGCCACGCTGGAGTGTGCCGCGAATTCGTAGATTTGCGCTTTGCGTCCACCGGTGGATTGCTGCATCTCGCCTTTGACGATGAGCCCGTCGGCCTCCATGGCGCGCAGATTCTGCGTGATGGTTGGCAGGCTGAGCCCTAATTCGTGTTCGAACATCTGCTTGGTGGCTGAACCTTGAGTGTAGATGAACGCGGTCATGGCCTTGAGATTGGCTTCTTTGACTGATAGGGCGGATTGGGCTTTCACTGGTTGATCCTTCCTGCGCAACTTCTTTTCCAAGATTACTTCATAAAAGTCCTTTCCTTATGTCTCGTGTTGGTCTGAGATATCAGGTATTGCAAAAAAGTATCAAAAACAGCTGTGCATAAAGGATTTTCTGCCACTTTTCTGCGTCGAAAATATATTTATCAACAAAAAGTTGAGACGGTGACAACGACGTTCTACCAAGAAAAGAGACATGTTATGAAGATAGGTCTGCCGCGCACGCTATTGGCCGGCTTGGTCGCCATAGCGGTGTTCATGACCGGCGATGGCTTTGAATTGACTTTTTTGTCCAAATACATCGTGGACCAGGGATTCAGCTCTTCGCAATCGTCGCTGATGTTCACCATGTACGGGCTGGTGGCTGCGCTTGCCGGCTGGGCGTCCGGTGTGCTAGCTGAAATGTTCGGTGCCAAACGCATCATGCTTATCGGCGCGAGCGCCTGGGTCGTTTTGCACCTGCTGTTCGTTGGTGTGGCGCTGCCGAGCGGCGTCTATCCGCTGATGTTAGGCGTGTATGCGTTGCGGGGTGTTGGTTACCCGCTGTTCATCTACTCGTTCGTGGTGTTGATGGCGCAAACCATCGATCCTGCCAAGCTCGCGTCGGCCATGGGGTGGTTTTGGGCCGCCTACTCGTTCGGCATCGGCGTGTTTGGCGCATATTTGCCGAGTTTCACCATTCCGATGGTGGGCGAGTACTATTCGCTGTGGCTTTCGTTGCCGTTTTCTATAGCTGGACTGCTGATTTGCCTGCTGATGGTGCCGAAAAGCAAGGGTTCTGGCACCTCTTCCATGAGCAATGCAGACAAGCTGCGCGAGCTTAGTCGAGGAGTCACCATTCTGGTGCATAATCGCCAAATCGCTTTGGCTGCGGTGGTGCGTGTGATCTGCAATCTGACGTTGTATGGCTTTCCCGTCATCATGCCACTCTACTTGGCCACTACCAACAATGGCGGCGGCGCTTGGTTTAAGGTTTCGCAATGGAGTCAGATTTGGGGATTCCAGTTTGTGGTCACCATTTTCGGCAATGTGTTCTGGGGTCGTATGGGCGATTCGCATGGTTGGATGCGGCAAATGCGCTGGTTTGGCTGCTGGTTCTGTGTGATCGGCACGCTGGGCATGTATTACATTCCGCAGTTTTTCGGGGCGAATATGGTGCTTATGTGTGCTGATGCGGTTGTTCTTGGATTGGGAATTTCCGCTTTCGTTCCTATGGGAGCCGTGTTTCCCGCGTTGGCGTTGGAACATAAGGGTGCTGCGATTTCCGCGCATAATTTCGCTTCCGGCCTGGCTACGTTTTTCGGTCCGCTGATTGCGACGGTGCTGGTTTCCACTATCGGATTCGGCGGCGTGTGCTGGACGTATGCGATCTGCTATGCGATCGGATCGTTGGTCACGTTCGGCATTCATCCTCATCAACCCGGATTTGATGATCGCGGCCATCGCATTGCCGCGATCGAGCGTAACTAATCGCAATTGAATATCAATTGCTCGATCATCATTTTTCTCAAAAAACATCATTATCCACAAAGGAGAATAATCATGAAGGCAGTCGTTCTCGAAGAGCAGGGCGTCATCAATGTGCGTGAGGTGCCTGACGTCCCCGCACCTGGTCTAGGCGAGCTGAAGATCGCGCCGCATACCGTTGGTGTGTGCGGTTCCGACCTGCACTATTACACTCATGGTCGCGTGGGCAAATATGTGGTGGAGCAGCCGATGATTCTCGGTCATGAGGCTTCCGGCACGGTGGTTGAGGTCGGTCCTGGCGTCGAAGGCTTCAAGGTGGGCGATCGTGTGGCCATGGAGCCCGGCATTCCGGATATGAGTTCGCGTGCCAGCAAACTGGGCATGTATAACGTCGATCCTGCGGTGCGTTTCTTTGCCACTCCGCCGATTGATGGCTGCCTGTGCGAAACGGTGAACCATCCTGCGGCGTTCACCTACAAGCTGCCCGACAATGTGAGCTTCGGTGAGGGTGCGCTGCTTGAACCGTTGGCTGTGGGCATGTGGTCCGCCACCAAGGCTCGTATCAAGCCGGGCGATGTCTGCGTGGTCACCGGATCGGGCACGGTCGGCATGCTGACCGCGTCGTGCGCGTTGGCAGGTGGTGCTTCCAAGGTGCTGATTTCTGATGTGTCGGCAATCAAACTGGCGATTGCGGCTCAGATTCCAGGTATTATTCCGGTGGATCTCACCAAAGAGGATCTGGTGGAGCGCGTCCGTGAGGAACGGGGGGTTGGGGTGCTGATGTGGCTTTCGAGTGCTCGGGCTCGCCGAAGTCATACGAGACATTCTGGAAGCTGATTGCTCCCGGTGGCGCTGCCGTTATCGTTGGCATTCCGGTCAGTCCGGTGGCTATCGACATTACGGAACTGCAGGCTACCGAGGTGCGCATCGAAAATATCTTCCGTTATGCCAATGTGTATCAGAAGGCCATTGACCTCGTGGCTAACGGTAAACTGAATCTGAAGCCATTCATCACCGACACCTATGCGATGGAGGATGCCAAGGCGGCGTTCGATCGCATGGCCGAGGGGCGTCCTGGAGATATTAAGCTGCAGATTACCGTGAATAACGACTGACGTTACGCACGTTACGGAACGACGAAAGGGGTCTAGGCCATGGGTGCTGTTGTACAAGTCAACGATAATCGGCATGGGAAGGCGGCTTTGGCTCAGACCTCTTTTGGTGGATTCGTGCCGAAAGGTGGAAGTTCGAACGATTCCGGCGTATTGGAGATCATTGTGCCGGACGCGCAGGCTTCGGTGCGTTGGGTGAAGCATGGCTACCCAAGCTCGTTGGCGAAATGGCATCATCATCCTCATATTGAAATTCATCTGATTCGGGAAGGTACCGGATTGATGATGGCGGGCAATGCCGTTGTTCCGTATGAGGCCGGGCAGGTTGCGCTGATTGGTTCGAATCTTCCGCATAATTGGGTGTCCGACATCGCTCCGGGGGAGCGGCTTCGTCAGCGTGATGTGGTGTGCCATGTGCGTCCGGAAACCATACGTCTGCTGATGTCTGGATTTCCGGAAACGTCTGGTTTTGCAATGGTGTTGAGGCGTGCGGGGCAGGCGTTGGTGCTGAGCGGTGAATCCGCTCGTCAGGCCGGTTCGATTCTGGAAAGCATGGAGGAACATAGTCTTGCTTGCCGTGTTAGTGATCTGATTCGTGTGTTGGATGTGTTCGCGCATGCCTCAGCAGATGAATCCTATACAGTGGTTGCGTCCGGATACGATCCGGCTGTATGCAGTGGTGCGGAAAGTGTGGTCAACGATGCCATTGAGTACATTTCCTCGCATCTGAGCGGTGAAATTAGCCTGGATTTGGCCGCTCGTCAGGCTGGAATGAGTGTGTCGGCTTTCTCTCGTCTGTTCAAAAGGGCCGCAGGAATAAGGTTTTCGGATTTTGTTCGACGATTGCGTATCGGGCATGCGTGCAGATTGCTGACGACCACGAATCAAAGCGTCGCGTCGATTCGTCGTGCTTGCGGATATGGAAACGCTTCGAATTTCAATCGGCGCTTCTTTGAAGAAACGGGCGAAACTCCTACTGGCTGGCGGAAAAAATACATTGGACGGACAAGATAAGTAAATAAACTTTGTAAAAGTTTGATATGATTGATATCATATAGAAAATACTTTTATAAAAGATGAGGAGGTGAGACTTGAGAAAGTGTGTGTGATTTATGATAAAAAGCAACAAAAACGCTCAAAATGATGTTTTTAAAGCTTTTTCTCTTCACAAAAGAACGCAATCTAAACATTAAATGAACAGAATATAATATTTCTCTTGCGACACGACGCAGTGGAAAATCATATTGCATACTCACTAAAGTGTGTCCTAGGTCACAAAAGACCAGCAACGCGTCCATCCGCTTCGAGGTGGGTGGAATAACGGGAAACTACTTTGCAAACCCCCAAAGAATCGAGGAGGACTTCAAGTGGCAGACGCAAAGAAGGAAGAGCCGACCAAGCCGACTCCGGAAGAGAAGCTCGCCGCAGCCGAGGCTGAGGTCGACGCTCTGGTCAAGAAGGGCCTGAAGGCTCTTGATGAATTCGAGAAGCTCGATCAGAAGCAGGTTGACCACATCGTGGCCAAGGCTTCCGTCGCAGCCCTGAACAAGCACTTGGTGCTCGCCAAGATGGCCGTCGAGGAGACCCACCGTGGTCTGGTCGAAGACAAGGCCACCAAGAACATCTTCGCCTGCGAGCATGTCACCAACTACCTGGCTGGTCAGAAGACCGTCGGCATCATCCGCGAGGACGACGTGCTGGGCATCGACGAAATCGCCGAGCCGGTTGGCGTCGTCGCTGGCGTGACCCCGGTCACCAACCCGACCTCCACCGCCATCTTCAAGTCGCTGATCGCACTGAAGACCCGCTGCCCGATCATCTTCGGCTTCCACCCGGGCGCACAGAACTGCTCCGTCGCGGCCGCCAAGATCGTTCGCGATGCCGCTATCGCAGCAGGCGCTCCTGAGAACTGTATTCAGTGGATCGAGCATCCGTCCATCGAGGCCACTGGCGCCCTGATGAAGCATGATGGTGTCGCCACCATCCTCGCCACCGGTGGTCCGGGCATGGTCAAGGCCGCATACTCCTCCGGCAAGCCGGCCCTGGGTGTCGGCGCGGGCAACGCTCCGGCATACGTCGACAAGAACGTCGACGTCGTGCGTGCAGCCAACGATCTGATCCTCTCCAAGCACTTCGATTACGGCATGATCTGCGCTACCGAGCAGGCCATCATCGCCGACAAGGACATCTACGCTCCGCTCGTTAAGGAACTCAAGCGTCGCAAGGCCTATTTCGTGAACGCTGACGAGAAGGCCAAGCTCGAGCAGTACATGTTCGGCTGCACCGCTTACTCCGGACAGACCCCGAAGCTCAACTCCGTGGTGCCGGGCAAGTCCCCGCAGTACATCGCCAAGGCCGCCGGCTTCGAGATTCCGGAAGACGCCACCATCCTTGCCGCTGAGTGCAAGGAAGTCGGCGAGAACGAGCCGCTGACCATGGAGAAGCTTGCTCCGGTCCAGGCCGTGCTGAAGTCCGACAACAAGGAACAGGCCTTCGAGATGTGCGAAGCCATGCTGAAGCATGGCGCCGGCCACACCGCCGCCATCCACACCAACGACCGTGACCTGGTCCGCGAGTACGGCCAGCGCATGCACGCCTGCCGCATCATCTGGAACTCTCCGAGCTCCCTCGGCGGCGTGGGTGATATCTACAACGCCATCGCCCCGTCCCTGACCCTGGGCTGCGGCTCCTACGGCGGCAACTCCGTGTCCGGCAATGTCCAGGCAGTCAACCTCATCAACATCAAGCGCATCGCTCGGAGGAACAACAACATGCAGTGGTTCAAGATTCCGGCCAAGACCTACTTCGAGCCGAACGCCATCAAGTACCTGCGCGACATGTACGGCATCGAAAAGGCCGTCATCGTGTGCGATAAGGTCATGGAGCAGCTCGGCATCGTTGACAAGATCATCGATCAGCTGCGTGCACGTTCCAACCGCGTGACCTTCCGTATCATCGATTATGTCGAGCCGGAGCCGAGCGTCGAAACCGTCGAGCGCGGCGCCGCTATGATGCGCGAGGAGTTCGAGCCGGATACCATCATCGCCGTCGGCGGTGGTTCCCCGATGGATGCGTCCAAGATCATGTGGCTGCTGTACGAGCACCCGGAAATCTCCTTCTCCGATGTGCGTGAGAAGTTCTTCGATATCCGTAAGCGCGCGTTCAAGATCCCGCCGCTGGGCAAGAAGGCCAAGCTGGTGTGCATCCCGACTTCCTCCGGCACCGGTTCCGAAGTCACGCCGTTTGCTGTGATCACCGACCATAAGACCGGCTACAAGTACCCGATCACCGATTACGCGCTGACACCGTCCGTCGCCATCGTCGATCCGGTGCTGGCACGCACCCAGCCGCGCAAGCTCGCTTCCGACGCCGGCTTCGACGCCCTGACCCACTCCTTCGAGGCATACGTCTCCGTCTACGCCAACGACTTCACCGATGGCATGGCTCTGCACGCGGCCAAGCTGGTGTGGGACAACCTCGCCGAGTCCGTCAATGGCGAGCCGGGTGAGGAGAAGACCCGTGCCCAGGAGAAGATGCATAATGCCGCCACCATGGCCGGCATGGCTTTCGGCTCCGCCTTCCTCGGCATGTGCCACGGCATGGCCCACACCATTGGTGCACTGTGCCACGTTGCCCACGGTCGTACCAACTCCATCCTCCTGCCGTACGTGATCCGTTACAACGGTTCCGTGCCGGAGGAGCCGACCAGCTGGCCGAAGTACAACAAGTACATCGCTCCGGAACGCTACCAGGAAATCGCCAAGAACCTTGGCGTGAACCCGGGCAAGACCCCGGAAGAGGGAGTCGAGAACCTGGCCAAGGCCGTTGAGGACTACCGTGACAACAAGCTCGGCATGAACAAGAGCTTCAAGGAGTGCGGTGTGGATGAGGACTACTACTGGTCCATCATCGACCAGATCGGCATGCGCGCCTACGAAGACCAGTGCGCACCGGCGAACCCGCGTATCCCGCAGATCGAGGATATGAAGGACATCGCCATCGCGGCCTACTACGGCGTCAGCCAGGAGGAAGGCCACAAGCTGCGCATCGAGCGTCAGGGCGAAGCCGCTACGGAGGAAGCTTCCGAGCGCGCCTGATCGCAATATCGCAACGTGACTCCTTATATAAAAGATGTGAAGTGAAGCGTATATAAGGAGTCGTGCAAAAGGAGCCCGATGGGAAACCATCAGGCTCCTTTTTTATAGTGAGGGGGAAGTGGACCGTCGCCGTTACCTTCCGCGTTCTTCATCGAAAGAAGACGCGTGATTGTGTTGGCGCGGCACCGCGAAAAACGTTGGAAAAACCGCGACACGCGCGAATTCCATATGTTCACCCCTGATGCTTAGATAAAGAAGTTGCCTGATTTTAGGGCTCGCAAATTGTAATTCAAAAAGCGAGCGTGGCACAGCGGCTCACTCCGGTGAGAAGCTGCATGGCTGCGCACTGATGTGGTATGGCCACGGAACTTCCACGGTTCCGGGGGTCTTCTGCGCCGGTGCCCTTGGAAGCAGGCTGGTAAACAGTAAATAACGAATCGCTAGAAAGGGCGGAAGGCAATGGCGGGACAGAAAATCCGCATCAGGCTTAAGTCCTATGACCATGAGGTCATCGACCAATCGGCGAAGAAGATCGTCGAAACGGTGACGAACGCGGGCGCAACTGTGGTTGGCCCGGTTCCGCTCCCGACCGAGAAGAACGTGTTCGTCGTTATCCGTTCTCCTCACAAGTACAAGGATTCTCGCGAGCATTTCGAGATGCGCACTCATAAGCGTCTCATCGACATTGTGGACCCGACCCCGAAGGCCGTGGACTCCCTCATGCATATTGATCTGCCCGCAGACGTGAACATCGAGATCAAGCTGTAAGGGAGGAGGGAACCATTATGTCTAATCGCACTGCACTGCTGGGCAAGAAGCTCGGTATGTCTCAGGTCTGGGACGAGAACGGTTTCTTCGTTCCTGTGACCCTCGTTGACGTGTCCACCAACGTGGTGACCGCTGTCAAGTCCGAAGAGTCCGACGGCTACAAGGCTGTTCAGCTTGGCTACGGCCAGGTTGACCCGACCAAGGTGACCAAGCCGCTCGCCGGCCACTTCGCCAAGGCTGGCGTCACCCCGCGTCGTCACCTCGCTGAGGTCCGCACCGATAACGCCGAAGAGTTCGAGCCGGGTCAGGAGCTGACCGCTGAGCTGTTCCCGGAAGGCACCCTGGTCGACGTGACCGGTACCACCAAGGGCAAGGGCTTCGCAGGCACCATCAAGCGTTGGGGCTTCAAGTCCTATCGTCGTACCCACGGCTCTCACAAGAACGAGCGTCGTCCTGGCTCTGTTGGCGCATGCGCCACCCCGAGCCGCATCCTCAAGGGCAAGCGCATGGCTGGCCGCATGGGTCATGTGACCAACACCGCGCTGAACCTCACCATCGTTTCGTCGGATGTTGAGAACGGCGTGCTGGCTATCAAGGGCGCCATTCCGGGCCCGAAGGGCAGCATCGTTCTCGTCCGTTCGGCAGTGAAGGGAGCCTGATAAATCATGGCAAACATTACTCTGAACGTCACCGATAACCAGGGCAAGGCCACCGGCACCGTCGATGCCCCGGCTGAGATCTTCGGCTTCTCCGCTGAAGAAGTTCAGTCCCGCATCCCGCTGATCCACCAGGTCGTCATCGCCCAGCTCGCCGCTGCTCGCCAGGGCACCCACGCCACCAAGACTCGTGGCATGGTTTCCGGCGGTGGCCGCAAGCCGTGGAAGCAGAAGGGCACCGGTCGTGCTCGTCAGGGCTCCATCCGTGCACCGCAGTGGTACCACGGCGGCACCGTGTTCGGTCCGCAGCCGCGCGACTACTCCCAGCGCACCCCGAAGAAGATGAAGGCCGCTGCTCTGAAGTACGTGCTTTCCGATCGTGCCAACGCCGGTCACGTGGCCGTTGTCGACTTCGGTGTTTCCGAAGCCCCGTCCACCAAGGCCGCCGTCGCCGCGCTTACTCCGGTGACCGAGAACAAGTTCACCACCGTGGTGCTCTCTCGCGAGAATGTGAACGAATGGCTTTCCGTTCGTAACATCCCGACCGTTCACCCGATCTTCGCCGATCAGCTCAACACGTACGATGTGGTCACCGCTCAGTACGTGGTCTTCTCCAAGGAAGGCTTTGATGCTTTCCTCGCTGCGAAGGCTGAGCCGGCTGCAAAGGAGGCCTGATTTTCATGGTCGCTATTCACAAGCCCGCACACGACATCATCCTCAAGCCTGTCGTTTCTGAGAAGAGCTACGCTCTGTCCGATCGCGGTCAGTACACCTTCGTGGTGGCCCCGAACGCGAACAAGGTTCAGATCAAGCAGGCAATCGAAGAGATCTTCAATGTCAAGGTGACGAACGTCAACACCCTCAACCGCGCCGGCAAGCGCCAGCGCACCCGCAACGGTTTCGGCCAGCGCGTCAATCAGAAGCGCGCCATCGTGACCGTCGCCGAGGGCCAGACGATCGACATCTTCGGTAACTGAAGGCTAGCCGAGAAAAGTTAAAGGAAGAACTAGATTATGGCTATCCGCGTTTATAAGCCGACGACTGCAGGCCGCCGTAACGCGTCCGTCTCGGACTTCTCCGAGCTTACGCGCTCCACGCCTGAGAAGTCGCTGGTTCGCAAGCTCAGCAAGACTGGCGGTCGTAACTCCTACGGCCGTATGACCTCCCGTCATCGCGGCGGCGGTCACAAGCGCCAGTACCGTCTCATCGACTTCAAGCGTTGGGACAAGGACGGCGTGCCGGCCAAGGTCGCTCACATCGAGTACGACCCGAACCGTTCCGCCCGCATCGCACTGCTGCACTACGCAGACGGTGAGAAGCGTTACATCATCGCTCCGGAAGGCATCAAGCAGGGCGACGTCATCGAGACCGGCGCTCAGGCTGATATCAAGCCGGGCAACAACCTGCCGCTGCGCAACATCCCGACCGGTACCGTGGTGCACGCGATTGAGCTCCGCCCGCTGGGTGGCGCCAAGATCGCCCGCTCCGCCGGTGCTGCCGTGCAGCTCGTCGCCAAGGATGGCGCCTACGCTCAGCTGCGTATGCCGTCCGGCGAAATCCGCAACGTGGACGCTCGCTGCCGCGCGACCGTTGGTGAGGTCGGTAATTCCGATCACGCCAACATCCAGCTTGGCAAGGCAGGCCGCGCTCGTTGGATGGGCAAGCGCCCGATCACCCGTGGTGAGTCCATGAACCCTGTCGATCACCCGCACGGCGGTCGTACCCGCGGTGGCAAGCCGCCGGTTTCTCCGTGGGGCAAGGGCGAGGTTCGTACCCGCCGTCCGAAGAAGGCTTCGAACAAGATGATTGTTCGTCGTCGCCCGAATGGTAAGAACCGTAAGTAAGGGAGTGTCGAGTAGATGACTCGTAGCATCAAGAAGGGCCCCTTCGTCGACGCCCACCTGCAGAAGAAAGTCGACGAGCAGAACGAGAAGGGTACGCACAACGTCATCAAGACGTGGTCCCGTCGTTCGATGATCACCCCTGATTTCATCGGACACACCTTCGCCGTTCATGATGGCCGCAAGCATGTTCCGGTGTTCGTCACCGAATCCATGGTTGGCCACAAGCTCGGTGAGTTCGCCCCGACCAAGACCTTCAAGGGTCATGTGAAGGACGACAAGAAGGCACGCCGCTAAAGGAGAGTAAGGACACATGGAAGCTAAAGCAATCGCTCGTCACGTCCGCGTGACGCCGCGCAAGGCTCGCCGTATGGTCGACCTCATCCGAGGCAAGAAGGCGACCGAAGCCATCACCATTCTGAAGTTCGCTCCGCAGGCGCATCCCTCCCGGTGCGTAAGGTCCTGGAGAGCGCCATCGCGAACGCTCGTGTGAAGGCCGACAAGGCCGGCGAGCCGTTCCGCGAGAACGACCTGGTCGTGAAGGAGACCTATGTGGACGAAGGCGTGACGCTCAAGCGTTTCCGCGCCCGTGCACAGGGCCGTGCCGCTCGTATCAACAAGCGCACCAGCCACATCACGGTCGTCGTCGCTAACAAGGAAGGAAACCGCTAAAGATGGGTCAGAAGATCAATCCGTTTGGCTACCGCCTGGGAATCACTGAGAACCATCGTTCCAAGTGGTTCTCCGATTCCAACAAGGTTGGCGAACGCTACCGCGACTTCGTTCTCGAAGATGACGCCATCCGCAAGGCCATGAGCAAGGACCTCGAGCGTGCGGGCGTGTCCCGTATCGTCATCGAGCGTACCCGCGACCGCGTGCGTGTGGACATCCACACCGCTCGTCCGGGCATCGTCATCGGCCGTCGTGGCGCTGAGGCTGAGCGCGTTCGCGCCAAGCTCGAGAAGCTCACCGGCAAGCAGGTCCAGCTCAACATCTTCGAAGTGAAGAACGCCGCACTGGACGCCCAGCTCGTCGCACAGGGCATCGCTGAGCAGCTCACCAACCGCGTGACCTTCCGTCGCGCGATGCGTAAGGCCCAGCAGGATGCCATGCGTGCAGGCGCCAAGGGTATCCGTATCAAGCTCTCCGGCCGCCTTGGTGGCGCCGAAATGAGCCGTTCCGAGTTCTATCGCGAGGGTCGCGTTCCGCTGCAGACCCTGCGTGCCCTCATTGATTACGGCTTCTTCGAGGCCAAGACCACTTACGGCCGTATCGGCGTGAAGGTCTGGATCTACAAGGGCGATATGACCGAGCGTGAGTTCGAAGAGCAGCAGGCACAGCAGAGCAACAACCGCCAGGGTCGTCGCGGCGATCGTCGTCCGCGTCGCGGCCAGCGCAACGCTGCTCCGCAGCAGAACGCAGCAGCAGAGGCTCCGGTCGCTGCTGAGGCACCTGCCGCAACGGAAACGAAGGAGTGAGCTGAGAATGCTTATCCCAAAGAGAACCAAGTATCGTAAGCAGCACCGTCCGGTCCGCCGTGGCATGTCCAAGGGCGGCAACGAGATCGCTTTCGGCGATTTCGGTATCCAGGCTCTGGCTCCGGCTTATGTGACCAACCGCCAGATCGAGGCCGCTCGTATCGCCATGACCCGCTACATCAAGCGTGGTGGCCGCGTGTGGATCACGATCTTCCCGGATCGTCCGCTGACCAAGAAGCCGCTCGGCACCCGAATGGGTTCCGGTAAGGGTACTCCGGAATTCTGGATCGCCAACGTCCACCCGGGTCGCGTTATGTTCGAGATCGGTGGCGTGTCCGAGGATGTCGCTCGTGAGGCTCTGCGCCGCGCAATCGACAAACTCCCCATGAAGTGCCGTGTTATTGCTCGTGAAGGCGGTGACATCTGATGGCAGTCGGAACTGCAGACTACACCATGAAGAATCTCAACGAGAAGACCAACGAGGAGATCGAGGGCTTCCTCAAGAAGTCCAAGGAAGAGCTGTTCAACCTGCGCTTCCAGTCCGCGACCGGTCAGCTCGAAAACACCGCCCGCCTCAAGGCGGTCAAGCACGACATCGCCAGGATGTACACCATCCTGCGCGAGCGTGAGCTCGGCATCAGCCAGGCCCCCGAGGCGACCGAAACGAAAGCTGAGGAGAAGTAATGGCTGAAGAGCGTAACTTCCGCAAGGTTCGTCGCGGTTACGTCGTGTCCGATAAGATGGACAAGACGATTTCCGTCGAGCTCGAGCAGCGTTCGACCCACCCGCTTTACGGCAAGGTTGTGCGCTCCACTCGTACGGTCAAGGTCCATGATGAACACAACGAGGCTCACATTGGCGACCTCGTGAGTATTATGGAGACTCGGCCCCTGAGCAAGACCAAGCGTTGGCGTCTCGATAGCATTATCGAGCGCGCTAAGTAAATAAGTTCGGCAAGGCTCCGTGAGTCACCCCGCCTGCTTCTAGCAGGCAGGCGGGGTGCTTGGGGAGAACCAGCTCGGCTAAGGAGAATCAATGATTCAGCAGGAAACGCGGCTTCATGTCGCCGACAACACGGGTGCGAAGGAACTCCTCGCCATCCGAGTGCTCGGCGGATCGAAGCGACGCTATGCCGGCATCGGTGACGTGATCGTCGCCTCCGTCAAGGACGCCATCCCTGGCGGGTCGGTCAAGAAGGGCGACGTCGTCAAGGCTGTCGTCGTCCGCACTGTCAAGGAACACCGTCGTGTCGACGGCTCCTACATCAAGTTCGACGAGAACGCCGCCGTCATTCTCGGCTCTGGCCGTGAACCGAGGGCACTCGTATCTTCGGACCGGTCGGTCGTGAACTGCGCGACAAGCGCTTCATGAAGATCGTGTCCCTCGCCCCGGAGG
>ENA-OQED01000051-OQED01000051.1-human-gut-metagenome-genome-assembly--contig:-NODE-51-length-43105-cov-1.388966_pt1 | contig 43105 bp, 38 predicted proteins | sample MGYA00242790_ERZ504625 | MGnify/ENA primary metagenome ERZ504625 (study PRJEB26092, sample SAMD00036345) | human gut metagenome | host: Homo sapiens | study: EMG produced TPA metagenomics assembly of...
CTGCCAGAAAGCTCTTCTGCAACGAGCAGATCCTCCCGGTGTTGTGATTTTTATTATTTTCCATTAGCCGCCTTTTACCACTCACCTGATGCGATTCCCATCTCCTGCTCCACAACCATGGCATCGTCGGTGATTCCTTCTGTGGAATGCTGCATCAGTTTTTCGAATGCCGGAAACAGAAGCTCTGCTGCAAAGGCCTGCGGGGTCTGTGCCTGCCATACGAGATCTCTTCGCGGGCTTTCCCTGATTTTTCCGTTTTCATCGGTAAGCTTGATGGTATCCTTGACCGGCATGCCAAGGACACAGGCTTTTTCTTCTTTTACACATGCGCAGAGACGTTCCAGCATTTCCTGGTTTAAAAACGGGCGGGCGCCATCGTGAATCAGAACGTAATCGGTCTTCTGATCCTGTTCGCTTTCCAGGCTTTTCAGCGTCTGCAATGCTTTCCAGACAGATTCATACCGTTCCCTTCCGCCTGCGCATACGGAAACAGTTTTCTTAATTCCATATTTTTCGATAATCTCTTTCTGACAGTATTCTATTTTATCCGCACCTGTCACAAGAATGATCTGGTCAATCTCCGGCGAATGTTCAAAAACCTCCAGCGCGTAAACCACGACTGGTTTTCCTCCGATTTCCAGAAACTGTTTTGCTACGCTTCCGCCCATCCGGGTTCCCTTTCCGGCTGCCAGGACAACCGCAGTGTATTTTTCTTTCTTCTCGCTCATCTTTTCCTCCGTTTTCTACAAATACAAAAACTCCGCAGCAGATCTCTCTTCTCCGTTCTGCTGCGGAAGTTTCTTTTTCTTATCGTTCTCCAAGCTTCAGGTTCGGTACGGCATTCAGGTCCCAGCCGTGGCGGGTTCCCTTCTGGTACTCGTAGTAAGCTGCCACACCGATCATGGCCGCATTGTCGGTACAGAAGATCGGGGACGGACGGTAAAAGCGGATGCCCTCTTTTTCACATGCTGCTTCCATCGCCGCGCGGAGTGCCCGTTCGATGCAACGCCGCCGGCGATCGCCAGACGGTCCATATGGTAATCTTTGGCCGCACGGATGGCATTATCCACCAGAACGTCCACAACGGCCTGCTGGAAGGACGCAGCGATGTCTGCTTCGACAATTGGTTCGCCTGTCATCCGGCATTTGTTCAGATGGTTTAAAACGGCAGATTTTACGCCGCTGAAGCTGAAGTCATACGGCGCATCCTCCATGTGGGCACGCGGGAAGTCGATGGCGTGCGGGTTTCCTTCTTTTGCCAGCTTGTCGATCTTCGGTCCGCCCGGATAGCCGAGTCCGATGGCACGGGCTACCTTGTCGAAAGCTTCTCCGGCTGCATCGTCTCTCGTTCTTCCGAGGATTTCGAAAGAACCGTAATCTTTTACAATGACAAGATGGGTATGGCCTCCGGAGATGATTTCACACAGGAACGGCGGCTCCAGATCCGGGTGTTCGATATAGTTCGCCGAGACGTGGCCTTCAATATGGTGAACGCCGACCAGCGGTTTCTTTTTTGCATAGGCGATCGCTTTTGCCTCTGCCACGCCGACGAGAAGTGCGCCGACAAGGCCAGGGCCGTACGTAACACCGATCGCATCGATATCATCCAGAGTGACATCGGCTTCTTTTAAGGCCGCTTCTACAACCTGGTTGATTTTTTCGATATGTTTTCTGGATGCAATTTCCGGCACAACGCCGCCATACAGGGTATGGATGGCGATCTGGGATGAAATAATGTTAGACAGCACACATCTTCCGTTTTTCACGACGGAGGCTGCGGTTTCATCGCAGGAGCTCTCAATTGCAAGAATCAGGGTATCTTTTTCACTCATTTTTCGTTTCCTCTTCAAATAACAGTTCTACTGATCTTCCGTCTTTTCCAAGCTCTGCGGCCGGGAAAATCTTCTGTACCTCATCCATGTACCGCTGCGGGCCGACGAGCGACGGGGAAAAGTGGGTCAGCCACATTTCGGCAGCCTCGGCATCTTTTGCCAGTTTTGCCGCCTCGTAGAAGGTCATATGCTTAAATTCTTTTGCTTTTGCCTGTTTTTCCGGCTCGCCGTACATTCCCTCGCAGATGAAAAGGTCGGAGCCTTTCGCATGTTCGGAGATCGACGGAATCGGGCGGGTATCGGTGCAGTAGGTCACCTTCAGTCCCTTTCTGGCAGGGCCGAGGACCATGTCCGGCGTATACGTCTTTCCATCCAGGGTGACAGTCTTGCCTTTCTGCAGCGGATTCCAGCATTTAATCGGAATTTCCTGTGCTTTAGCGCGCTCCACATCGAATTTTCCCTTGCGGGAGATCTCCAGCGAATAGCCGTAGCAGGTGATATTGTGCTGCACGCGGAAGGCTGTGATTTTGTAGCCGTTCATCTCGATCACTTCTTCCGGCGTTGTCACCTCGTGAAATACAATCGGGAACGGCAGCTCCGGGCAGATGACACGCAGTGAATTGACGACGCGCTCCAGGCCTTTTGGGCCGATCATGGTCAGCGGTTCTCTCCTGTCAGTGTTTCCCATCGTCAGGAGAAGTCCTGGAAGGCCGCTGATGTGGTCTGCGTGGTAATGGGTGAAGCAGATGGCATCAATCGGCTTAAAGGTCCAGCCTTTTTCCTTGATGGCAACCTGGGTTCCCTCGCCGCAGTCGATCAGAAGGCTGCTTCCGTTGTATCGGGTCATCAGGGCGGTCAGGCGTCTGCCTGGCAGAGGCATCATACCGCCTGTTCCCAGTAAACATACATCTAACACGTTTTTCCTCCATATTCTATCCGGCTTTTTCGAAAGCCGGTCAGGTATTTTACGTTGAAAAAGCGTGTCCAAAACGGTTTGTTTCAGACACGCTCTCATCTTAACACAGTTTTTTCAAACACGCAATGACGCGGGTTTTATTTATTTGCTGTCATGACAGCTTCCTTCATCATGCGGACATACGTATAGATGTGCTGCTCCGCATGAGTGCCGTACTTCGCAATCATTTTGACGATAGCGCTTCCGACGATGACACCGTCCGCAATTTTTGCAATGTTGGCCGCCTGATCGGTCGTGTTGATGCCGAAGCCTACAGCTACCGGAATATCGGTTACTTTGCGGATTGCGGCGATCATGGAATCGAGGTCTGTCTTGATCTCGCTTCTGACACCGGTAACGCCCAGAGACGATACGAGGTAGATAAAACCTTCGGCGTCTGCGGCAATTTTCTGGATGCGCTGCTCAGACGTCGGCGCAATCAGGGAAATGACATCTACCTGATGGCTGCGCGCAATATCGTTTAATTCGCCTTTTTCCTCATACGGCATATCCGGGATGATGATGCCATTGATGCCGACTTCCTCGCATTTTGTAAAGAACGGCTCGTATCCGTAATGGAACACCGGGTTTAAGTAGGTCATAAACACCAGCGGAATGTCTGTTTTTTTGCGCACGGAGGCTACCATATCGAAAATTTTATCGGTGGTAGTTCCGGCTTTTAAGGAACGGAGGTCTGTCTCCTGGATGACAACGCCCTCGGCGATCGGATCGGAAAACGGGATTCCGATCTCGATCAGGTCTGCGCCTGCTTTTTCGAGCTCCAGAATATAATTCTCTGTTTTTTCAATGTTCGGGTCTCCGGCTGTCAGAAACGGAATGAATGCTTTGCTGTTTGAAAATGCTTCTGTTACTTTACTCATGAAGGTCCCTCCCTCTGTATCTTGCAATGGCTGCTACGTCTTTGTCTCCGCGTCCGGACAGGCAGATGATGATGGAGTCTTCCGGATCAAATTCTTTTGCGATCTTCATCGCATGGGCTACTGCATGGGCACTCTCGATCGCACAGATGATACCCTCGGTTCTTGCGAGGTATTCAAAAGCTTCTACTGCCTCATCGTCCGTTACCGGAACGTATTCGGCGCGGCCGATGTCATGCAGATATGCATGCTCCGGTCCAATGCCCGGGTAGTCAAGGCCTGCGGAAATCGAGTAAACCGGTGCGATCTGACCGTATTTATCCTGGCAGAAGTAGGATTTCATACCGTGGAAGACGCCGAGTGTTCCGGTTGCAATGGTTGCTGCAGTCTCTGCGGTGTTGACGCCGCGTCCTGCTGCCTCGCATCCAATCAGGCGGACATTTTTGTCATTGATGAAGTTATAGAACATACCCATCGCATTGCTTCCGCCGCCGACGCATGCCATGACGGCTTTCGGGAGTTTTCCTTCTTTTTCGAGGATCTGCTCTCTTGCCTCTTTGCTGATGACAGCCTGGAAATCGCGGACGATGGTCGGGAACGGATGCGGGCCCATAACGGAACCGAGAACGTAGTGGGTGTCATCGACACGTGATACCCACTCGCGCATCGCCTCATTGACGGCATCTTTTAAGGTCATAGTTCCGGTAGTAACGGCATTTACTTTTGCACCAAGAAGCTCCATCCGGTATACATTGAGGGCCTGACGGTCGGTGTCTTCTTTTCCCATGAAGATCTCACACTCAAGTCCCATCAGCGCTGCTGCCGTTGCGGTTGCCACACCGTGCTGGCCGGCTCCGGTCTCTGCGATGACACGGGTTTTTCCCATTCTTTTTGCGAGGAGGCACTGTCCGAGCACGTTGTTGATTTTGTGGGCTCCGGTGTGGTTCAGATCCTCTCGTTTGAGGTAAATTTTTGCTCCGCCGAGATCCTTTGTCATTTTCTCTGCGTAGTAGAGAAGGGACGGGCGGCCCGCGTAATTTTTCAGCAGGTCATCGAGCTCCTGGCAGAACTCCGGATCGTTTTTATAATAATTGTACTGTTTTTCCAAATTGATAATTTCATTCATCAGAGTTTCCGGTATGTACTGGCCTCCGTGAATACCAAATCTTCCGTCAGACATGTCTTATCCTCCTTATGCATTCTGTGATTTTTTTCGGATCCTTTACGCCGTCTGTCTCGACACCGCTGCTGATGTCGACGGCGAAGGGATGTGTCTGTAAAATCGCCTGTTCCACATTTTCGGCGTTCAGGCCTCCCGCAAGGAAATACGGGCGGTCCATGTTTCTGATCAGTGACCAGTCGAACGATTCGCCGGTACCGCCTTTTCCGTGGTCGAGAAGGATGTAATCGGCGCTGCTTTTTTTCGCCTTTTCGACGTCCTCCCTGGTTTTGATGGAAAATGCCTTGATCAGTTCCCCGCCGGTGCGGAACCGGAGCGAATGGATATATTCTTCACTCTCATTTCCGTGGAGCTGTGCCAGATCGATGACGCCCTCTTCGAGGTATCCTGCGACAATCGCCGGAAGCTCGTTCACAAAGACGCCGACCGCCTGGATTTCGGGATCCAGATAGCGCCGCAGCGTCACGGCATGTTCTTTTGTAATCTGTCTGCGGCTTTTTGCAAAGACAAAGCCGACATATTCGGGCTTCAGTTCATTCACCGCATCGATGTCTTCCAGCCGTGTGAGCCCGCAGATTTTGATTCTGGTCTGTTCTTCCATAACGTTTAACTCCCCGTGCGCTCTGTTTTGTTTTGCGCACTTACGTTACCACTTTAACACATTGAAGAGAGTTTTTCAAGCTCTGCTCTTTTGTTGCTGCTCCGCATCAGCGTTTCGCCGATCAGAACGGCATCGGTTTTATTCTGATACAGTCTTCCGACATCCTCCGGCGTTTTGATGCCGCTCTCGGATACGAAAACAATGTTTTCCGGGACAAGCTCCCGCAGCCGCTCACTGTTGTGGATATCGACCGTGAAATCTTTTAAGTTGCGGTTGTTGACGCCGATGATCCTTGCTCCGGCGCGCATGGCCTGTGCAACCTCCGCCTCATCGTGGGCTTCCACAAGAGCGGAAAGGCCGAGGGAATGCGCTGTTTCCAGATATTCTTTTAAGGTTTCCTCCGGCAGCAGCGCACAGATCAGAAGGACAGCGGTGGCTCCGAGCACCTTTGCCTCGTAGATCATATAGGGATCCACGGTAAAATCTTTCCGCAGAACCGGGATGGATACGGTTTCTGCAATTTTTTTTAAGTAACGCTTGTCGCCTTTGAAGTATTCCGGCTCGGTCAGGCAGGAAATGGCGGAGGCACCGGCCGCTTCATATTCCTTTGCGATCTCCAGATAGGGGAAATCTTCTGCGATGATGCCCTTCGACGGGGAGGCTTTTTTTACCTCGCAGATAAAGGACATGCCCGGCTTTTTCAGCGTCTGTTCAAACGGGAATCCAGTATCCGGGTTCATCGCCGTTGCTTTTTCTTTCATTTCTGCAAGAGAACACTTCTCTTTTTCTGCAGCGACACGTTTTCTTGTGGCTTCTGCAATCGTTTCCAGTATCATATGTTTATTCCTCTTCTGCCAATCTGTTGGCGAGTGACACAAACTCTTCGAGTTTTTTCTGTGCTTTTCCGCTGTCGATCAGCTCCTCTGCCAGTTTTACAGCGTCCTGCATCGGGATTTCTTTTGCTACATGAAGGGCTGCGGCGGCATTCAGGACAACAGCGTCTCTTGCCGGGCCTTTCTTTCCTGCAAGAATTTCTTTCGTAATTTCAGCATTCTCCTGCGGGGTTCCGCCGACCAGCTCTTCTTTGGTACAGCGGGTCATGCCGAACTCTTCCGGTGTGATGACGTATTCCTCAAACGTTCCGTCCTTGATCTCGCAGACGCTTGTCGGTGCGCTTAAGGAAATTTCATCGAGGCAGTCCTGGCCGTAGACAACCATGCCGCGTTTGACACCAAGATTGGAGAGAACTTCTGCCATCGGACGGACAAGTGCTTCCTCGTAGACACCCATCACCTGCATCGTGGCTGCTGCCGGGTTGGTCAGCGGTCCGAGGATGTTGAAAATGGTTCGGATGCCGAGCACCTTGCGGACCGGTGCCACGTATTTCATGGACATGTGGTATTTCTGTGCGAACAGGAAACAGATTCCAAGTTTTTCCAGAACTTCTTTGTTTTTCTCCGGCTCCAGGTCGATTTTGACGCCGAGCGCTTCGAGACAGTCGGCTGCGCCGGATCTGCTCGATGCGGCGCGGTTTCCGTGTTTGCAACTGCGACGCCGCCTGCAGAGATCACAAGGGATGCTGTTGTGGAGATGTTGAAGGAATTGGATTTATCTCCGCCGGTTCCGACGATTTCCAGAACATCCTTGTCATGTTCCATGGGAACACCGTGCTTTCTCATGCCGTTGGCACATGCGGTGATCTCTTCGATTGTCTCGCCTTTCATCGTCATGGCAGTTAAAAATGCGCTGATCTGGATCGGATCGGCTTTTCCTCCCATGATTTCATCCATGGCGCCCTCTGCCATCTCGTAGGTTAAGTTCTCTTTATTTACCAGTTTTACAATCGCTTCCCGAATCATATTCTGTTCCTCTCTTTCTTGGCTGTCCTGTGATCTATCTTGTAATTTTTAAGAAGTTTTCTACCATCTGTCTGCCCTGCGGGGTCAGAATGGATTCCGGATGAAACTGGACTCCGTAGATCTTTTTCTCACTGTCCTCGACTGCCATGACCTCGCCGTCTGCAGTTCTTGCCGTTACCTTTAAGGTTTCCGGCAGTGTCGCTTCATCAGCTGCGAGGGAATGGTATCTTGCAACCGGAACGGTTTCCGGCAGCCCCTGGAATAATTCCGAGGTAAGATCCAGCGTTGTCTCGGACTGTTTGCCATGCATCAGCTGTTTCGCATAGGTGACGGTCGCGCCGTACGCGGCACAGATTGCCTGATGGCCGAGGCAGACACCGAGGATCGGGATCTCGCCGCCTAATTTTTCTACAATCTCCATGCATCGGCCTGCCTGCTCCGGACGGCCCGGTCCGGGAGATAAAATGATGGATGCCGGTGCCAGTGCGCAGATTTCGTCGATCGTCATCTCGTCGTTCCGGATGACCTTCATGTCCGGATTGATCGAACCGGCGAGCTGATACAGGTTATAGGAAAAAACTGTCATAATTATCTACCAGCAGTATCATAAGTTGCTTCCTCCTTCTGCCTCCGCAAGTGCGACCATCACGGCCTTTGCTTTGTTGATGCATTCCTGATGCTCTTTTTCCGGTACGCTGTCGGCTACAATGCCGGCACCGGAGCGGACGAACACTTTTCCGTTTTTCTTAAACGCAAGCCGGATTGCAATGCAGGTGTCCATATTTCCGGTGAAATCCAGATAGCCGATCGCACCGCCGTAAATGCCGCGCTTGTTGTTTTCCAGCTCGTTGATGATCTGACAGGCACGGAGCTTTGGTGCACCGGAGAGGGTTCCGGCCGGGAGAACGGAATCGATGGCATCGACTGCGGTCTTGTCTTTCCGAAGCTGTCCTTTTACAGTGGAACCGATGTGCATGACGTGGGAGTAACGCTCGATTGACATGTATTTTTCTACTTCCACGGTTCCGAAATCACAGATCTTTCCGAGATCGTTTCTTCCCAGATCAACCAGCATGTTGTGCTCGGCACGCTCTTTTTCATCGGCGAGGAGTTCTTTTTCCAGCCGCTGGTCTTCTTCATAGCTCTTTCCTCTCGGCCGCGTTCCGGCAAGCGGGAAGGTCCGGACCTCTCCGTCCTCGACTTTTACGAGAGTTTCCGGGGATGCACCGGCGATCTCGACATCATCACTCGAGAAGTAGAACATGTACGGCGACGGATTCGTCGTGCGGAGAACGCGGTACGTATCGAGGAGGCTTCCCTCAAAATCAGCTTCGAGCCGGTTGGAGAGAACGAGCTGGAAGAGGTCTCCCTCGTGGATATAATGTTTGATCTGCTCGACTTTCTCACAGTACGCTTTCTCATCGAAGAGCGGGCGGAACTCGGATTTCAGGTGGCCGGCTTTCGTCTCGGCCGGTTTTCCGAAGCGGATCAGCTCTTCCATTTTTTCGAGTTCCTGTACGGCTTTTTCGTAATTTTCTTCGAGATTTTCGGTTTCGATATTAATCATCAGTACGATTTTCTGACGGTAATTATCATAGGCGATGACCTTATCGAACAGCATCAGGTCGACATCTTTGAAATGTTCCTGATCTTCTGCGTCCAGCTTTAAGATCGGCTCGCTGTACTTGATGTAATCGTAAGAGAAGTATCCGACGAGGCCGCCGGTGAAGGTCGGCAGTGTCGCGATCTTCGGACTTTTATTTTTTTCAATCAGGGTTTTGATGACGGCTCCCGGATGGGCTGTCTTTGCGGTCAGCCGGATCTGTCCGGTCGGAAGCTGTTCTTTGTGACTTTCCGGAATATCTTCTACTTTTTTCATCTCTGCCGCAGCGGCGGTGATTGTCAGGTTTCCGTTGACACAGGTGAGTTCCAGCGACGGATCGTAGCCGAGAAAGGTGTATCTTCCCCACTGTTTTTTATCCTCCACGCTTTCGAGCATGTAGCAGTGGCTGCTGACGCCCTGCAGGACTTTCAGTGTTTCTACCGGTGTACGGATATCCGAATAAATTTCTCTGCTTACCGGGATTTTCTGAAAAGCTCCCGATGCGGCTGCTTTTGAAATTTCTTCTAACGTCATCTGTTTCATCTTGTTATCTCCTTTCCTTGTGTCTGCAAAGGCTGTCATCAACACTGGTCCTCAGAACCAATTTCTGATATACAAAAAACCGCCCCCGGCAAAGAATCACTTTGTTCTTTGCCAAGGGCGGGTATATTTTTATACTCGTGGTGCCACCTTGTTTTGCGATTGCTCACACGCTCTGCAGAATACGATCATATTCCTGGCAACTAACGTATGCCTGCACGTTACAGAATACTCAGACGGTTTCCCGCTTTTCCCTGTACCCTCCGTGGTCCATTTGCTGATCCGCTTTCTGTCCGGCTTCCACCTGCCCGGGCTCTCTGTGAGTGCGCTTCCAACGTTATCTCCACTTCATCGGTTTCAAAGTATTTATTTTTTTCTTATGGGCTGTATTATAGTCCCATTCTTTTTTGCTGTCAAGTAATTTTTTTGCTCTTTTTGTTCAAAGTCCGGTATTTTTATGATATTCCCGTGTCCACGCCGCAAGAGCTTCGTCCAGATCGCGCGGGAGCTCGACCTGCATTGCCTCGGTGATCTGGCGGTCCATCTCCCGTTTCGTCTCGGCATCCACTTTCCGTTCGGTGCACATCTGCTCATAGGCATCCTGTCCTTTGCTCATGTAGACCGCAAACAGCCAGCTCTTTAACGATGCTTTCGTGTGCAGCTCTTCATTTGCTTTCTGAAAGCACGTAAGTGCTTCATTCATCTGGAACAGACTTGCGTAGGCACAGCCCATGTTGTTGTAAATACTTCCGGTGAACTGGCTTCCCATGTTGGTTTCGTTTTCCTCGGTATCTTTCAGCGTTTCCTGGTAAACCTGGATCGCATTGATATATTTTTCGTGGTCAACAAGGTAGTCTCCCTTGATTTTTTTCCGCACAATCTCCGGCTGCTCCTCGAACCGTTTCAGGCGCTCATTCATCTCACGGAACTGATCGTGGGAAAGATAATTGATCTCCTTGAAGATCGGCAGGATAAACTCACCGATGTTCTTTTTCTCCTCCAGAAGGACGTAGAGACGCTGGTACAGTCTTCTTAAGTGGAGTTCTTCTTTCATCCACACCAGCAGCTGCTCGTTAATGATGGTCTCGTCCAGCAGATAGATGTTGTGGTACAGATAATAGCACAGTTCCTCGATGGAATAAATATTTGTGCTGATGTTGGAAATATAATACGGATTTTTCGCCCGTTTGACCTGACATAAAATATAACCGCTCATCGTTTACACCTCCCCCATCGTCTCGTGCCAGATTTTGTGACTTGCCGGGAACATATCGCCAAAACCTAAATCCTCTGCGGTGATCTGACACGTAACCGGAGAATCATACTCCAGACGCAGACGGATCCGTGTTGTCTTCGTCGGCCGTTTGGGCAGCCCGTCCAGCTTCATGGTATAGCGGTTTCGTTTTCCGCTTTCCATGGAGCTTACAACAAATTCCAGCTCCTCCGTTCCGTCGAGGATCAGCTCACATTCTTTTTCTGCTTCATACCAGTTCACACCGGCTGCAATCAGCGCATAGTATGCCGGAGAACCATTGATCGTCATCTCCATGCCGATGTTGTAGCGCACGAGGTCATTTCCGAGGAAGAGATAGCCCTTTAAGCGGCGCTCCTCCACTTTTTCGCGCGCGGAAAAGCAGGCGCCCTGTGCAAATAGGTTCGTTCCGCCGAAGATTCTTCTCTGGTTTTTCTTTAACTGACGCAGAGAGTTGTCGGCCCAGGCAAGGTCGAACTCCTCGCTCACCAGAAATACGCTGGAATAAATTTCATTCCCCATCGCTTCTCCCATCAGATGGCAGAAATCGCGGTCGCGCTCCATCGGCTCGATCGAAAGTGCGGCTTTTGGCCCCCGTTTTACGGTCACAGTTGCCGGCTTCGTTTTACGGCTGATGGAAAGTTCAGAAAACGATGCTTCCTCATCTTTCAGGAAAAACAGACCGACTTTACGGCTCCAGAGCTCCGGCTTCTGGTTCAGCACATGGCAGTAAAAGCTCTCGTCATGCTCCTGCAGGTAGGCTCTGCCGCGCGGAAGTCCGATTATCTTGTATGCTTCACGCACATTTTCCACAAATGGACGGGTCAGATGGCCGTGGTGATCATCATCGCCTGGATCTGCTGGTCCGGGCGCTCGATGCCGATCATCTTCAGTGCTTCGCGAAGGAACGTGCCAAGGACTTCTCCCGGCGTGTAATCCCGGTTTTCGATCTGGCAGATGCGGGATCCCATGCAGATCTCGTACAGATTGTCCAGCCAGATGCCGTTTTCCGCGTGAGCAGATTTTTCTGCATCCGGTCCTGTTTTCCACGTTTCCTCATTCCGTTTTTTGGCAATGGCGGTCGGAAATTCCACCGCCTCTTCTCCTTCTTTTACCGGGATGGAGACGGCCGTATGGGTTCCCCTGTCATAGCAGCAGAACTGGGAATATTTCTCTCCAAAATCAAATCCTAAAATTAAATTTTTCTGTTCCATGTCGTATCCTCCTGCTGCTTCTTTTCATCCACAAGTGCAAAACAGTTCCGAACCAGAGCCTCCTGCTGCAGATACTTTTGGAATGCTTCTTCTGCTTTTTCCGAATCTCCTGCCGCGCGCGCTGCTTTCATCTGATTCAGAAGCTGGTACCGCGTCTTTCCTGCTTTTGGTTCGCCGGTCATGGAGACGGTTTTCACCTCTGTTTTTCCCTCGCCCTGACGGTTCGTAAAGGTCAGGTAATACTCCATTTTCTCGCCGTAGAACAGCAGAAACTCTTTCACAAAAATGCCCTGATACATATTGCGCATCGGTTCGCTCTTCCATGTTTCTTCGGCGTTTGTCCGGTAATGAATCGTCACCTTTGCCTCCGCTCTCTGGCGCTCCTCGATGAACATGCGGTCGCCGATCTGGAAGCCTTCGGTCAGGTGCTCCGGCAGATCCTTGTAGAAGGAAAAGCGGAGTCCCTGTTTCGTAAACGCCAGAAGCAGGGTATGCGCCTCTTTTTCTTCCTCCTCAGAAAGCTGCGGCTTCGTGGAAAGATGTTTCAGCATCGCAAAACGGCAGATCTCGTCCAGCTCCCAGCCCTGTTTCCAGGCGCGGTCCAAGTAGTCAAACATCTGATCCGAAAGCGGTTTTCCGTCCATAAAATAGCCGATCGCAAGATACGTCAGGTATGCCAGAATGACATGCTCTTTTCCGCTCTGGCGGATGTAGCTCTCCAGCATTTCCTGCTCCCACTTCGGGTGGCTGCGCACAAAGACGGACCAGGTCAGAATGCGCTCCTCCAGCTTGTCGCTCTCCATCTGAAAGCCGCGGATTTTATCCCATAAACTGCACATATCCTCAATAGAACCGGTGAAATAATCTCTCAGATAGCACAATACAATTTCATCGTAAATGCCCTGTTTTACCACGTAGGATGCCAGATAGAGAAGCTCCTCGTCCTCTGTAAACTCTTTTTCCAGAATCATCGCATGCGCCAGACGGAAGAGACACGACACCGGGATCTTTTCGTAGCCGTACCGATCCGTCAGGGCAAAGGCGCGGCTGTAACAGCCGTAGCGTACCAGAAGCTCGATCGTAGAAATACGGTCCACCTTTGCGTAAGCGCTGTCCTCCAGCTCTGCAACAGCTGCCTCGGTCTCACGCTCATCCGGATGGGCAAGATAGTATTCCAGCAGTTTCTGACGCACTGTTTTCCGGTAAGCACTGGAAAATGCGCTCGTGCGCGCTGCCTGCTGATACCAGGCAAGATTTTCTGCGGTAAGCTGCATCTCCTCTTCCTGCTCCCCGCACAGGTGCAACAGCAGACCCGGATTTTCAATGGCAAAACCGCCGCAGGCACGGGCAAGCTCTTCATCCGTAAACAATGGCTCTACGCGGCAGGTTTCTGTCACCGCATATCTTCTGCGCTGCTCATCTTCGAGAAGAATCCGCGCTTTTTTGCCGTACAGACGGATATAAGCACCCCGTTCCGTCATCGGATAGGACGTTTCGCCCGCCATCGCCGGATGGCAGACGATCACACGCGTGATTTTCGGATTTTCACACGTTACATGATGGGTAAACAGCACATTTGCGATCGCTTTTGCGCTGTCGGGATCTTCCGGTTTTTTCAGAAAAGTCCGGTACAGTGCGGCGTATTCGCGGTTCATGCGGCCTTTCTGGATCTGTCTTGCCGTGAAAACCTCCATCGCCGGGCGGTAGCTCTGGAATGTATGGCGGTCTTTTTCGCGATTTTTGATCACGTTGGCGTAGATCAGCGCTTTCTTCTGGCCTGCCAGTGTGTTGCTGTAGGAGAAATACATCCGGATGACCTGCGGAAGAACCTCGTCGAACGACGCATCCATCGTTTCGATATAGTACTCGTACAGGCGCGTGATGCGGATGTTCCGCTCCACGGCTTTTGCATACCACGGGAAATATTCCTTCCGCACCGGGCGGCCCTTCATCACCAGTTTGCAGATGGCTTCGAGCACTTCATCGGATGGAAAACGCTCATAGCCCGCAGTCAGAATCTGATAGACATTCTCATCGAACGTTTTCATCGTCTCTGTAAGATAAGCGGCCCGTTTTAACAGTTCCCCGCTTAAAATGCCTTCTTTCTGCGCAAATTTCAGCACCTGAACGGTGAACGGCGAAATCCGGCGGAGCTGTCCCTCCTGGCGGAGATAGAGCTGTGCCGCATCCAGATACAGAAGCGGGCTCTTGCACCCGCACTCATAGCAAAGTTCCATCGCGTAGAGCTGACGGGTCAGCGACTGCTGCCAGGAATCGTCGGCATCAATGGCAAGCTTTAACAGAAAATAGCTTGCACTCTCCTGCCGCATCAGTGTTCCAAGGCGTGATACCAGCTCGGTATGGCCCACTTCCATTTTCAGCTTCCATGCCAGATACAGATACGCTCCTTTTTTCTCCGCGGTGTCCAGCAGTTCCTGATGCTCTTTTACGTAAGAAAGCGTTTCTCTTGCTTTTCCGGTTTCCTCATGGCTCTCGTACAGCCATGCTTTTCCCAGCGTCACCCACGCCATGTCTCCGCCGGCTTTTTCGAACTGCTCGATGGCCTCCCAGGTGTCCTGATACCAGGTACGGTAGTCGCGTTTATGGACTGCCAGATCGAGATAGCCGCGCGCGATGGCAGTTATCTGACGGTCGCGCTCCGTATTTTTCCTGCTGGTCACATGTTTTTCGCTGTTTGTCACTTCCAGTTCAAAGCGAAGCTCCTGTTTTCCCTGACGCACCGTAATTCTGCCGTAATGGCGGCCGTTTCCGATTTTCTCCTGATGGATAATGTATTCCACACCGTAGACGCTTCCGATGAAATCTTCTGAAGTGACGACTTTCTTTTCCACTTCCAGAAAGTCTCCCTGCACCTCGATTTCAATGCGGACGTAGCCCCAGGTATTTTTATACAGATACAGTGTTTCCTTGCGCGGCTGGTCCACGGTAAGCACAGTTTTCTCCGGCTGTTCCGCCGAAAGCATCACCGGCTCTTTCTGACCGAGGGCAACCAGAAATTCCTCCAGATGCTGAAATGTCACCGGCTTGTGGGACAGTCCCTGATAAAGTGCCATCTGCTCCGGTGCCTCTTTCTGAAGAAGACGTGCAAACTCTTTTTTTACAAAGAAGCGGTACGCTGCGCCGAAATCATGGCTTGCCAGATGCACAAAATCTGCCAGGGAATGAATCTCCTGTCCGGAAATGTTCATTGTCTTTCCTGCAATCGAGACGTGTACCCGCACGCAGCGTTCCTCCAGATTGCTGCTGACGGTGATGTTTCCACAGATTTCATCGCCTGCTTTTAATCCGCTGGTATCCACGCCGTACTCAATCGTACTCGCCGTTCCCTGGAACTGATTTTTCGCCAGAACGATTCTCTGATGATCTGTGGTCACAATTCCTTTTACTCTTCTCCCGTCTTCCGCTCCGATATTCAGCTCTCCGCGGAAATTCTGCCCCTCGTCCAGCGTCAGGGCCACCTCCGTCTCGGACAGCAGCAGATGGGGAACCTCATATTCAAATCTGCCGTTCAGCAGTTGTTCCAATCTTCTTCTCAATGTTTTTCACCTTATTTTATCTAAATCGTTTTCGTTCTTTTCCACAACGTCTGATTATACCCCAAGACGCACGGGATTGCAACGGAAAGGGGACGCTCCTTTTAATAGTCGAACAGCGAAAACTGGTTGCTTTCGGGCAGATCTCCGAAGACACCGAGGTCCGCCATAAAGTCGATAATCGTCTTGCTGACCTTGGTGCGGTCGCGGAAATCATCTTTCGAGAGGAATTTTCCGTTTCGTGCCGCAAGGACAACGGCGTCGGCCGCCTTGTCGCCCAGACCCTCGATCGAGTCGAGCGCCGGCATCAGATGTTTGTCATCGTAGACCTGGAAGCGGTGCGCCTGTGCCTTATAGAGGTCCACCGGCACGAAATCGAAGCCGCGGGCGTACATTTCCTGGACAATCTTCATATCCTTGACGGTTGCCTGCTCCTTCTGAGTCAGCGTGTCTTTCCGTTTTTCGTAATCTTTCATATAATATTCCAGCCGGTCGCGTCCCATGCACATGAGCTCGTAGGAAAATGCGGACGCACGAATGGAGAAGTACGCCGCATAGTACGCCAGCGGATAGAAAATTTTATAGTAAGCGATGCGGTACGCCATCATGACGTACGCCGCCGCGTGGGCTTTCGGGAACATGTACTTGATCTTTTTACATGACCAGATGTACCAGTCCGGCACGTCATGTGCCTTCATCTCCTCTTCCCACTCCGGTTTTAAGCCCTTTCCTTTTCGCACACTCTCCATGATCGTAAAGGAAAGCTCACTTTCGAGTCCCTTGTCGATCAGGTAGATCATGATATCGTCTCGGGTACAGATGGCGGTGGAAATCGTCGCCTTGCCCTCCTCGATCAATGTCTGCGCATTGCCGAGCCATACGTCGGTTCCGTGCGACAGACCAGAGATACGGATCAGGTCAGAGAACGACTGCGGCTTCGTGTCCAGAAGCATCTGGATAACGAAATCGGTACCGAACTCCGGCACGCCAAGACATCCAAGCGGGCAGCCGCCGATGTCCTCCGGCTTGATGCCGAGCGCCTCGGTGCTCTTGAACAGCGACATGACCTCCGGGTTATCGAGCGGAATCGTCTGCGCATCAAGGTGCGTGATATCCTCGAGCATACGGATCATGGTCGGATCATCGTGTCCGAGAATGTCGAGCTTTAAGAGGTTGGCATCAATGGAGTGGTAATCGAAATGGGTCGTAATGATGTCGGTTGTCATATCGTTCGCCGGATGCTGCACCGGGGTGAAGGAGTTGATATCCTCACCGAACGGCAGAACGATGATACCGCCCGGGTGCTGGCCGGTGGTACGGCGGATGCCGGTGCATCCTTCCACGATACGGTCGATCTCGCAGTTCCGTTTGTGCTGGCCGCGCTCTTCGTAATAGTTCTTCACGTAACCGAACGCTGTTTTATCCGCCAGCGTACCGATGGTTCCCGCACGGAACGTCTGACCGGCGCCGAAAATAACCTCTGTGTATTTGTGCGCCTTACTCTGGTAATCACCGGAAAAGTTCAGGTCGATATCCGGCTCTTTGTTTCCCTTGAATCCAAGGAACGTCTCGAACGGAATGTCAAATCCGGCTTTTTTCAGCGGCTTGCCGCAGTTCGGGCAGACGGCGTCCGGCATATCGCATCCGGCACGGCCGACGTACTCTTTGACGCGCGGCGAATCGAACTCGCTGTAATGGCACGATTCACAGTAGTAATGCGGGCTCAACGGGTTTACCTCCGTGATTCCCGCCATCGTCGCAACGAACGAGGAACCGACGGAACCACGCGATCCTACGAGGTAGCCGTCCTCGTTCGACTTCCACACTAGTTTCTGTGCGATGATGTACATAACGGCGTATCCGTTGGAAATAATGGAGTTCAGCTCCCGTTCGAGGCGCGCGGAAACGATCTCCGGCAGCTCCTCGCCGTAGATTTCATGCGCGCGGTCGTAACAGATTCTCCGCAGTGTCTTGTCGGAATCCTCGATGACCGGCGGGAATTTTCCGGCACGGATCGGGGAGATTTTCTCGACAAGGTCGGAGATTTTGCGCGGATTGGTGATGACGACCTCCTCCGCTTTCTCACTTCCGAGATACGAAAACTCTTCAAGCATCTCCTCGGTGGTGCGCAGGAACAGCGGTGCCTGCTCATCCGCGTCGTCAAAACCTTTTCCGGTCATGATGATGCGGCGGTAGATCTCGTCCTGCGGATCCATGAAGTGGACGTCGCACGTTGCCACAACAGGCTTATGGAACTGCTCGCCAAGTTTGACGATGCGCCTGTTGATCTCCTTTAAATCCTCCTCGCTCTCTACGGCAGAAACGTCCTCTTTTTTGATCATGAACGCGTTGTTGCCGATCGGCTGGATTTCCAGATAATCGTAGAAGTCCACGAGACGCGCAATCGCCGCATCCGGTTCACCTCGCAGGATTGCCTGGTAGAGTTCGCCCGCCTCGCAGGCAGATCCAATCATCAGACCGTCCTGGTATTTCAGGTAGACGCTCTTTGGCAGCTTCGGCCGGCGGTTGTAGTATTTCAGGTGGGATTCCGACACGAGGCGGTACAGATTGACACGTCCCGTCTCGTTCTTTGCCAGAATGATCGCATGGTACGATGGAAGCTTGCGCACAGCCTCCTCCGATACTTTTCCCTGCGCATTCAGATCATCCAGAGTCAGAATATTGCGCTCCTCCAGCATTTTTACGAATTTCACGAAAATTTCCGCCGTACAGCCGGCATCGTCCACCGCACGGTGATGGTTTCCAACGATACGCCGACCGCCTTCGCAACGGTATCCAGCTTGAAACGGTTCAGGCCCGGCAGCAGGAAACGCGCCATGGCGACGGTGTCCGCCGTTGTAAATTCCCGCTCGATCCCCTGCAGGACGCAGTTGTGCTCGATAAAGCTCATATCAAACGAAGCATTGTGGGCAACCATAACGGCTCCCTCACTGAACTCCAGGAATTTCGGCAGCACCGTTTCGATGTCCGGCGCGTCAAGAACCATGTTGTCGTTGATGCCGGTCAGGTTCTCAATCCGGAACGGGATCGGGACTTTCGGGTTAACGAAAGTGGAAAACTTATCGACAATCGCTCCGTTTTCCACACGGACGGCGCCGATCTCGATGATTTTGTTGACAACCGGGGAAAATCCCGTCGTCTCGATATCAAACACAACGTAGCTTCCGTGGATGTCCTGTCCTTTGCTGTTGACAACGATATCTTTCAAGTCGTCGACGAGATAAGCCTCCATGCCGTAGATGACCTTGAACGGAGCCGAAACTTTTTTCAGCTCATCTTTTGTCGCATCCGGGTGCTCTGCCTGGTATTTTTTCCGGTAAGCGCCGTCGATCGCCTCGATCGCATGGTTTGCCTCCGGGAAGGACTGCACCACGCCGTGGTCAGTGATCGCGATCGCCGGATGGCCCCACTCGTAGGCACGCTGTACCAGACGGGCAGCATCGGTGACACCGTCCATATCGCTCATCTTTGTATGACAGTGCAGCTCCACACGCTTCACCGGACTCGTATCCTGACGGCCGGTACGGAAATCGGTGATCTTCTTGATGCCCCAGACAGACATAACCGTCAGATCGTGGTCAAATGCATCAACCGTCGTTTTTCCTTTTACTTTAATGAACGCGCCTTTTTTGATCGCATCCTTTAATTCCGGCACTTCCGCGTTCTGGACGAAAATCTTGACGCCGATGGTATCCGTAAAGTCGGTGATCGTGAACATGAAAATCGTACGCTCATTCCGGATCTCGCGCATATCCACACTCTGGACTCTTCCTCGGATGACAACATCACCGATCTCATCGCCGATTTTCAGAATCTCCACGCTCTCATCCTCGAAATCTCTTCCGTACAGCACATCCGGATTGGAGGATTTGCGCGGCTGATTGTCCGCATTCCGGCTGAAACTGCCCTTGCCTTTCTTGAAGGAACCGCGTCCGCCGCCGGAAAAACCTTTTCCCCTTCCGCCGTCTGCTGCTTTTTCTTTTTTCGCCTCGCCGCCCTTGGCTGCTGCGGCTGCTTTTGGCTGTTCGCCTGCTGCTTCCGCCTGCTCTTCCATCCGGTTCTGCTCTTTTTCGCCGAGCATCTCACCGTAATGGGTATGCGCCAGAACGTGGCGCACTTCCTCCCGGATGCGGAGCTCGGAATTTCTCATGGCGCGGCTCTCGCCCTCCGGCTTTCTCATCTCGGTTTCCACGATCAGGTCGAAGCCGCACCGCTCACAGAAGATTTTCTCGAGAATGTGGACCAGCTCCTCCTCGCGCTCCTTTGCCACAACGGAATCCACGAGCACCAGGTGCATTTTGTTCGTCTCCGGGAAGGTAATCTCGGCAGTCGAAAACAGATGATTCAGAAAGACACTGTGGTTTTTCAGCTCGAGCAGGATACTCGGACGGTACACCTCCAGAAAGTTTTCCGGCGTATACTGGCGCGACAGATAGAACCGCTCAATAATCTTCACGCGCAGCGGCACGTTGGAAAAGAGCTGCTCCTCGATCTGGCGCTCCAGCTGATAAATATATTTTTTGTGAATCCACTGATGGCTGACCACATAGATCCGCAGCAGATCTTTTTTCTTATTGATCGATACCCGCGAAACCTCCACGGTATCAAGAAGCTCTGCCATGCCCCCTTCGATTCTCAAATCCGGAAATACTTCCTGAAACTGTTTTTCCATTCCTATTCCTGCTTTCTTTTCTACTTGCCCCAGTGATCCAGCTCGTCCTTTAAGACGGACAGCAGCTCGCTCTCCGGTACTTTTTTCACGATTTCACCTTTTTTAATTAAAATGCCGACGCCTTTTCCGCCTGCAACACCAAGATCCGCCTCTTTTGCCTCGCCCGGTCCGTTGACCACGCAGCCCATGACGGCAACCTTGATATCAAGATCGTAGCCCTGCACCAGTGTTTCCACCTGGTTTGCCAGTCCGATCAGATCAATCTGGGTCCGTCCGCAGGTCGGACACGATACGACCTCAATGCCGCCTTTTCGAAGTCCCAGGGTCTTTAAGATCCGTTTTGCGGATTTGATTTCCTCGAGCGGATCGCCGGTCAGGGAAACACGGATCGTATCTCCGATGCCCTGATATAAAATAAATACCGAGCCCCACTGCCGATTTGATGTTGCCGGAATACAGCGTTCCCGCCTCCGTAATGCCGACATGAAGCGGATGATCCGTCTGGTTCGTGATCAGCTCATGCGCTTTTGCACACATCATCACATCAGACGATTTGATGCTGATGACGAGATTGTCATAGCCCATCTCCTCGATGATCCGCACTTTGTCGAGCGCGCTCTCCACCAGGCCCTCTGCCGTTACACCGTTGTATTTTTCCACCAGCTCTTTTTCGAGTGAACCGCTGTTGACGCCGACGCGGATCGGAATCTGGCGTTCTTTTGCTGCATCTACAACCGCCTGGATCCGATCGCGGCTGCCGATGTTGCCCGGGTTGATGCGGATTTTATCGGCTCCGTTTTCGATCGCGGCAATCGCCAATCGATAGTCAAAATGAATATCTGCTACAAGCGGAATCGAGATCTGCTTTTTGATCTCGGACAGCGCCTTGGCTGCCTCCATGGTCGGGACGGCGCATCGGATAATGTCACATCCGGCTTCCGTGAGCGCCTGGATCTGCTTTACGGTTGCCTCCACATCTTCTGTTTTGGTATTCGTCATAGACTGGATCAGAATCGGATTTCCGCCTCCGATGACCCGGTCGCCGATTTTCACAACTCGTGTATTTGCTCTGCTCATTGTCTTTCCTCCATTTATTTTCTCCGTGATGGCATAAAAATCTTATTTTATTATAAGACAATTTTTTCTCCGGCACAACCGTCTTTTCTCTTGCAATTTTTTCCCAAATTTTCTATAATGCTAGGAGTGATTTTTTTATTCAACTGGAAAGGAAGACATACAAACGATGAAAAAGATGATCCTCGTAACCTCGCCGCCGGCGTGCGGAAAGACATACATTTCAAAACAGCTCGCCAAGGAGCTGAAACACGTTGTTTATCTCGACAAGGATACGGTCATTCCGCTGTCGAACCGCGTTTTCAAAGCGGGCGGACAGGAAATCAACCGCAGTTCTGATTTCTTCGAGGAGAATATCCGCGATTATGAATATGAAGTAACGGTCAATTTCGGACTGGAAGCACTCGAGTATGACGATATTGTGCTGATCAACGCACCATTCACACGCGAAGTGCATGATGAGAAGTTCCTGAAAGACTTCTCCAAAAAGCTCGCTGACCATGGGGCAAAGCTTGTTGTGATCTGGGTTGTCACAAAACCGGAGATCTGCCACCAGCGCATGATCGACCGCAACTCCGTGCGCGATACGTGGAAGCTGGAGCACTGGGATGAATATGTGAAAACGATCGACTACTCCATCCCGGAAGCACTGAAGAAAATGAGCAGCTGCCTCGATCTGATGCTGTTCTACAATTCTTCGGATGAAGAATATCAGAAATCCATGGAGATGGTTATCTCCCGCCTCGAAGACGAATAACGACTAAACGAAAAAAGAGAATTTTGCCGGACCTCATTTTTACAGTCTGCAAAATTCTCTTTTTATTTATAGAAACTATTTTCACATCCGATACAAAAGATAATCCGCCGCTGACGCCCACAGCACCCAGGAAACGCAGAGAACTGCGAACACACTCTTATATCCGAGCACGGCAAAGTGGACGCGCCATTTTTCCTTCTGCGTGAATTTCTCCGGGTTTTTGCCTTTTACCATCAGCATTCCGGCGATCACGAACATGCCGAGGGCCGCGATCAGCAGCAGGCCGTCTTTCGCCGCCTCAAGGGCAGCGCGGAACGTGAATCCCCCAAAGAGGAATCCTCCCAGCAGCAGCACAGCTGCCGCAGCGCCGCCGGAGAGCAGGCCGATTGTAAATGCTTTGCCGAGATCACGGCAGATGTTCTTTATCTTTTCCATGTTTTATAATTCCTTATTTTCTTCTAACGCATCACAGAAATGACATGCCACAAAGTGATTGTTGCCCACGTCTTTTAATTCCGGCATCTGCTGTCGGCAGATGTCTTTTGCGTACTTGCATCTTCCCTGGAATTTGCAGCCCGGCTTCGTGTTGATCGGGCTCGGCACCTCGCCTTCGAGGCGGATTTTTTGCGGTCGCGCTCTGCCTCTACTTTCGGGTCCGGAATCGGAATCGCGGAGAGCAGTGCCTGTGTGTACGGGTGGCGCGGGTTGGCGTACAGCTCCTCGGATGTCGTCAGCTCGACGAGCGTTCCCAGATACAGAACCGCCACACGGTCGGAAATATGTTTGACCATCGACAGATCATGCGCAACGAAAAGATAGGTCAGACCCATCTTCTTCTGTAAGTCCACAAGCAGGTTGACGATCTGCGCCTGAATCGAAACATCGAGTGCGGAGATCGGCTCATCGAGAACGATGAACTCCGGCTGCACGGCAAGCGCACGCGCGATACCGATTCGCTGGCGCTGTCCGCCGGAAAACTCGTGCACGAAACGGTTCGCATGCTCGCGGTTCAGTCCGACCAGCTCCAGATATTTGTAGATCATCTCCTGGCGCTCTTTCTTATTCTTTGCCAGATGGTGAATGTCGATGCCCTCGCCGATGATGTCGGCAACGGTCATACGTGGGTCGAGCGATCCATACGGATCCTGGAAGACCATCTGCACCTGTTTTTTGAAGGCAAACCGCTCTTTTCCGTTTAATGCATGGACATCGGTTCCCTTGTAGAGCACCTGTCCGTCGGTCTTGTCATACAGGCCGATGCAGGTACGGCCGCACGTCGTCTTTCCACATCCGGACTCGCCAACCATTCCAAGTGTCTCACCCTTGTAAATTTCGAAGGAGACATCATCCACGGCCTTTAAGGTCGCATGGTTTCCGACCTGAAAATATTTTTTCAGATGGGAAACGGAAAAAAGCACTTCTTTTTCGTTATTTTCCATTACAGTTCTCCTCCTTCCAGATTTGGCATTTCTACTTTTGGTGCCATCGGGTGATGGAGCCAGCAGGCAGCCTTATGCTCGCCGCCGAATTCCGTTACCTCCGGCATCTCTTCCTTACAGATCGGCATACAGTAGCTGCACCGCGTGCAGAACGGACATCCGACCGGCGGGTTTAAAAGATCCGGCGGAGTTCCCGGAATTGTCGCGAGTTCCTGCTTGTTTTTCAGATCCAGACGCGGTACGGAACGGATCAGCGCCCAGGTATACGGGTGACGCGGACGATAGAAAATGTCCTCACACGTTCCGCTCTCCACGATGATGCCGGAATACATGACAGCAATCTTCTGTGCGATATTTGCCACAACACCGAGATCATGTGTGATCATGATGACGGATGTCTGATTTTTCTTCTGCAGATTCTTGATAATATCGAGAATCTGTCCCTGAATTGTCACATCGAGTGCGGTCGTCGGCTCGTCACAGATCAGAATTTTCGGATCACAGGCAAATGCAATCGCAATCATAACACGCTGACGCATACCGCCGGAAAATTCGTGCGGATACTGTCTGACACGTTTTTCCGGCTCCGGGATGCCGACCATGCGCAGCATCTCGACAGCCTCCTTTGCCGCTTCCTGTTTTGTCATGTTTTTGTGGCCCATCAGATTTTCCATAATCTGTTTTCCGACACGCATCGTCGGATTTAAGGAAGCCAGCGCATCCTGGAAAATGATTGCACACTCGCCGCCTTTGTAATGCTGCCACTGTTTTTGTGTATTTCAGAATATTCTCTCCATTGTAGAGAATTTCACTGTTCTCTTTCATCTCACCCTGCGGCGCCTTGATGAGGCCCATGATGGATTTCGCCGTTACAGATTTTCCGCAGCCGGATTCGCCCACAATTGCGAGCGCCTGACCTTTCTCGAGAGAAAACTGTACACCGCGGACTGCCTTTACTTCACCGGCATAGGTGTGATAAGAGACTCTTAAGTTTTTTACTTCCAGAATCGGATTGTTTTGTTCGTTCATATCGTTATCTCCCACTTATTACTGGCGAAGTCTCGGATCCAGGGCATCGCGCAGGCCGTCTCCCAGAAGGTTGAATGCCATAACGATGATACAGAGCACGAGACATGGGAACAGAAGCTGTGACGGATAGAAATCCATGTTCTGCTGTCCCATCGAAATCAGGACACCAAGGCTGATCGACGGTGCCTTGAGGCCGATGCCGAGGAAGCTAAGACCTGCCTCCGTAAAAATAAACATCGGGATTGCCGTCGCCGTATCCAGAATCAGGATACCCAGCATATTCGGTACATAGTGTTTTAGATGATGCGGAGCGGTTTTGCACCGAGCACCTCCGCCGCGTAAACGTATTCCGTCTCACGGAGCTGTTTGATCATACCGCGCACCTGACGTGCCGTGTTACACCATGCGGTGACGCTAAGAGCGACCAGGAGTGCAAACAGGTTATTTCCAAGGATCATCATGATCAGAATCGTAAGAAGCAGAGACGGAATCGAGTTGATAACCTCGATGATCCGCATCAGAACCTCATCGACCCAGCCGCCGAAATGTGCCATCAGCGCGCCATACACCGTTCCAATGATGAGTTTGATTGCCGTTGCGACGATCGCGATGATCAGTGATGCCCGTGCGCCGACCCAGACTCTTGAGAAGAGGTCACGTCCCAGGTTGTCGGTTCCAAACCAGTATTTTGACGATACGCCCTGGTTTTTCTCGGCGATATTCATGGATACATAATCATATCCTTTGATATGCGGTCCGATGATGACCATGACAAGCAGAATGCCGAGCACAACAAGAGATCCCATTGCGATCGGATTTTTGCGGAGCCGTCTCCAGGCGTCCTGCCAGTAGGAAATGGTCGGGCGGTCAATCCGGTTCGCATCTTCCTCGGTGTATCCTATTACTTTAAATTTTTCCGGTGTTAATGCTGCCATAATATCCTCCTTATCTGCTCTTTCCTGTCAGACTGATTCTCGGGTCAACGACCACGTACAGCAGGTCCGTGATAAAGAGAACACCGATGTAAAGTGCTGCGATAATAACCGTCTCTCCCATGATAATGGAAAGATCCTGGTTATTGACCGCCGTCACATAATACTGTCCGATTCCCGGGATGGAAAAGATGCTCTCGATGAAGAAGGAGCCTGTGATACACATGGCAACCGACATCGGAAGCTGTGTGATAACCGGGATAAACGAGTTCCGAAGGATATGGCGGCGGATAATCTGTCCGCGGCTTAAGCCCTTCGATTCAGCAGTCAGCACGTAATCCTGATTGATCACATCGAGCATCGAGGTTTTCAGCAGACGCGCATACGTTGCAATATAAGAAAAGCATCCTGTCAGGGTCGGAAGAATCGTGTATTCCCATCCTCCGAACCACAGATCCTTTCCCGCAGGCCAGCCGATCGTCGGCAGAACCTTCAGGTTACCTGCGAAAATTTTCTGAAGCATCAGACCAAAGATCAGGTTCGGAATGGAAATCAAGAGGACCGACAGGGCGATCACCATATAGTCCCAGAAGCTTCCCCTCCTCATTGCCGCAAGAATTCCAAGCAACAGACCGATCGTGATACCGACCAGCACCTGCTGGATACCAAGGCGGGCGGATACCGGAAGACGGTCATGAATCAGCTTCTGTACCGTCTGTCCCGCATAGACAACAGATTCCCCGAACTCTCCCTTGCAGATTCCCTTCATTGTGATCACATAGCGCTCCATCATCGGCTTGTCGAGGCCGTAACGCTTATAGAGGTTTTCCTTTACGGTCGGCGAGAGCTTGCTCGCACGCTCCGTCAGCGGATCTCCCGGAACCGCTTCCAGAAGGAAAAACGTGGCCGTTGCAATCAGAAACAGTGTGATCAGCATTTCCGCGAAACGGCGCAGTAAATATTTTGGCATAAAAATCCTCTCCCTGTCCGGTCTTTTCCGACCGGAATTTTATTATGATAGCGAAAGAAGAGCCTATTGTTTCATAAGCCCTTCTTCCCTCATTTCTTCTGTTTTGCTGCTTTTTTTATTTCTCTACAGTTGCTCTGTAAAGCTCCTGGCTTGCGCCGAAGGAGGATGTGTAGAAATCTTTTACCCAGTTCTGATAATAGTAATGTTTATCAGAGTAGTACAGCGGTGCAACACCACAATCCTGTGCAACCAGCAGATCTTCCAGCTTCTGGTAAATCTCAAGGCGTTTTGCGTTGTCGTTCTCTCCGGTCAGAGAATCGATCAGGCTGTCGTACTCGCTGTTGCTATAGAGGCCGTAGGAATCATAAACGCCTGTCTTCATGATGTTCAGGAAATCCAGCGGATCGTTGTAATCGCTGAACCATCCGCCTACAAAGATATCGTAGTTCTTGTTATCGCGCTCGTTTGCAAACATCTGGTAATCGCCAACGGTATTCAGCTCTACCTTTACGCCCAGATTCTGGGAAATGGACTGCTGCAGGTACTCTCTCTCGAGCTGATTCTCGGTAGCAGAACCCTGGGACAGCAGTGTAATGGTGATGTCTTCCGGTTTGTCGGTGATACCAAGCTCATCAAGGCCTTTCTGGAACAGTGCTTTTAACTTGTCTGCATCTCCTGCATACTGCTCATATTCCTTTTTCATCGTCTCCGACGCCTGCTTGCGGTAGGAAGTTCCGTCGAGCGTGATCGCCGGGGAAACGAAACCGTAAGCTGCGGTGTATCTTCCGTAAACAGCTGATACCATCTCCTCACGGTTGATGGAGTAGGAAATTGCCTTGCGGATGTTTACGTTTTTCATCAGACCGGATTTTCCGCCCTCAGACTGCTCGTAGCACAGAACCATAGTTCCCGGGTACTCGGTGGTCATGGTCTGCATATTGCCTGCTTCTACTTCTTTGTCATATTTTGCAATGTAATCGCCTGCTGCATCGAAAACGTCCAGCTGTCCGTTATCAAACATGGTTGCTGCTGTTGCGTTCTCTGCTACACAGTACCAGTTTACCTGATTCAGTTTTACGTTGTCCTTATCCCAGTACTGGTCATTTTTCACCCATGTCATGGAGTTATCTTCTACCAGGTTGGTCATGGCAAACGGTCCGTTGTAGACACACTTTGTCCAGTCTTTTCCCCACTGGTCTCCGGCTGCCTCTGCGACATCCTGACGGGTCGGGTAAAGCGGAGTTGCTACCAGCTTGGACTGGAAGGTCGGATCCGCTACCTTTAAGGTAACCTCGAAGGTGTAATCGTCAACTGCTTTGATTCCGATCTCATCGGCAGAACCCTGTCCGTTATAATACTCCTCTGCTCCTACTACGTTGAACAGGAAGAAAGAATAGGAATAGCCGTATTCCGGATTTAACAGACGTTTCCATCCGTACTCATAATCTGCTGCGGTAACCGGCTGTCCGTCGGACCATTTTGCATCCTTTCTCAGATGGAAGGTATAAACCAGTCCGTCGTCGGATACGTCCATGGATTCTGCACCGGCGTACTCGAAACGGTCTCCGTTCTCATCTGCTACGTCACGCATCAGTCCTTCGTAGCACTCTGCCATCATCCAGCGCCATCCCATATCCTGCACATCGAAATTGTTTCCAAAGGCTACTGCACGAAGATTGATCTGTCCGTCCACTTCGCCTGCAGTCTCCGGTGCTGCTGAATCTGCTGCTCCAGTACTGGTTGATGCCGCCGTGGCATTGTCAGCAGTTGCTACCTGTGTCCCTCCGCTGCTTCCGCATCCGGCCAGAAGACCGGCTGCCATGCATCCTGCCAAAAGCAGAGAAACGACTTTGTTTCTTTTTCTCATTGGTGTTCCTCCTTTGTTTTCCGCAGACCTTCCCCGGCTGATCCGGCTATGTCTGCACACGGGCCATTGTTTTTCATATAATTATCCTGAATTTTTTCTCTTATTCGGACAATAGCACGAAATAATACCTTGTTTTTTCACTCTTTTCACGTGATTTTAGCCCAACTTTTATCAGAATATCGAAAAATATCTTTTTTGTCAATCTTTTTTCCTACACATTTTGTATTTTTTAAGTGCGCAACAATTCGGTATCAAAAGGAAAAGAAGGAGGCTGCCGTCGCACACAGCATTCTCCTTCTTCTTTTTCTTTGCTTTTTCTCTTTTATTCCGCTTTTGCATCCATCTGCCGCAGGCTGTGGATCAGCTCCTCACAGATCTCCAGCTCGCTCTTTCCGTCCGTCTCGATGATAATGTCGGCTGCGGCCTCATATTTCTCACGGCGCTTGCTCATCAGATCTGCGATAAACGGAACGGTTTTGTTGTTCTCGATCAGCGGTCTGTCGTGGCTGTCTTTGACACGGTCTAAAATCGTCTCCGGCTTTGCAGTCAGAAGAACAACGCGGCCGTTCTTTTTCATCTCCGCAACGTTGCACTCACGCATCGGAGTTCCGCCGCCGCACGAAATGACAACGTTTGTTCTCGACTGCATTTCAATCAGAAGATTCGTCTCGCAGTCACGGAAATATTGTTCGCCGTAAGTCTCAAAATATCGGAGATGCTCATACCGGCACGCTCTGCGATGATCTGATCCATCTCGATGATATCCATGGCAAACACGGTTTTGAGATAATCGGAAATGGTGCTCTTTCCGGCTCCCATGAAGCCAATCAGTACAATATTATAATTGAACAGCTTTCTTGCCTGAATCTTTTTACTGTTTCTTGTGATGCTCTCGAAAACATCCGCAACTTCGTTTTTATGGCGTTTTTCCTGCATCCGGCGTTCCAGCCATTCCTTCTGTTTTGCTTCCTGCTCCGGCTGGAGAATCGGCACGTTATTTGCTTCTTTATATACCATAATGTCCTCGACAATACGGTTTCTCATCAGCAGCGCATCCAGAATAATCTCATCGCACTGTCCGAGGCTCTCTCGTAATACTTCCAACTGATTCATTGTTTTTATCCTTTCCAGACTTGTGTGTACTTGTTCGCACAGCCCTCTTCCGGTATTTTTGTCGTATTTTTTGACATTTTCTGTTATTATATCAGTTGTCCTCCGGAATCACAACAAAAATTTGCACAAAGGTGCGAAAAGCCCATGGAATCTTTTCAGAAATCCATGGGTTTTGGTATATTTTTATTTAAGATCGTCTTTCGAATCCGCATGATACCTGTTCTCCCAGGCATCTTCTGTGGATAACTTCTCATCAGAGTTCAGAAAACTCAGCTCTGCCCCCCCCCCGATTTCAGATTCTTTTTCAGCTTTTCAATCTGAATCGAAGTCTGTTTTTCTTCGGATATGGTGTTCAGCTCCTCGCAGATGGCATCTTTGATATCGAGCAGACACTCGAGCATCAGCGGGCTGAAGGTACCGCACTCGCCGTTCAGGATCATCTCGATGGCTTTCTCGTGCGTGTATGCCGATTTGTAGACACGCTCGCTTGTCAGCGCATCGTAAACATCGGCAATCGATACAACCTGGGCTGCAATCGGGATCTCCTCACCTTTTAAGCCGTCCGGGTAACCCTTTCCGTCGTACCGCTCATGATGCCAGCGACAGATCTGGTACGCAATCTGTACCAGCTTCTCGTCCTGATACAGTTCCAGGCTCTTCAGCATGGACGCTCCGATCAGGGTATGTTTCTTCATCTCCTCGAACTCTTCTTTCGTCAGCCTTCCCGGCTTATTTAAAATGTTCTCGTCAATGCCCATCTTTCCGATATCGTGCAGTGCGGATGCCGTTGTGATCATCAGCTGATCGGACCAGCTTAAGTGGTAGCGGTCTGTCTTCTGTACCAGACGCTCGAGGAGCATACTGGTCAGAACGTTGATGTGGTTGACATGAAGTCCGCTCTCGCCATTCCGGAATTCCATGATATGGCTCAGGATACTGATCATCATCTGATTGTTTTTCTCTTTTTCGTAAATCTGCTCGGTGACGAGCGTCACGAGACGGCGCTGTTTTGCATATAATTTGATCGTGTTGAAGACACGCTGGTAAACAACTTTTGCATCAAACGGACGACTGATATAATCGGATACACCCTGCTCATACGCACGGCGCACAAATGCGGTGGAATCCTCGCTCGATATCATGATGACCGGAACCTCTTCGATCCAGTGGTTGCGGTTCATGTAGTCAAGCACTCCGAAACCGTCCATGCCCGGCATGACGATATCCAGAAGGATCAGCGCAAGGCCTGTTCCGTATTCTTCCAGCAGACGCAGGCACTCTTCGCCGGTGGAAGCCTCGATGATATCGTATTCATCCTGCAGAATCTCCGAGAGGATGATACGGTTCATCTCGGAATCATCCACGATCAGGATGCGCTGTTTTTCTCTGCGGTTTTCCTGACGGACAACATCGTCCTGACAACCCAGGATCTGGTCTTTCTCGGTGACAACCATGTTTTTCCGTTTGTTTTGCAAGATACATCAGCTGGTCGGCACGCATCGCAGCTTCGCCGATCGTCTCATCTCTTGTCAGAACACCTCCTACGCTGACGGAAAGACGCATCTTCGAGTAGCCCGGCACCTGTGCCTCATGGATCTGTGACTGAATCTGTTTTAATTTCTGTACAAAGTTTTCCTCATCCATCTCCGGCAGAACCAGCAGAAATTCGTCTCCTCCTAAGCGGATCAGACGGTCGGTACGTCGGGTGCAGCGGTTGACGGTCTTTACAATGGTGTCAAGCGCCATATCTCCGGCATTGTGGCCGTATGTATCGTTGTATAATTTGAAATCATCGAGATCGATCATGGCTACGCCGCAGCAAAAGCTGGCGTCCCGGATCTGGTCTTCGAAGTAGCGGCGGTTGAATACTCCGGTCAGCGCGTCACGATACAGCTCTTCGCTGTAGCTGTTCAGCTGCTTACCAGATTCTGGCGTCCTTCGGAGTCCATCAGTGTTTCATCGTCGAGACGGTTGATCATCTCGATCACGCATGGTTCTCCTTCGATCTCCACGTATCTTGCAATGACCTGATACACATTCGACGCAATGCATTCCAGTTTTGATTTCTGCGATTTCTCCCGCAGGGCTTTTTCGGAAATACAGTTAAGGCACGGCATCGCTTTGTTCCATACTGCGTAGCATTCACACAGCTTGCCATTCTCTTCATCGATAATAAAATCTCCGATCTCATCCGGACGGAGAACCCGCACATACATGAAAATATTCTTCAGATGTTCCACCAGACTGTCTGCCTGTTCCTGTGTCATCTGAACATCCTTAGAAGGCTCTTTCTTATTTATTTTTTCACATTCCGGCAATTCGGTCTGATTCATCTGTTTCCCTCTCTTCTCCCCGGTACACACAAAACTTCATTACCCCTTTGTGTGCTTCCGCGTTTTGCTACATTTTCCCATTTTAATTACAGTTATACATAATAGTGTAACGATTGTTTCCCGTTTCGTCAAGAAAAAAGTGTACAAAAACCGTCCTGTAATGGAAATTTATTCAAAAAAACCGACCGGTTTTACGCGGTCGGTTTTTTCTTCTTATCATAGAAGACACGGCTGTATAACTGCGGATAGATGTTGCTGCAGGAGAGCGCCGGTCCTTCAATATAGCGGTAATGATCGAAATCGTAAACACCGTAATCCGGCTCGGAGTTATCCAGCCAGAAAGCATTGATGCCGTAATCGTAGTAGTTCTTCTTGCATACGTCCCAGACATATTTTCTTGTCTCCGGATTGAACACGTCGATCTCAACGCAGTCACCCTGGAAATCGTATGTCTGCTTTTTCGCGCAGACTGTCCCTGTATGTTTTTCGTTTTATTAGATTTTTTTGTCTGTTTCTTGAAGTTTTTATCCAATTTCTAACACTATTTTGATCTTTTTACCAAATTTGCGGAATGGGCTTTATTTTTAACTGCACAAATTCCATTTCTTATGATAGAATATTTACGAAAAATAAAGTATCTGATTCACTATACTTTGATTCACAATAAAATGAGGGAGTAATCCATGATTCAAACGAAAGATTCGAACTTAACCTTCCGCCCGCTGACCATCGACGACGCAGAGCAGTACAATGCACTTCTGCGCTACGCCTTTCAGGTTACAGAGCAGGAGCTTTCCGAAAGCGGATGGAAAGACGATGAAATCAAGCAGTCCAAATTCCCGGTTCTCGTACGTGCCGATGTGCTCGGCTGTTTCTGCGAGGAGGATCTGGTATCACAGTTCGCGGTTTATCCGCTGGACATGAATATCTACGGTGTCCGCTATCCCGTTGGTTTTGTCACCAGCGTCTGCACCTACCCGGAATACACCGGCCAGGGCATCATGAAAAAGCTGATGATCCGGAGTCTCACGCGCATGCGGGAAAACCACCGTTCCTTTGCGCTTCTCTATCCCTACTCTATTCCGCTCTACCGGAATCTCGGATGGGAAATCATTTCCAATAAGATGACGTACACCATCAAGGACACGCAGGTGCCGCGGAAACTCAAAGCCCCTGGCTATGTGCGCCGCGTGGCATGGGATGACAAGGATTTCAAGGAACTACATACCAAATTTGCTTCGAAGACGCACGGCTGCCTCTACCGCAACAATCTGGCGTGGGAAGAATATTTCCGCTGGGATGAGGATGATACCGTCGTTGCGATCTACTATTCCGCTGATGATGTGCCGTACGGCTACATGGTCTATCTGATCAGCTCCGATATCATGCATATCAAAGAGATGATCTATCTGAACCGCGAAGCGCAGCTGGGACTCTGGGAGTATATTCATGCGCACGATTCCATGATCGATGAGGTCAAAGGAAATAACTACTACAGTGAACCCATCGCGTTCGAGCTTGAGGACAGCGATATCAAAGAAACGATTCGCCCGTACTCGATGGGGCGTATCATCGATGTCGTGCAGTTTATGGAACATTACGCCTGCGACCCGGACGAGCCGGATGTGTGTATCCGTTTTGAGATCGAGGATGAGCTGCTTCCGTGGAACAATGACAGCTTCACATTCTTCTTTGAAAAAGGACACTGTGTGCCGACCGACCGCGAGCCGGACCATGTGATGAAAATGACGATCGCATCGCTCACGACACTGCTGCTCGGCTACAAGACGGCTTCCAAGCTGTATGAGATGGCGCGCATCGAAACGACGCCACAGACTGTGGAATGCCTGGATGACCTGCTCTTCCACCATATTCCATATGTTTCGGACTATATTTAATTTATTTTACGCATTGCAAAAGAGGGACTCCCGTGAAAGGAATCCCTCTTTTTCTATGTAACATTTTTTAGTTTTCTTCCAGTTTGATTTTCTCCTGCAGCACAACGCAGCCTGCCATATCGCCGATGACGTTGACGCATGTGGCACCCATGTCACACAGTGTATTGATACTGATGTAAACGCCCATGACGCCGGCCGGAAGACCTGCCATCGTGGCGAGTGCTGCGAACGATGCGATCGCACCGCCCGGGATACCCGGTGTTCCGACAGAAAGCAGGACGTTGGCAAGCAGAATGATCACCATCATCGAAATGCTGACGCTGATGCCGCAGGCATTTGCGAAGAACATGATCATAAACGACATCAGGATCGATACCGCATCCATGTTGACGGTGGCACCGAGCGGGATTGCAATACTGCTGATCTGGTTCGAAACGCCGAGTTCTTTCTCGACACAGCGCTTGCTGATTGGGATCGTCGCGGAACTGGAACATGTTCCGAATGCATTCAGGGCTGCCGGCATGATCGCCTTAAAGAACTTGACCGGACTCGTCTTTCCGATGAGTTTTACAGCGCCGCCGTAGACGACGATCGCAAATCCATAGAATGCCACATACAGAATGATGAGCTGGGTTGCCAGGGAAACGATGGTTTTGGTTCCGTTTGCCTCGACAACCGGCACGATCGTACAGAAGACACCGATCGGGGTGAAGTACATAACAGTGCTGATGACTTTTAAACAGACCTCATTCAGGGAGTCGATCACGTTTAAGAGCGGCTGTCCCTTCTCTCCGACCGCAATCAGCGTAAAGCCGACAACGACAGCGAACACGAGTACCTGGAGCATGTTGCCCTCCGCAAATGCTTTCACCGGGTTGGACGGGATCAGGTTTTTGATCGTGTCGAGGATGCTGGTCATCTCGGTCGCCTGGATATCGGAAGTTGCCATCTCAAAATGGACTCCCTTTCCGAGGCGGATCAGTCTTGGAATGATAATGCCGACTGCACTTGCAATCGCGGTGGTGCACAGGAAGAAAATCATCGAGTAGCCGGTGATCTTACCTGTCGTTTTTGCATTTCCGATGCTGCAGATGCCCATGACAATTGAGCAGAATACCATCGGGAAAATCATCATATTCAAGGCGTTCATGTAGATGCCGCCGATGACGCCGGTTACGGTCAGAATCGGCGTAAAGCGGTCCGCCAGAAGAAGTCCGGTTAAGATACCGAGAATCAGTCCGGTAAAGATCGCACCTGTAATATGCTTCTGATACCATGCATAAAACTTTTTCATATGTTCTCTCTTCTCTCCTTTTTCACAGAGTAAGAGGCAGGTGTCCCTGTATCTTCTACCTGCCTCTTCGCATACGGCCATCTTATCACACAACCGCGATAATTCCACCTAAAAATGGATTTATCCGCGGTTTTTCTGGCTTTTTGTCTTTTTTCTCTTTTTTATACGGCTGCTGCCCGGCTGTGGACTTTCTTCCGCACAATCAGATAGCAGATCACCTGCATGATAATCGTGATGATCCACGATCCCGGATACGAAATGAACAGCACATACAGCGAGCGGTGCCGCGGGAAAATGCCGAAGATCCACACGATTCGCGTTCCGACCGTTCCGATGACGGACAGAATCATCGGCACCGCCGAGCATCCCATACCGCGCAGGGCTCCCGGGAAGAGGTCCATGATGCCGCAGAGGAAATACGGAACCGTCGTGATCGACAGAATTTCCATACCGCAGCGGATAACCTCCGGGTCCCCGGTGTAAATCTGCAGGATTTCCGTACCGAACAGATACGCGCCGCCACCCATCACCAGTGCGATGCCGCTGGAGAGAATCAGGCAGTCGATCAGCACCTTATCCATTCGTTTGTATTTTCCGACACCGTAGTTCTGGCTTGTGAAGCTCATGCACGCCTGGGTGACGGAGTTGACTGAGGTGTATAAAAATCCCAGCACATTGTTGGCCGCCGTGTAGCCTGCCATTGCAATCGAACCGAGGAATTGACGGATGACTGCAGCAGCACGTTCGAGAAGTTGATAACGGTACTCTGAATACCCGCCGGGATGCCGACCTGGAAAATCGGGATGATGTAATCCTTTTTCAGGCACAGCTTCGAGAACCGGAGCTGATAACTTCCCTCGCTCTTATAGAGGCACCGCAGAACCAGCACGCAGGAGATCGCCTGCGAAACCACCGTTGCAATCGCCACACCTGCCACGCCGAGACTGAACACGATCACGAGGAACATATTCAGACCAGCGTTGATCACACCCGATACAATCAGGAAATACAACGGCCGCTTCGTGTCGCCGACGGCACGCAGAATCGCCGCACCGTAGTTGTACAGCATGAAAAACGGCATTCCCATAAAGTAAATTCTCATATACAATGCCGACTGATCAATGACATCCGCCGGTGTATCCATCAGCTCCAGCGCGCCTTTTGCAAAAAATACGCCCACAAACGCCATCACAACGCCGCTGATCAGCGCCAGCATGATCGATGTATGTACCGTTTCCGACATCTCCCGGTCGCGCCCCGCCGCATAATACCGCGCCGCCAGTACATTCGCACCGAGTGAAATTCCCATAAACAGGTTGATGAACACGTTGATGAGTGCCGTTGTCGATCCGACAGCCGCAAGCGCCTGGCTTCCGCTGAACCGTCCGACTACAATAATATCAACCGCATTGAACATGAGCTGTAAAATTCCCGACACCATCAACGGCAGCGAAAAGGAAATCAGCTTATCCATAATCGTGCCGTTGCACATGTCGATTTCATATTTGTTCTTTTTCAAAAATACTCCTCCTTCTTTTGTAGCAGATATGCAGTCTTACACCGCAGACATATACAGAAATGATACCACTTTTTTCCGGTTCTGCACAGAGACTTTCCATAATTTATTGACTTCTGTAAAGTCCACAGGTAAAATAAATACAATTACAGTTTTTCTGTATATAAATCAAGGACAGGAGAGAACCTATGAAAAAAATATGGATTACAGGTGCCGAAGGCCACATCGGTACTGCCCTTCTGGAACTGCTGGAGGGTGTGGAATATCAGCTTCTTCCAACGGATATTCACGAGGTTGATATTACCAAAATCGATGAAGTCACACAGTTCGTTTATGTCAACCGTCCCGACGTTATCATCAACTGCGCCGGTATGACCGACGTTGCCGAGTGTGAAAAAAACATCGACGAAGCCTATCGTGTCAATGCCATCGGTGTGCGCAACGTAGCGCTTGCCGCCAATGATATCGACGCAAAGGTTATTCAGATCTCAACGGATGACGTCTTCGACAAGGAATCCCGCATCCCGTACAACGAGTTTGATACCGTGCATCCGCGTACGATCTACGGAAAATCAAAAGAGGCCGGAGAGAAAATTCTGACACAGCTTTTGAACCGCTTTGTCATCATCCGAAGCTCCTGGATTTACGGGATCGGCCGCGATTTTGTGGATGAAGTACTCCGCAATGCGGCAAAAGGCGGCACGATGGAGGTTCCAAACAACCAGTATGCGGCTCCGACCAGTGCTTTTGAGCTTGCACGCGTGATCTGCCACTTTATCGACAGCGAGGAGTATGGTCTGTACCACGTTGTCTGCCCCGGAAGCTGCAGCCGCTATGAGTTTGCAAGAACCATCCTCGAGTATACCGGAAAAACCGGTGACCTTGATCTCTACCCGGTTGTCGCACGCGATGATGTCCGCCCGACCTATTCTGTTCTGGACAACATGATGCTCCGCCTGACCGGTATTCCTGAGCCGCTCGACTGGAAAACGGCACTGAAAGAATATCTCGAAGAAACCGGAGGAATCGAATAATGGTCCGAAACAGAAAAGAAACAACGGAAAAGTCAAAAAAGAAGCTCGGGCTTTCCACCCAGATTTTTATTGCCCTGCTGGCCGGTGCGCTGCTCGGCGTGGTGATTCACTATTGGATCCCGTCCAGCTATATCAAGGACACCGTCATCGTAGAAGGTGTGCTGTATGTCATCGGACAGGGCTTTATCCGCCTGATGCAGATGCTTGTCGTACCGCTTGTCTTCTGCTCCCTCGTCTGCGGAAGTATGTCCATCGGAGACAGCAAAACCCTCGGAAAGGTCGGCGTAAAAACGATCGGCTTTTACCTTGTTACCACAGCACTTGCCGTCTGCATCGCACTTGGAACCGCCCTGCTCATTCACCCGGGGCTCGGACTTAACATGAGTGCGGTTCAGAAAGCCGACCTGTCCTCGACAGCAGCAGATTCCAGCGTCAGCCTGGTGGATACACTGCTCAACATCATCCCGAAGAACCCGATTGGTTCCATGGCAAACGGCGATATGCTTCCCATCATCGTATTCGCCCTGTTTGTCGGCGTAATGCTGGCAAAGCTCGGAAACCGCGCTTCGGTCGTTTCCAACTTTATCAGCCAGTTTAACGATGTCATGATGGAAATGACCATGACGGTCATGAAGGTGGCCCCGGTCGGCGTTTTCTGTCTGATTGCACGTACCTTTGCAACGGTCGGCTTTTCTGCGTTCGCACCGATGCTGAAATACATGGGAAATGTAACACTGGCGCTGGCACTGCAGTGCTTCATCATTTATCAGGTTCTTCTGTTCGTATTCACACGGCTGAATCCGATTAAATTCGTGAAGAAATTCCTTCCGGTTATGGGATTTGCATTTTCCACCGCAACCTCCAACGCGACAATCCCGATGTCGATTGATACCCTGAACAAAAAGATGGGTGTCTCGAAGCAGATTTCTTCGTTCACCATTCCGCTCGGCGCAACCATCAACATGGATGGTACCTCCATTATGCAGGGTGTCGCTGTCATCTTCATCGCAGAGGCATACGGTATTCATCTGACTCCGGCAAACCTCGCAACGGTTGTTGTTACCGCAACACTGGCTTCCATCGGTACCGCCGGTATCCCAAGCGTCGGACTTGTTACCCTGGCTATGGTACTGAATTCCGTCGGACTGCCAACGGAGGGTATCGCTCTTATCATGGGTATCGACCGTATTCTCGATATGCTGCGTACCGCCGTCAACATCACAGGCGATGCTGTCTGCACAACGATTGTCAGCCATCAGGAAAAGGCGCTCAACCGCGAAGTGTTCAATCGCGATTAACCGCAATGAACCGCTTACGCGCTTACGAAAAGCCCTTTTCAGGCATGCCTACGGCAAGAAAGAATCCTGTAAATTACAAAAACGCGTTCCCGTTTTCGGAAACTCCTGTGGTTTCCGGCGGGAACGCGTTTTTCTTATCTCATTTCTCTGTTACAGTTCAAATGCCTGGCGGATGCTGTCGTAATGCAGGAATTTTCCTTCTGCGGCGTATCCTTTGATTTCGTCCAGCGTAGCAAAACGGTAGCCGTCCGTTTCTTCCTCCTGAAGGTGAAGATCCTCGTCTTTGACATCCATCACGAAGCGATAGACATCGACAAAGTAGTTGTCTCCCTCATCCGGGTTGATACGCCGGTAAGTGAAGAGGTAGCCGCCGTCTGCCTTGCTCACATCGAGTCCGGTTTCCTCTCTGACCTCACGGCGCACGGCCTCCCAGGAGCTCTCTCCTGCCTGTGCCGCGCCGCCGGAAACCTCCCACCAGCCCGGTGCCCAGGCTTTCGTCATGACACGTTTTGTGATAAGAAAGGTCCCATCCGGTCTTGCGATTACGCCGAGTACGGTCAGGTGAAACTCGCCCGGCTTCATATGCCAGTCATTCCGTTTCATCGTGCGGCCGGTCGGCTGTTTGTTTTCATCATAGATATCCCAGAGTTCCATATCGTGTTTTCTCCTGTCGAACTTCTTCCGAGCCCCATCTCGATTTTTCTTCCCTTTTCGCATGGTTCTGAATCATTACAGATACTGTTTAATCTCTTCCATCACATTTTCCAGCGGAATCTGTGTTTTCAGAGTCTTATCGCGGGATGCAACCTCGACAACGCCCTGTTTCATGTTTTTCGGGCTTACGATGATGCGCAGCGGAATGCCGAGCAGATCGGCATCGGCAAACATTACGCCGGCTCTGACGCTTCTGTCGTCGTAGATCACTTCGATGCCTGCATTCTGCAGATCCTCGTACAGCTTGTCCGCATATGCTCTGACTTCCTCGTCATCGACGCGGACTGCACAGAGGTGTACCTGCCACGGAGCGATAGCTTTCGGCCAGATCGGGCCGTACTCATCGTGATGTGCCTCGCAGACCGATGCTGCCAGACGGCCGACACCGATACCGTAGCATCCCATGATCGGGGTCTTGCTCTCGCCGTTTGCATCGACATAGGTCATATTCATGGATTTTGTATATTTGGTTCCAAGCTGGAAGATATTTCCGACCTCGATACCTCTGGAGATCTTCACGGTCTTTTTGCCGCATTTCGGGCAGATGCCGCCCTCCTGGATTTTTGCAAAATCGTGATACTCGGCATTCGGAACGTCGCGCTCCATGTCGAGTCCTTTGTAATGATGCTCTGCCTCGTTGGCTCCGCAGGAAAGGTTATTTCTTCCCTCGAGGGATTTATCGTAGAGAACAACGGCATCTCCGTTCACCTTCAGGTTCACAGGTCCGATATAGCCTGCGTTCAGTCCGCATTCTTCGGTGATCACGGCTGCGTGAACCTGCTCGCCGAGGAAGTTGACCAGCTTCGTCTCGTTGACTTCGAGATCGCCGCGGATGAAAAGGACAACGTATTTATCATCAACATTCTGCTGATAAACAACGGCTTTGCAGGAGTTCTTTGTCTCGTCTCCGAAGAAATTGCAGACGTCTTCAATGGTGTGGACGTTCGGTGTATAAACCTTTTCGAGTGCAGCGGATTCTGCATCTCTTGCGATGTCGGAAATGTTCTCAGCTGCCTCCATGTTGGCTCTGTAATCGCAGGAATCACACAGAACGATGGAATCCTCTCCGACCGGAGTCAGAAGCATGAACTCGTGGGAGATATTTCCGCCCATCATACCGGAATCGGATTTGACAGATACCACCTCCGGCACGCCGACACGCTCGAAGATGCGCTCGTATGCTGCGTGGCATTTCTCGTAATACTGCTCCAGATCTTCCTGGCTGGTATGGAAGGAGTAAGCATCCTTCATCGTAAACTCACGCACACGGATCAGTCCGGCTCTCGGACGGGCCTCATCACGGAATTTTGTCTGGATCTGATAGATCATAAACGGATATTTGGTGTAGCTCTGTGCATACTCGCGTACAAGGTGTACGGCTGCCTCCTCGTGGGTCATGCCGAGTACCATTTTGGCATTGTTGCGGTCGGTGAAGCGCAGCAGCTCATCGCCGATGCTATCGTAACGGCCGGACTCATCCCACAGAGAAGCAGGCATGACAACCGGAAACTGCACCTCCTGGCCGTCGATTTTGTCCATCTCCTCGCGCAGGATCTGCTCGATTTTGCGCACAATGCGGCGCAGCGGCAGATAGGAAGAATAGATTCCGTTTGCCATATATTTGATGTATCCGCCTTTTACCATAATAGCATGGCTGTCGATGACACAGTCAGCAGGTCTTTCTTTGAAGCGCTCTCCTACTAATTTTTCAAGTTTCATTTTCTGATTTCCTCCTTATTCTTTGGGTTTTCAACATCTGAAATCTTCCAGACGCGAGAACATTCCAGCCTGTCCGATTTTAAGCTTTTATACAACATTTTACGCATCTAACTCATCACTGAAGTAACGAGTTAGATGCTTCGTTTTCAAACAGAAAAAAGCCCTAAACCGCAAGCTGCAGTTTAGGGCGAATTTTTTTATCCGCGGTACCACCTAAATTCAGGAAAACTCCTGCACTCTGACACAAAGCATTTGTACCCCACGATTTTTGTATTTTGTAATACGCGTGATCTCTGCTCTCTGTACCTTCTCTGTAACGGGAGATCCCGGTGCAGCCTACGAAATAAATTTTTCCTGATGGATTTTCTTCTCTTCGGTGCACAGCTCCAAGACCGGTTCACGATAGATTCTGCAAAAAGCTTTCACCTGCCGCTTTCTCTCTGAATGCGCTCTGTCGCTACTGTTTCTTTTCGTCGCTTTTTCACTGCACTGATTGTAGCAGAAACCGGAAAAGAATGCAAGCCCGTTCCTTCTGCTTTTTCTGCATAAACGCCCGCCCAGGTTACAGGCCTTCCCGATACATTCTGCTGATTGCCGCCTGGGCTTCCTCAGACTGTTTTTTCTCAATCCATGCTTTGCGGTCACTCAGGATAGCCAGCATCTCATCGACAACGTCCTCGGCGCGCGGGCTTGTGACGCGGTAGAGATAGCCGAGCATCCGCGTGGCGGTAAAATCGGTGTTCATCTGGCGGTATGCAATTTCCCGGCAGAAGTCGTCCGGGTAACCGTTGTGTTTTAACGCACGGTACAATTCGTCATTTCTCGTTTCTGGCATTGCCTGTCTCCCTTTTTCCTTTAAACATTTACGTTTCCGCTGTTCAGACCTTCCGTCTTTTCCTCAAGTGGCAGCCAGTCCAGTGCCTTTTTGATCCACTCATCCCAGAAATCCCATTCATGGCCACCCTTGCTCTCATAGTAGACAATGTCCATGCCGCTCTCTTCCATCCGTTTATGGTAGAGACGGTTTACTTCCAGAAGTCCGTCCTCTGTTCCGCACGCCTGGAATACGGTCGGCACATTGACAGACGGATCTTTTTTCCGTGCTTCCTTTAACTGCTCGATAAGAACAGCCGGGTTTTTGTCACTCTTTGCTGCTTCGACCAGATTTCCGAAATAACCTTCTTCATGTGCAAAGCTGTCCGCTCTGCTCTCTTCCGGATTTTCCAGCACATGAAGTGCACCGGACAGGCAGATCACAGCCCCGAAGGTATCGTGATATTTCAGGCCATTTCTGAGTGCGCCAAAACCACCCATGGAAAGGCCTCCGATAAAGGTGTCTTCTCTTTTTCTGGACAGCGGAAACATTTTTCTTGTAATCTCAACCAGTTCTTCTCCGATAAACTGTCCGTGCATGGCACCGATGGACGGCTGATCCACATAAAAACGCATTCTCGCCGGCCGGCATGACAACGGCAAGGTTTTTCTTCCTCTGCCCATCTTTGGATTCTGGTTCCATGAACCCAGTCTGTCTCATTCCCAAAAATGCCATGCAGCAAATACAGCGTTTTAAACGGTTTTTCCTCGCGCTCCGGCTGCCCAAAGGTAAATTTGTCGACCGGCAGAATAACCTGCAGCGGTACGGTGCGCATTAAAGTTTTTGACATGAAGCTTACCTGAATAAATGCCATAATAAAAATCCCCCTGTGGATATATATTTTTCTTTATTTTACGCCTTATTTCCGCATTTCGTCAACGTGGAGTTTTGCGTTCCTCCGGTTCCGGCTTGCACCCCGAAGCAATTCACGATATAATCATGTTTATAGCAATCCCAGAAAATAATGCAAAAAATTCAGCACTGCAGAACGTGAATTACTGCGTCACGGATTTTCGTCGTACCCCGGTACGCCTTCAAATCCGTTCCTTGTAATTCGCGCCCTGCAGCACTGTCTTTTTTGCG